>Ga0066639_10005371_pt1 | contig 10777 bp, 9 predicted proteins | sample CryGeyCG2114_010_2_FD_59504 | JGI IMG/M metagenome (GOLD analysis project Ga0066639, IMG submission 59504) | Groundwater microbial communities from aquifer - Crystal Geyser CG10_big_fil_rev_8/21/14_0.10 | ecosystem: Environmental > Aquatic > Deep subsurface > Groundwater | place: USA: Utah... | reverse complement strand
TTTACCAAAGTAAATAAGAAAGGCTTAAATTAAATAAAGTCATGGCTCTTCTTAAAAAATAATACAACATGACATCCTCTCACCAAAAATTCGTTATTATAGACGGTAATGCCCTACTTCATAGGGCTTTTCATGCTTTACCACCAATGACGACTAAAGACGGCACCTTGGTTAATGCTGCGTATGGTTTTACTTCAATTCTTTTAAAAATTATTAAGGAGCTAAAACCTGATTATATTTGCTCGGCCTTTGACCGTAAAGGCGTTACTAAGCGTGCTGAAGAATTTAAAGAATATAAAGCTCAGCGCAAAAAACATCCAGATGAACTTTATGCCCAGATCCCGATGATTGAAGAGATTTTATCTGCCTTTAACATTCCGGTAGTGGATTCAACCGAAGATGGCTATGAAGCCGATGATGTTATTGGCACAGTAGTTAAAAAAAATACCGCTGAACATCCTGAAATAAAAAATATTATTGTTACAGGAGACTTGGATACTTTGCAATTAGTAGATAAAAACACCGAAGTTTTTACTTTAAAAAAAGGCATTAGCGAAACATTCACTTATAATGAGCAAGCGGCTAAAGACCGCTATGGCTTAACTACTGATCAGTTAATCGATTTTAAAGCGCTTCGTGGCGACCCATCAGATAACATCCCCGGAGTTAAAGGCATTGGCGAAAAAGGTGCTACTGAACTTATTCAAAAATTCCATGATTTGGAAAATCTTTATGCCAAAATTGAAAAAAGCGATGTAAGAGAAAGAATAAAACAATTATTACTTGATCAAAAAAAAGAAGCTTGCTTGAGCAAAAAATTAGTTACTATTCAAACTAATTTAAAAACTAACTTTAAACTTGAAGACACTAAAATCCAAGGCTTTGAGATAAAAAAAGTAGCTGATATTTTTGCCCGTTTTGAATTTAAAAGTTTAATGAATAAAATTCCTTTGGAAATGCAAGGCGCGGCCTCTGATGAAATGTCCATAGAAACGGATTTAAAACCCCTCTCTATGGAGGATGATAAAAAATCCGTAGGGCAGGGGAAAATGAAATTCATTAATTTAACCTCCGCGCCGCAAGACAACACATTAAATTACCAATTAATTAATGATGAAAAAACTTTTGCCGAATTCTTAAATGATTTGGAAAAACAAAAAGAATTTGCCATAGATACCGAAACAACTTCTTTAAATACTTGGAAGGCTAAACTTTTAGGCATTAGTTTTTCTTGGATGCCAAACGAAGCTTATTATCTAAATATTGCCATACATAACGATTGGCTTAAAAAACTGGCACCTATTTTAGAAAACGAACAAATTAAAAAAACCGGACATAATTTAAAATACGATTACGAAATTTTAGATATGGCCGGTATTCAACTTCAAGGTATTAACTTTGACACTTTGCTAGCCGGCTATCTTCTTACTTCAGGCAATCGCAATTTAGACTTGGGTAGTTTGGTTTTTTCCGAACTGGGTTATCAAATGCAACCAATTACTGAACTTATTGGCGAAAAGGGCAAAGACCAATTAAATATGCAAGACGTGCCAATTGAAAAAGTTTCTTGGTATTCCTGCGAAGACGCTGATTTTTCCTTAAAACTTAAGCAAAAACTTGAGCCTCAATTAGAGGAAATCGCCAACTTAGGTTTGCTCCAAAATATGGAATTACCTTTAATTCCGGTACTGGCTAAAATGGAAAAGAATGGTATTAAAATAGACAGGGCTTTCTTAAAAGAACTGGATAATCGGTTTTCTAAAGAAATAAAATCATTGGAAGAAAAAATCTACAAACTGGCTGGCACCGAGTTTAATGTAGCCTCGCCTTTACAGCTTAAAGAAATTTTATTTGATAAACTAAAGATAGAAACTCATGGCTTAAAAAAAATTAAAACCGGTTTATCAACGGCTGCTGGCGAATTGGAAAAATTAATGGATAGACACGAAATTATTCCTTTAATTTCAGAATTTAGAGAATACTCTAAATTAAAAAATACTTATACCAATACTTTAGCAGATGATGCCGATACTAACGATAGAATTCATACCAGCTTTAACCAAACAGTAACTGCAACCGGCAGACTTTCTTCTTCTAATCCTAACTTACAAAACATTCCTATTAGAACAGATATTGGTAAAGAAATTCGTAAAGTTTTTATTGCTAAAAAAGGTAATATGCTTATTTCCGCAGATTACTCACAAATTGAACTTAGAGTTATTGCATCTTTAGCTGATGATAAAAAAATGATTGAGGCTTTTGTTAAAGGTGAAGATATTCATGCTCGTACAGCAGCTAACATTAATAAAATAGAAATCAACGAGGTTACGCGCGAGCAACGTAGAGCAGCCAAAGAAGTAAACTTCGGAGTAATTTATGGTTTAGGCTATGTTGGTTTGGCACAAAGAACAGGTATTACCAGAGTAGAAGCTAAAGAGTTTATTGAAAAATATTTCACATTACATCCTAGCATTAAAGAATGGCTTGATCATACTAAAGAATTGGCTCGTGAAACCGGTTACGTAGAAACACTTTTAGGTAGAAGAAGATATTTACCGGATATTCATTCTGGCGTGCAAATGATTAAAGCCAGTGCCGAGCGCATGGCTATTAACGCCCCAATTCAAGGCACAGCAGCTGATTTATTAAAAATGGCTATGATTAAAATTCATACCGACTTGCCAAAAATTTCAGAGCATTCTAAAATGCTACTTACTGTTCATGATGAATTGGTTTTGGAAGTACCTAAAGCGGAAGTTGAAAAAGTAAGCCAATTTGTTAAACAAACAATGGAAAATATTTATACTCTTTCCGTGCCAATAGTAGCCGAAGTAGCTTCTGGCAATAACTGGGGCGAATGCAAATAATAACAAAAAATAATAAATAAATGATTTTCTTTTTACACGGCGAAGATTCTTATAGCGCCAATCAAAAACTTAAACAAATAAAAGAAAAATTCCAACGCGAAGTTGACCCTTCTAGTATTAATATTAATGTTTTTGATAATGATAATTTTGATTTGGAAAAGTTTAACAGCATTTCTTCGCAAGGCGGATTTTTGGTTAAAAAAAGATTATTAATTGTTAAAGATCTTTTATTAAACAAACCAAAAGCCGAAACAGCAGAAAATTTATTAGAGCTAATTAAAAAATTCCAAAACAGTGAAAATATTTTTATATTTTTGGAAAATGGCTCGCTTGACAAAAGAACATCTTTATTTAAAAATTTAAACGATAAAAAAAATCTAGTTCAAGAATTTAAACCTTTGGATAATTTGAATTTAAAAAAATGGCTCACTAATTACGCTAAAGAAAAAAATGCAGTTATTAAAATAACGGCTGCTGATTTACTGGCCGCTAGTGTTGGCAATAATCTATGGCAACTTTCTCAAGAACTGGATAAATTAATTGCTTACAAAAACGGTGAAGAAATTAAAGAAGCCGATATTAAACTTTTAGTTAACGCTAAAATTGATGATAATATTTTTAAACTAACCGAAGCGATTGCGGCTGGCGATAAAAAACTTGGGATTCGTTTAGTTAAAGAGCAGTTTAGTGCCGGCTTAAATGAAAATTATTTATTAACTATGATTGTAAGACAGTTTAGAGTCTTAACTACCTTATTTAGTTTAACGGAACAAAAAATGCCAGAAAATATTATTGTTAAAGAAACCGGCTTTCATCCTTTTGTAGTTAAAAAAAGTTTAGGCTTAGCTAGAAAATTCAATTTGGAAAAATTAAAAAAAATCTACTCGGGTCTAGCTAATCTTGATAAAAAATTAAAATCAACTTCTTTATCGCCCGAAACTTTAATCGACTTACTGATAATGGAAATTTAAAAAAATAGAGGCTGGTTTTAAACCTGCCTCTATTTTTTTATTTAGCTAAATTTTTCTTAACTCTGGCTAATAATCTAGATTTCTTTCTGTTACCTGTGTTTTTCTTAAGCCAACCTGATTTAATGGCTTTATCTATTTTCTGCTGATGAGACTTTATTAACTCAGTGAGTTTGGAAGTTTCTTTAGCAACCGCAGTTTTTTCTATTCTCTTCTGTAAATCCTTAATTGTCTTTTTATCTTTTGAGTTTTTAACAGCCAATTTTTTAGATTTTCTTAAATATTTTTTAGCCGCTTGCTTATTTGGCATACTATTTTAATTGATTAATATTTTAATTGTGTGAGAGATGATGAGATAATAACATTATTTCTTTAAAAAATCAAGAGCTGATAAATAAGCCTTATTTATCAGCTCTAAAGCCTGATCTGGACGAATCTGTTTAGTTAATAATGACTGGCTCAACTTAACGGCGTTTTTTAAAGAAAAATCGCCAATAGCTGTTCGGCTAAGATCCCATAAAACAGCCCCTGTTTTTAATTTTCTACCAAGATCGTAAGCTAAAGTTCTAATGTACGTCCCGCTGGAACATTTAACTTCAATATCTAAAATATCATCTTTAAAACCTAAAAACTTAAGATCATAAATTTCTATATCACTTGGCTTTCTTTTTATTTCAATCCCAATTCTTGCTAGCTGATATAATTTTTTACCATCAACTTTTTTAGCCGAATACATTGGTGGCAATTGTTTCTGTTTACCAATAAATTTTTTCAAAACTTTTTTTATTTTATTTTCATTAATTTTGAATTTTGAGTTTTTAATTATCAACTTCCCCGTTCTATCGTAAGTATCACTAATAACGCCTAATTTTATTTTAGCTATGTAAGTTTTTGTCAGTAAATCAAATAAGCCAACCATCTTAGTTGCTTTACCAACAGCACAAATAAGCAACCCTGTAGCAAATGGATCAAGTGTGCCAGTGTGTCCAATCTGTTTTATTTTTAAAATAGATCTTAATTTTGCCACCACATCATGCGAAGTCCAACCCCTGTCCTCCGAAGCTTTAGCGTAGGAGGACCCCTCCTTATCAACCAATAAAAATCTTGATTCTTTGTCTTCAAAAGAAGCACGTAAATTCTTGCCTTTACAAAAATCTTCTTTAAATGGCAAAAGTCTTATAATTTTAGTTTTTAACTTTAATGCTTTTAATTTGATTTTTAAATTATCTACAAAAACACTTTGATCATACCCAAGAGCAATAATATCCGGCTGTTCATCTTTAATAATTTTATAAGGATCATACTCATCGCCCAAAATAACTTTATCAACTAGGTCTAATTTTTCTAAATTTTTTACTCTTTGCTGTTCATTAAAATAAGGCTCTCGGCCTTTAGCTTTAAAAACATTTTGATCTCTAGCTACTATAACAATAATAAAATCTCCAAGCTTTTTTGCTTGCGAAATTAAATTAAGATGCCCTGGATGAATGATATCGAATGTGCCTGTTATTAATACCTTTTTCATTTTTTCTTTTTTAGCAATTTAATCTGATCTCTTAAAGCAGCTGCTAATTCAAAATTAAGATTATCAGCTGCCATAGTCATTTGCGATTCCAAATCTTCAATTAAATTTCTTAATTCTTCTTTAGGAATTGTTTTATAATCTTTTAAAAAAATTGGTTTTTTATCTTCCGCTTTTAATCTTAACTCACCTTCTCTAATAGCTTTTTCAATTGTTTTAGGTGTAATACCGTGTTTCTTATTATAAGCATACTGAATTACCCTACGCCTTTCAACTTCAGTAATAGCGAGTTTCATTGATCCGGTTATTGTATCGGCATACATAATTACACGCCCATCCACGTGCCTTGCTGCCCTACCCATAATCTGTACTAAAGAAGTTTCACTTCTTAAAAAGCCTTCTTTATCGGCATCTAAAATGGCTACTAAAGAAACTTCTGGCAAATCCAAACCCTCTCTTAATAAATTAATACCCACTAAAACATCATATTTACCTAAACGCAAATCCCGTAAAATATCCAAACGATCAAAGGTTTGCACTTCCGAATGTAAATAAGCGGTTTTAATTTTTTGATCATGTAAATACTCGGCAATTTCTTCTGCTAACCTTTTAGTTAAAGTGGTTACTAAAACACGTTGATTTTTCTTAATAGTTTTCTTAATCTCCTTAATTACATCTAAAAGCTGGGCTTTGGTTTTTCTAATTTCAATTACTGGCTCAATTAAACCAGTTGGTCTAATTACCTGTTGGCTAACTGCTGAATCTGGCTCATTAATTACCTTTTTTAAATCATTCAAATCAACCACTTCTTTAATTAAAGCACCAACTAACTTTTTATCTGCTTTAACACCACTTTTTTTATATTCCCAAACAGCAGGCGTAGCTGAAACATAAATAGCCCGGGTTATATGATTTTCAAATTCCTTAAACTTTAAAGGCCTATTATCCATAGCCGAAGGCAATCTAAAACCAAAATCAACCAAAGTTTGTTTACGAGCCCGATCGCCGTTATACATGCCGTTTATTTGCGGAATGCTCATGTGTGATTCATCAACGAACATTAAAAAATCATCAGGGTAATAGTCTAACAACGTAGCCGGTTGCTCACCTGCCTCACGGTTAGTTAAAAAGCGTGAATAATTTTCAATACCATTGCAGTAGCCTGTTTCCTCAATCATTTCCAAATCAAAATTAGTGCGCTGTTCCAAACGTTGAGCTTCAACCAATAAATTTTTGCTTTTAAGTTCTTTAAGCCTAATTTGTAATTCCGCCTGAATATTTTTCATGCCCGATTTTAATCTTTCTTCAGGTGTTACAAAATGTTTGGCAGGAAAAATATTAATACTTTTTACTTTTACCTGATTACCTTTTACTGCTTTAGCAGTTAAATAATCAATTACTGAAACTTTTTCAATTTTATCTCCGTAAAAACTGATTCTAATAACTTCATTTTTGGATTCAATAGGAAAAATATCCAACGTGTCGCCTTTAACTCTAAAATTACCGCGATAAAAAGCCATATCATTTCTAGAATACTGCAAATCGGTTAATTGCCTTAACAACTTATCGCGCTTTCTGGTTTCGCCCTCTGTAATGGTAATTTTCATTGCTTCATAATCTGTTGGGCTACCCAAGCCGTAAATACAAGAAACGCTCGCTACAATAATTACATCTTTGCGGGAAAGAAGTGCATTAGTTGAAGCATGGCGCAAACGATCTATTTCTTCATTAATTTGCGTTTCCTTTTCTATATATAAATCACGTTGCGGTACATAAGCTTCGGGCTGGTAGTAGTCGTAATAACTTACAAAATAATGAACCGAATTTTCAGGAAAAAATTCTTTAAACTCGCTGGCCAACTGGGCAGCTAAGGTTTTATTATGAGAAATAATTAAAGTGGGCTTTTGCATTTTTTCAATAACACAGCCCATGGAAAAAGTTTTCCCGGATCCCGTTACCCCTAAAAGCGTTTGGTGCTGATAGCCATGCTTTAATCCCCTAACCAGCTTATCTATTGCCTGTGGTTGATCGCCAGTCGGACTGAAATTAGATTTTAATTGAAATTCTGTCATATAAATCACTTAAATACTACCATAAGTCGCTATTTTAAAAAATCCCTAACAATTGTATAATAACATAAACAAACCTGAATCAGTGTAATCCGCGTTAATCCATGTAATCTCTTTTATATGATTTCCTATTTAAAAGGCACTATCTTTGTTAAAAAACCAAAACACTTAATCATGCTAGTTAATAATGTTGGCTATAAAGTTTTTGCCAGCGAAAAAACGCTTTCATTATTAAACGAATCAACCGAAGCTTCTTTATATATTCATCATCACATTAGCGAAACTGCTCAAGATTTATATGGCTTTTTAAACCAGCCAGAATTAGAAATGTTTAAAAACTTAATCAGCATTTCTGGTGTTGGTCCAAAATCAGCACTTGGTGCTATGGCTTCAGCCACTGTTGAAGATATTATCCAAGCAATACTTTCTGAAGACCCAGGGCTTTTAAGAACTGTTTCTGGTATTGGGCCAAAAACCGCCGAACGAATTGTAGTAGAACTTAAATCCAAAATCGGTAAACTTGGCAAAGAAATGAATTTACAAGATTCTTCCATAGCACCAAGAGACATAGAAACAATAGAGGCTTTAATCGGCCTTGGCTATTCCCGAAAAGAAATTATGGATATTATTAAACAAGTGCCCGCGGAAATTACTGATACTTCCGAAAGAATCAAAGGTGCCTTAAAATTATTAGCCAAATAAATGGAATTAAAAATCATCAATCAAACAGAACTGGATAATTTTGTTTCGTCCCAAGAACACTCTCAATTTCTTCAATCAAGCTCTTGGGGCGAATTTCAAAAATCATTACACCGCCAAATTTGGCATTACGGTGTTTTTAATAATGAACAAATAATAGCTGCTGCCAGTTTTATAAATATGAAAATTGGTTTTTATAAAAGCTACCTTTATTGCCCGCGTGGACCAATTATTTCTAAAAATTTAAACGCTGCTGAAAAAAATAAAACTCTAGAATTACTTCTTTCCAAAGCCCGAGACATTACTATTCAAACAAAAAAAGCAGAAGAAATCTTTTTTAGATTTGAACCGACTTTACCAATTAATCTATTAACCAATTATTCAAATATTCAATTAACTAAATCAATCCAACCGGCTAATACTTTAATTTTAAATTTACAACCTTCAGCTGAAGAATTATTAAACTCTTTTCATTCCAAAACCAGATACAATATTAAATTAGCAAAAAAACATAAAGTTAAAATTGAAAGACTCGATAAAGCTCTCTTTAACGATTGCTGGAGTTTATTCCTAAAAACCGGCGAACGTGATGAATTCGGCCTGCATTCTAAAAACTATTATCAAAAAATGTTAGAGTTAAAAGAAGTGGAATTATGGGTTGCGAGGAATAACCAAAATGCTATAATAGCCACAATAATTATGAGTTTTTACGGCGATACTGTTACTTATTTACATGGCGCTTCGGCTTACGAGCACCGCCAAATAATGGCTCCACACTTATTGCAATGGACATTAATTAACGAGGCTAAAAATAGAAATTTTAAATATTATGATTTTCATGGAGTAGCACCAGAAAACGAACCAAATCATTCTTGGGCAGGTGTTACCAGATTTAAAAAAGGCTTTGGCGGAGAAGTCGTAAATTACCCAGGTACTTATGATTTTATTTACCAATCAGGTTCTTACAAACTTTATCAAATTTTAAGAAAAATTAACCGGTTAATAAAAATATGAATAAAAATGAAAAGTACAACCCTAATCAAGAAAATCATATTGATATGACTGATCTTGCTTCCTTTACTTATAATTGTCCAACTTGTGGTAAAAGTGTAACTGTTACTAGCCCAAGAGAACTCTTAGATAAAAAGGAAGCCGAATGCAATACTTGCCGTATGGAAAAAGACGGCACTCTGGAAAAAATAAAAAAACAAATGGAAGAAAGAAATTACTAATTTAAAAATATGATTAAAAAAGTTGTGGTGGCGGCAGCAGGTAAAGGCACAAGAATGTTGGATTTGTCTAAAGATAAGCCAAAGCATTTAATTGAGGTTAATGGCCATCCTTTTTTGTATTACTTGCTTTCTAATTTAAAAGCAGCTGGATTTGAAGAAATTATTATGGTAATCGGCTACAAAAAAGAAATCATGGAAGAATTTTTAAACCGCTATAAAAACGAATTCAACATTACCCATATTATTAACCAGTTTGATTTGCTTGGAGAAAAATACGGCACTTTATGTCCAGTTGAATGCGTTAAAGATATTATTGCTCATGATGAAAGTTTTATGGTGGTTATGGGCGATAATTTATATTCCATTGCTGATTTAAAAAAATTAAGAATTGATGACGAGTTTTGCTATGTAGCAGGTTTGCAACACCCCGAGCCACAACGCTACGGCGTTTTAGTAAGAAACGGCGATGATTTTTTAGAAAAAATTATGGAAAAACCGGAAAATCCTCCTAGCAATTTAATTAACACTGCTTTATATAAATTTACACCAGCAGTATTTAAAAAAATACCGGAAATTGAAAAATCCATTAGAGGCGAATACGAAATTACCGATGCTATTAATTTACTGGCTAAAGAAAAAAGAGTTAAAATTAAAGAAATAGAAGATTCTTGGTTGGATTTTGGTAAGCCCGAAGATGTGCAAACTATTGGCGAATTCTTAAATAAAGATGAAAAATCTGCTTAAAAAACTACTCCCCTCCTTTTTAATTAGCTGGTATCATAAATGCCTAGCCTATTTTGCTATGTATTGGTATGGTAATCCTTCCAACAAACTAATTGTAATTGGCGTTACAGGCACTAATGGCAAATCCACTACTGTTAATTTAATATCTAAAATTTTGGAAACAGCCGGTAATAAAGTTGGTTTTACAACTACGGCTAATTTTAAAATAGCAAATAAAGAATGGCTTAATAATAAAAAAATGACAATGCTCGGCCGAATGCAAACTCAAAAACTATTAAAACAAATGGTAGAAGCTGGTTGTAAATATGCCATTATTGAAACTTCTTCAGAAGGCATTAAACAATTTAGACACATTGGCATTAATTATGATGTTGCTGTTTTTACCAATTTAACGCCCGAACATTTAGAGTCGCATGGCGGTTTTGAAAATTACAAAAAAGCCAAAGGAGAGTTGTTTAAACACTTAACTCAAAAACCTCATAAAATAATTAATAAACAAAAGATTGAAAAAATTATAGTAGCCAATAAAGATGATAAACATTCTGATTACTTTTTAAGTTTTAAGGCTGATAAAAAAATAACTTTCTCAATTAATAATAACTCTGATGTTAAAGCGGAAAATATACAGGTCGGCTCGGGTGGCTCACAATTTTCGGTTAATAATTATGCCTTTAAA
>Ga0066639_10005370_pt1 | contig 10778 bp, 9 predicted proteins | sample CryGeyCG2114_010_2_FD_59504 | JGI IMG/M metagenome (GOLD analysis project Ga0066639, IMG submission 59504) | Groundwater microbial communities from aquifer - Crystal Geyser CG10_big_fil_rev_8/21/14_0.10 | ecosystem: Environmental > Aquatic > Deep subsurface > Groundwater | place: USA: Utah... | reverse complement strand
GAATTATTTTTAAGTTCTAAGAAAAAAAATAATTCAGAAAAAGTTAAAGAGGTTCGTCAGCAAATTATTTTTACAACCCATACGCCTCTTAAAAAACAACAAGATGTTTTTTCTCAGCGAGAGTTAAAACATTATCAAGTAGACTTTCCAGATTATTTGTTGGGGTTAATTAGCCGAGAGGGAATTAATTTAACTGTCGTTGGACTTTATTTTAGTGGTTATACCAACGCTGTTTCTAAATTACATCAAAAAGTAACGGAAAAAATGTTTCCGAAATATAAAATTAATGCCATCACTAATGGTGTTAATTCTGTTACTTGGACGGCGGAAGAATTTAAAAAGCTATACGATAAATATATTAGTAATTGGCGTCAATATGGGCCTTTGTTATTAAATGCTGAAAAAATTTCTCTAGATGAAATTTGGAACGCTCATCAAATAGAAAAAAAATGTTTAATAAAATATCTTAACGATAAATCTAAAATTAAATTTAGCGAAGATGTTTTTACAATCGCTTTTGCAAGGCGTTTTACCCCCTACAAAAGACCAGATTTTTTATTTAATGATATTAAAAGATTATTAGAGGTTCAAAAAAATGGTGGACAAATTCAAATTATTTATACGGGTAAAGCGCACCCTAATGATTTATCCGGGCAAATGTTAATTAAAAAAATTTTTGAATTTAAAAATAAATTAGAATCAAAAATTAAAATTATTTTTTTAGAAAATTATGATATGAAGCTCAGTAAACTACTAGTTTCCGGAGTTGATTTGTGGCTTAATACTCCGCTCATACCCAATGAAGCTTCAGGAACCAGCGGGATGAAAGCGGCACATAACGGCATTCCGCAACTTAGTACTTTAGATGGTTGGTGGCCAGAGGGATATCATAAGAATAAAACTGGTTGGGCAATTATTGAAAAGAAAACAAAAAAATTAAAGAAAAATAAGAATTTAAATAAAAATATTGATCATGGCAAAGATTACTGGGAAAATTTTTCTGCGGAAAAAATTATTCAAAAAAAAGAAGCTCAAGAAAATATTAGTAACCTGTATGATTTGTTAGAACAAGAAATTTTACCGACTTATTACCATAATAAACAGAAATGGCAAAAAATTATGCGCTCCACTATTAGTTTAAATGCTTCGTATTTTAATACTGATCGGGCTATAAGCCAATATATTAAGGAGGCTTATCGCCTTAAATAAGCTTTATGTTTAACGAGCTTATTATATTAAATAGCTTACAAATTTTACCTTTAAGAGCTATAATATAAGTATAATAAATTATTTAAATTTTATGATTAAAAAAACTAAAGCTAGTTCTAAAACCGATTCTAAAACTAATTCTAAAACTAATTCTAAAACTAGTTCACAACAAGAACAATTTAAAGTCTATGGCCATGAAGCTCTTAAGAAGATTAAAGAATTAATTAAAGAGGGAAATGTTCGTCGTATTATTATTAAGAATGAGAAGGGAAAGGTTATGTTAGAAATTCCGGTTACCTTTGCTGTCGTTGGGACTGTTTTTGCTCCTATTTTGGCGGCAGTTGGTGCTTTAGCCGCCTTAGTTACTAAATGTACTATTGTTGTTGAGAGAAAGTAAAAAATATGAAACAGTTTTATTCGGTTATTGTTAACGGCGTGATAGTAAATAGTGATGATAAAATATTAATCTCTCAGAGAAGTTTTGAAGAGGGTCATGAAGGAGGCAAATGGAGTATACCTGGCGGAAAAATAGAAACTATAGGTGAAGAGCACAATGTTTTTTTGAAAAACATTAAAAAAGAAATTTTAGAAGAGGTGGGAATTGAAATATTTGATGATATATCCTTAGTTTATGATAATACTTTTATTAGAAGTAATGGTGATGAGGTTTTAGCTTTAATATTTATATGTAGATATAAATCAGGGGAAGCAAGGCCTCTAGAAGATACAATTAAAGTGGAATGGATTGGAAAAAATGAAATGAATAATTATCAATTTCCTCCCAATGTGAAAGAGTATATATTAATGGGTTTTAAATAATTATTTAGGCTAAAAAAGACTCTTTATTTGAGTCTTTTTTAAAGCAAGCTATTTAAGTTTAAATATTATTTAATCAGTTCTAAAACTTCATCTCTTTTTTCTTCCATGATTTCCGGGCTAATTGCTTCTAGGTTTAAACGAATTAATGGTTCAGTATTTGAGCCGCGAACGTTGAACCAAAAGTCGGGATAATTTATGGAAATGCCGTCGAGCTCGTTAAGACGACCAGCGGTATATTTTTGTTTAATTTTTTGAAAAACAACTTCTTTATCCGTAACTTGCCGATTAATTTCTCCGGAAGAATAATATTTTTTAAATTGTTGAATATAATCAGCCACACTTTCTTTAATAGAGGAAAAAAGAGTTAATAATTTTAAAATTATTTCTCCGGGATATTCAAAGCAGCCGGCCGCACCCTGTAAATAAAAATGCCCTGAAGATTCTCCGGCAAAATAAATATTTTCTTTTAACATCTGCTCTTTGATTAGAGAGTGTCCAACTCGAGTAATTATTGCTTGTCCACCATTTTCTAAAATTAAATCAGAAGTAATTTTACCGGGACGAACATCATAACCAATTTTTGAACCGGGTTTATCAATTAAGAATATTTTAGCTAAGAGTCCGCGGATAATAGCGGGGTTAATTGTTTCGCCATTATTATCTGTAAAGAAAATGCGGTCGCCGTCGCCGTCGGTAGCGATACCTAAATCAGCTTTTTGTTGTTTTACTGCTTCTTTTAATTCTTCTAAATTCTCTTCTTTTAAGGGGTCAGCTTCGTGTGCGGGAAAGGTTCCGTCTAGCTTAAAATTAAGAGGAATAAGTTCTCCTGGCAATTTAGCAAATAAGGTTTCTAAATAACTAGCTCCCATACCATTAGCGGTATCGGCAACAATTTTAAAAGGTTTAATATTGTTTAAGTTAACTGAGGATAAAGCGGAAGAAGTTTCCTCTGCTAAAGCATTTTTGTTTTCAATTAATTTTCCCGGAATTTCTGCCGCTAAAAATTTGTTATTTAATACTAGATCTTTAAGAAAATTTATACCCGTTTCACCACTAATAGGAATACCGCGTGAGCGAACCATTTTAAATCCATTCCACTCCTTAGGGTTATGAGAAGCAGAAATCATTATTCCTCCGAAGTAATTATAATGGCCAACCGCAAAATAAAAAGTTGGTGTGGAAACTGTTCCTAAGTCAATAGCATCGGCACCAGCCTCAATTAAGCCGCGGATAAGATTCTTTTTTAAGGCCGGAGAAGATAAACGCATATCCGCACCAACAGCAATTTGTAATTTTTTATCAGGTAAAAAATCTGGATCACTTTGGCGTAGTTTTACATAAGCTAAGCCCAAAAGGTAAGCTAATTCATCATCAAAATCTTGATTGTAAATTCCTCGAATATCGTAAGCTTTAAAAATACTAGGATTTATTTTTAACATAAGTGTAAATACCCCCTAAACCGAACCAGATAGCGACTAAGCTTAAAATCCAGCCGATAAAGGGAATGGAAAATAATAAAAAAGTAATAATTACGCCAATTATTAAAGACCAAAATAAAGCAACTTCGTGTTTTAGGAATTCGGAATTTTTATTTAAAGTTTTAATTATAATTTGACCAATAAAAATAGCGGTTAGTATTTTTGCCAGATAGATAAAAATTAGCCAAATGCCCCCAATTATTAAAGCTAGTGGAATTCCGATAAAAGTAAACATTAAAATTAAAGAAATTATCGGCAAAACAAACATCAAGATAAGACCGGATAAAATAAGTTTTAAGGGGGATTTATTTAATTGAGTTAAAATTTTTGTGCTTATGTCTTTACCGATAAAAATTAAAACTAAACCAACAACTAAAGCGGAGAAAATAGAAAATAATTCTGCCCATAGCCAAGCTAACCACAAATTATTTTTTTTATTTTCAGGATTAATTTGTTTAGTTTGTCCGGAAATTTTTGCTTGGCTGGAGATGTTTGTGATACTTGGAGACGTATAAGTGAGGTTCCCATTAATTATAGCCTCAGGAGCAATTGTTAAAGATAAGTTATTTTTTTCTGAATTTAATTTTAAATTAATATCTTTGCCTATTTTTCCGGTAATTACAGTATTAACAATTCGGCCGCTTAAATTTCCATCAATAATTCCTCGTGACTCAAGATTCTCTCCAATAAAATAAGCATCCCAAGCAATATGAGAATCGGCGCCCAAGATAATGTTCGACCCCAAAGTCGTCACATTTCGGGCTACTGTGCTATTAATAGTTAAATTATTGCTAATTACTCGGATATTTCCGCCAACTGATCCGTTTATAATAACGCTCTGCGCAAAGGCAATAATATCACCATCAACTGAACCGTTTACTGTTAAATTTTGAGTTAAAACTATTAAATCTCCGCTAATATTACCATCAACTGTCACGGTTTGTCCGCTAGTATACAAACTACCATTAATAATTTGATCCTTGGTGACATAAACGGAGGTATCCATTTTAACATCGGCCGCTTTAACGGTTGCTAGAGGGGCAAATACTAAAAGCAAAAATATCAAAATTTTAAAAGTTTTTTTGTTCATATTAATATTGTTTAATTTAAAAAAATGTTATATTGTTAGATAATAATAAAAATTCCGATGATTTAAGTATAACGTAAATATATGGGAGAGGCAATAAAAGAATTATTAAAAAATTACGGCGCCAGCATTAAAAATCGTGAAGATTTAGAAAATGCTAAGCGAATTATTTGCAAAAAATATAAGTTAGCGACTGTTTTAAATTCCGATATTTTAAAAGAATATCATCTTTTATTGGCGACTGGATTAAAACCGATAAAACTATTAGAAACAAGTTTGCGTAAACGAACAATTAGAACTCTTTCGGGAGTTGCTCCGGTAGCGGTTTTGACAAAATTTTATCCCTGTCCGGGTACTTGCGCTTATTGTCCTCACGAAGAGAATGTTCCGGTGAGTTATTTGTCTAATGAGCCGGCAGTTATGAGAGCGATTCGTTGTGATTATGATCCTTATAAGCAGGTGGTTTGGCGTTTAAAATCTTTAGAAAATAATGGTCATGAGCCAACAAAAATAGAATTGATTGTTATCGGAGGAACCTGGAGTTATTTACCGATTAATTATAAATATTGGTATATCTTGAATTGTTTTCGAGCAGCAAATGATTTTACACAACTTAAAAACAAAATTTTTAAGAGTACTCCGCGAGAAGAAAAATTTAAGGATGATTTAGTAATGCCGTATAAGCAAAATTTAAGTTTGGCTATTTTAAAAAAACATTTAAAAATTGAACAGAAAAAAAATGAAGTAGCTAAATATCAGCTTATTGGTGTAACACTAGAAACTCGACCTGATTATATTAATGAGGCTGAATTAATAGAAATGCGTAATTTAGGATGTACTCGGGTTGAAATTGGTGTGCAAATAATTGATGATAAAATTTTAGAACTAAATCAACGCGGGCATGGAGTAGCGGCAATAGTTGAAGCTACAAAATTATTGAAAGAATATGGTTTTAAAATTACTTATCATTTAATGCCGGCTTTACCGGGAGCTACTCCTGCTAAAGATTTATTATTATTTAAAAAATTATTTAACGATGAAAGATTTCAACCGGATCAAATTAAATTTTATCCGACAGTCGTTACTCAGGGCAGTCTTTTATATCGTTGGTATTTATCCGGAAAATACAAACCTTATTCCGATAAAGTTTTGCAAGAATTAATTGTTAAATGTAAGGCAGTAGTTCCTGTTTATGTTCGAATTATGCGCTTGGTTCGCGATATTCCCGGAGAATCTATTGTTGCTGGAAATAAAATTACAAACTTAAGACAAATAATGAAGGATCGTGGGGTTAAATGCAATTGTATTCGTTGTCGTGAATCTAAACAGGAAAAAATGCTAGATTATAAAATTAATCTGACAGAATACGCCGCCTCTCAGGGGAAAGAATATTTTATTAGTGTCGATAGTCTGGACAAAAAAACTTTGTATGGATTTTGTCGTTTGCGAATTGATAAAAACAGTCCGATTTCTCCGGCAATTATTCGTGAGTTGCATGTTTATGGCGCCCTGGTTTCCGTCGGGGGTGATAAAAAAGTTCAACATAGTGGTTTAGGAAAACAATTATTAAAAGAATCTGAAAGACTCGTTAAACAAAACAAAATAAATAAAATAGCAGTTATTTCCGGTGTTGGTGTTCGCGCTTATTACCGAAAATTTTCTTATCGTCTTGATAAAAATGGCTATATGATTAAAACACTTTAATTTTAATTAATTCTAAAGCAAATGCCTTCTTCAGTGAAAATTCAAGCCATTAAAACCCGAGTCTTTAAAGTAAATGAAAATTTATTAAAATTTCTGGAGTTTTATTTTAAAAAATTAAAAGAAGGCGACGTTTTAGTTATAACTTCTAAAATTGTTTCATTATCTGAAAATAGATTTTTATCGCAAACCAGTCTGAAAATTAAAGAAAAACTTATCAGACAGGAAAGTGATTTTGTTTTAAAAACTAAGTTAGCATTTTTGACTATAAAAAATGGAGTGGCCATGGCTAACGCCGGAGTAGATGAAAGCGATGCTAATGGTGGTATTATTCTTTTGCCTGATGATAGTTTTAAAACAGCGGTTAAAATTAGAAGTCATTTTCAGAAAAAATATAAATTAAAAAAGTTGGGTGTGATTGTTACCGATAGCCGGACTATGCCATTAAGATCCGGCATTGTTGGTATTGCCTTGGGGTACGCAGGTTTTAAGGGTTTAAAAGATTATCGACAAACAAAAGATATTTTTAATCGTCCTTTTCATTTTTCTCGAGTTGATGTGGCTGATAGTTTAGCGACAGCCGCAGTTTTTTGTATGGGAGAAGGGAATGAGCAAAAACCGCTTGCTATTATTAGAGGAGCTTCTTTAGAGTATGTTAATAAAATTATGAAAAACGACTTAAATATTAATATTAAAAAAGATATGTATGCTCCTTTGTTTAGAAAAATAAAATAAGTTTATTTTTTGACAAAAGCACTTAGCTCACCTAAGATTAAAATATAAAAGAGCGGTCTAAGCGTTAACATAAAATTTATGAAATATGATCATTTAGCACAGCAAGATCCCGCTGTGTGGGAGATAATTAAAAAAGAAGAACAGCGCCAAAATGAAGAGTTAGAACTTATTGCTTCGGAAAATTATGTTAGTCCGGCTATTTTAGAGGCCATGGCTACAGTTTTAACTAATAAATATAGCGAAGGCTATTCTGGTCGACGTTATTATGGTGGTAATTATAATATTGATGATATTGAAAATTTAGCGATTGAGCGTGCTAAAAAATTATTTTCAGCTGAACATGTTAATGTCCAAGCTTTATCAGGATCTCCAGCAAACGCTGCGGTCTATATGGCTTTTCTCAATCCCGGTGATAAGGTATTGGGTTTAAAATTAGATCACGGCGGTCATTTATCCCATGGTCATAAAGTTAATTTTTCCGGACGTTTGTATAATTTTGTTCAATATGGCGTTGATTCTAAAACTGGGATTATTAATATGGATGAGGTACGGGAGATTGCTTTAAGAGAGAAACCGAAAATGATTGTAGCCGGTTTTAGCGCTTATTCTCGAGAGATAGATTGGCAAAAATTTCAAGATATTGCTAATGAAATTGGAGCTTTTACTTTTGCTGATATTGCTCATATTTCCGGGCTTATCGCTGCCAAACAATTAACAAATCCTGTCCCAATTTTTGATGTTGTTTCCACAACAACTCATAAAACTTTACGTGGACCGCGCGGGGCGATTATTATGTGTAAGGAAAAATTTGCAAAAGCGCTTGATAGTGCGGTTTTTCCAGGAATGCAGGGTGGACCTCATGACCATATTACAGCCGCTAAAGCGGTTGCCTTTGCAGAAGCACTAAAACCGGAATTTATTGAGTATGCTCGGCAAATAATTGCAAATGCTCAAGCGATGGCGGCGGAATTTATAAATCTTGATTATAAAATAATTTCTGGAGGAACAGATAATCATTTAATGGTTATAGATTTAACTAATAAAAATTTAGTTGGTAAAGATGCGGAAAAGATTTTAGAAAAAATTGGCGTTTCTGTTTCTCGTTCAACTATTCCCGATGATCCAAATTCGCCGATGAATCCGTCGGGTATAAGAATCGGTACGCCAGCGGCGACAACCAGAGGAATGAAAGAAGGAGAAATGAAACTTATTGTTTTTTATATTAATGAAGCTTTTTTATCTAAGGAGGACGAATCAAAATTAGCCGAGTTAAAAGAAAAGGTTAAAGAACTATGTAATAAATTTCCTATCCCCACGAAATAATAATTTAAAATAATTTAAGAAAAGAATTGGAGGGATAAACACTATAATATGGTACAGAAAATAGACGGGCGGGCTATTGCCGAACGCTTAAAAAAACAAATTACTAAAGACATAGTTAAGCTAAAGGGACCAAAACCTAATTTAGCTATTATTTTAGTTGGCGAACGATCTGATTCCAAATTATATGTATCTTTAAAAGAAAAAATTGGCAAAGAGATTGGTATTGATACTCACTTATATAAATTAGACAGTGATACGACAGAAGAAAAAATATTAGAAGTAATAAATTTTTTAAATAAGGATGAATTAATTGATGGTATTTTAATCCAATTACCGCTTCCTAAAAAATTTAATACTGATAAAATAATTTTAGCGCTTGATCCTAAAAAAGATGTTGATGGATTCCATCCTCAGCATCCGGATTATTTAATGTCACCAGTTTTAGCTTCTGTTTTAGCCTGCTTAGCAGAAATAAATTTTGTTATTCCCGGAAACACTGCTAGTGTTTTTTATAATTCAGAAATTTTTGGTTTAAGTGTAAAAAAGATTTTAGAAGAACGGGGCGCTAAGGTTTTTTTAGGAAATAATTCAGAAAATTCTAATTTATTAATTAGTGCTCAAGGAAAACCTAAAGAAATTAAAAAAGAAATGATTAAAAAAGATGCCGTAATTATTGATATTGGCATTACTACCGTTAAAGATAGGGTTTGGGGGGATGTTGATTATCAGGATGTAAAAAATAAAGCGGCTTTTATTACTCCCGTTCCCGGAGGAATAGGGCCAATGACAATCGCTTTTTTATTTAAAAATACTTGGGAGATTTTTAAAAGAAGGCATAAATAAAAAGTTTTAAAAAGTCATTATAAATAAAAAAGTCGTACTTTGAGGGCACGACTGAGATTTATAGAAAAAGATTATTTTTTAATCTTCCTGTAAATCTTTTGGGGCTTCTTCTATGGGTGGGGTTGTTGCCGTAAAATAGAAGATTACCCAGACTGCTGCGGTAAAGAAACCGCTAACAGGTTGGGCGAAATCGCCTATTTTATATGTTATAGCCCAGATAAACAGGGCTGTAAACATTAGGCATACAAGTATGCCGGCTGCGAAAAGAGTTTTATTCTCTTTGTACGCCTGTTTTAATTTTTTCATCGTTCTAAGTTTTGTTGATATAATATTATAACTTTTTTAGATTTTTGTCAATGGTTTAAGTCTTTTGCATTGTTCTGGAGCTATACACACTTTTCGACGTAGAGCCGGGTTTAAGAATAGTTCAGTATTTTGGGGGTAATTTAGTGTTTTGTAATAATTCCTTATTTTAAACTTTTTAAATGATAAAACATCAGAAACAACAATTAAAAGAGCTTCTTAAGATTTATTTCGCTTATGAGTCTTTTTTGCCGGGTCAAGAAGCGGCTATAGATAATATTTTGGCAGGCCGGAATACGGTTGTGGTTTTGCCGACCGGAGGAGGTAAGTCGCTTATTTTTCAATTACCCGCCTTGATTTTAGAGGGGGTTACGATAGTTATTTCTCCGCTTATTGCTTTAATGAAAGATCAGGTTGATTCTTTAGAGCGAGTTGGTATTCCGGCAACTTTTATTAACTCTTCAATTCCTCCTCAAGAAGCGGAAAACCGTTTAGAACAAATTAAAGATGGACTTTACAAAATTATTTATATTGCTCCGGAACGTTTTTATAATCAAAATTTTTTAATTCAATTAAAAAAAATTAAAGTCTCTTTATTTGCAATTGATGAAGCTCATTGTATTAGTCAGTGGGGTCATGATTTTCGACCAAGTTATTTAAGATTAAAAAGTGCGATTAAATTAGTTGGTTCGCCGACAGTGGTAGCCTTAACGGCGACAGCGACTCCGGAAGTTCGCGATGATATTATAAAACAATTAGAAATAGATGAAGCAGCGGTTGTTGTGACTGGTTTCGCTCGACCTAATTTACAATTGGCCGCCGTCTCAGTCGCTAATGGTCAAAAAATTGAAAATATTGTTAATCTGCTTTCTAATAATTCAAACTTAGGTTCAGGAATTATTTATGTGGGAACGCGCTCTAAGGCTGATGAAATATTAGAAGTTTTAATGGATAATAATGTTAAGGCAGTTGTTTATCATGCTGGGATGGATACGGATAGCCGTAATTGGGTCCAAGAGCAATTTATGCGCGGGGAAGCGCAAGTAGTTGTCGCTACTAACGCCTTTGGTTTAGGAATAAATAAATCTGATATCCGTTTTGTTATTCATCACGATTTACCGGGAACCATTGAATCTTATTATCAAGAAGCGGGACGAGCGGGACGTGATGGTCAGCCTAGTTTTTGTTTATTATTTTATCATAAACAAGATCGGTATTTGCGAGAATTTTTTATTAAAGGAGACAATCCTGATCCTAAAATAATTATAGAAATTTATGAA
>Ga0066639_10005369_pt1 | contig 10778 bp, 8 predicted proteins | sample CryGeyCG2114_010_2_FD_59504 | JGI IMG/M metagenome (GOLD analysis project Ga0066639, IMG submission 59504) | Groundwater microbial communities from aquifer - Crystal Geyser CG10_big_fil_rev_8/21/14_0.10 | ecosystem: Environmental > Aquatic > Deep subsurface > Groundwater | place: USA: Utah... | reverse complement strand
TCTGGCGTATGTATTTTCAGGTGGACCGTCAGTCTCTTATTATTTGGGGTGGCATTGTTGGTCTGGCATGTGTTCAACTGGTGTGGGTGATACATCTGTTGCCATTTGCATATGCCGTGTTAGGGCTCTTTATGACATGGGTGTGGTATCTTATGCAGCTTTTTGTTCGCTTTCATCTGGGTGAACGTGGTATCATATGGAGAAAGCAAGCAATTTTTTTGGGTACCAACGCAGCGTTGTATGCTGCCGTGCTATTTTTCTTTGTTCGGTGGACGTAGAGAAAAATTTCTTATTTCTCATTTCTAATGAACTGTTAGAAGCTGGAGATTATATATCAGAAACAATTGACATGAAAAAAAACCCCCCGCATCTTCCCCCAAAAACAAAAGATCTCATTATGAAAGATACCTATCGTTCTATTTCGACTGTTATTTTTTTAGTGTTCATTGCGTTTATTACCAGCGTTGCGGCATCGCTTAGCACCATTGCCTGGATAGCACCATTTTCTGTGACAGACACGTCGTACATCCCTCGAAGTGCCCAGTCTCTTTTGGATGCCGCAGCAGAAATTGATCCGGTAGTAGAAAAACAGGTGAGACAACGGTTGATGCAGGTATATGACCGAAGAAAGAAAATTCAAAATGAATATTATACCGATACCGCGTCTGTGGGCCAAGCCATGATGCTCACAAGTGAAGGGTGGGCCGTCATGCATGTCTCTGCGTATGTCCGTGGTTCGGAAGTCTTTTGGGAGTCCGTTGATCATCAAGGAATGATTTTTTCTGTAGAAACATCATTTCAAGATCCTGTGAGTGGACTGGTCTATCTTAAAATAATTGGCGACGGATTTCGCGGTGATGTATCATTTCCAGACTGGGATAGTTTTGACCGAACGGCATCTCTCACTGCGTTGTCAACGGGCGGAGTTTCGCCGGCGGTATTGGAATCTTTAGTTCGGACGCGTACGACCGAGCAGCATCCTATCTCAGAACCAGTATATGCGCATCATGTTGCGGGTGATGTCGCAGTGGGGGACGTATTGATTGCACATAATGGTGCATTTGTTGGATTTATTAACGAGGAAAAAGAACTGGTAGAAAGTTGGCTTATAAGCACACAGTTGCAGCCACTGTTTGAAAAAGAAACAAATGAATATGTAGGGCTGCCACTGGTTGGATATCAAGTGTCGGGTGTTGTCGTTGAAGATATGTTTGAGTCAATCAATGGATTTTTTGTGACCAAGGCACCAACCCAGGCAACCTCGTCAACTATTGGAGTAGGAGATGTGGTGTTAGGAATCCAAGGTGTTCCATATGATGAAGTAACGAGCGCACGTAGTATATTGTTTGCGCCAGATACGCTGACCGTGCAGTTGCTTCGAGCTGGATCCCGGGTAGATGTGCAGGTAGAAAAGAGCGTGTTACTGCGTTGACAAAAGCGGTTTTTTGTGTTAGGGTTGGCTGTTAAAATGGCTATATGGTTGAATGGTTTTATGGCTGTATAGTTTAAGGATAAAACATATGGAGGGGAATTATTTACAATTAAGTAATGTTGACCAATACGTGAAATCTTATAGATTGAGTAATTGCGTATGGAGTACCGTTATTGCTTGGGATTACTTTGCCAAGAAAACAGTTGGGGGTCAGTTTGTGAGGTCAGTAGACAGTATTTCAGCAAATATTGCTGAAGGATTTGGAAGGTACCATAAAAAAGATAAGATCAAATTTTATAGATACGCATTTGCATCAGTAAAAGAATCGTTAGACTGGAATAAAAAAAGTTATGTGCGATCTTTTGTAAGTGAACAGGAATACAGATTCATATTAGAAAAACTGAATGAACTACCAAAAGACATTAATGCACTTATTTCAATCACAAATAGAAAATTAAAAAAATAATAATCATAAAACCATATAACCATAAAACCTATGTTTCACTCGCCTGCCCATCTTCTTAAGAAAAATGCAAAAGTATTGCTCCTTGCCGGGATGCTTGTTGGACTGGCATCGCTCCTTGTAAGTCTTTTGTTTCCACTCCAATACCGTGCAGACGCACAGGTATTTATCATTTCTAAATCTCGGTACGGGGTTGACCCATATACCATTGTCAAGTCAGCTGAGCGTGTGGGAGAAAATATTTCACAAGTACTCAAGACTGACGATTTTTATCAAAAAATAATTACACAAGAGGGATATATTTTGGATTTGAAACAATTTGAAGGCGTACCAGAACGCACCAAACGAAAACGATGGCAAAAGACAATTCAATCGTCTGTTGTATTTGGAACCGGTGTCTTGAACGTCAGTGCATACCACACCGACCCAAATCAGGCAAAAGCATTTGCTGGTGCTGCGGTTGATACACTTGTCGCTAAGGGTTGGGAATATGTTGGTGGTGACGTCACTATGAAGGTGGTGAATAAACCAGTTGTGACACGACTTCCTGTGAGACCAAATGTCGTTGTCAATACTATTCTTGGATGTATTGTCGGGGTGCTCCTTATGGGGGTGATTGTGCTTCGACGAAAATAAATAGACACAGTACTTAATTTTTTATCTGTCATATGAATACACCACAACCACAGTTCGACTTTCTTGAAGGATACATTCGTAATGTATTTGAAGAAGGTGGATACGGCGATCTTTCTGAAGAGACAAAAAATCAATTTATTCCCCAATTTGTTGCCGAGGCACAGCGTCGATTGGGTCTTGCCGTACTCCCGTTATTGGACGAAACATCTGCAAGCGAGTTTGTTGCGCTTATGGAGAATGAAAATATGTCGCAGGATCAGTTGCAAGCATTTTGGCAAAAAAGTATTCCAGATTTTGATGGTGTTGTGAAAAAAACATTGGATGATTTTGCAGAAGAGTTTAAAAAAATTATTTCCAATATCTAATACGACTGCTATGCCTGTCCCAACGCAGCAAGAAATTGATGAAAGAAAAAAGCAAACCGAGAAAAAAATCGCGGATCTTCGGTCTGCATATGAACAGTTTCTTTCTGTGTGGAGTGATATTGAAAAAGAAGAGCAAGAACTCCTTGAAGAGATGCATCAGCATATTGATCGATCACAGCTCCACGGCGTACTCAAAAAAATAGATTCAATTAAGCACTAATCTATGGCCACCACAAGAGAAAATTCACAATCAAGAGATGCTAAAAAAATGGATCCACAAGAAGTGGCACGCCACTATAAAGCCGATCCAGCGCATCCGCTTACCATTGTTATTAATACTGCTGGGCGTGTTGAGCAAGTGCAGCTTCAGGGAGATGCCAAGATTGTTAATGGGAAATTTGTTGGTGACATTGGTCGCGGGCAATCAATTTCTTTAGATTATTTGCCAGAGATTGTGACACTTGCTCCAGGTGATACTGTCGGTGCATACACTATTTCCGAAACAACACCAACAAAAGATGGAAGGGTTGAATATACAGTCACCGAGGGAGCCGAGACATTGCGCCGTGTGCCAAAAGAAGTACTAGAGGGGATACGTATCACGGAGCTTCTTGATGCACAGTTGCGCCAGCTCACCGCGGAAGTACAGGCAATGACTGGAGAAAAGGCGGTCGCACTTCAAAAGCGTCGTGCGGACATCCAAAATGTGCTTACCATGGCACAGTCAGAGTTGAGTGTGTCTTTAAAAGGGGCACAAGCATTTACAAAAAAAGAATTAGCTGTTTTTAAAAAGAAAGTAGATTTTGTATTAGATAGATCATCGGAAGCATTACAGACATTGCAGCAGGAATTACAAAAGTATTATGAGACAGAAAAAAGAAAAGTGATTGTTGCCGGACAAATTTTTGAACAAGGACAGAAAGTAGAGTACACGACATTGGGTGGACGCACAGGAGCATTTGAAGTTCATATTGATGACGATATTACTCGGCGTGCAGCAAAAGGAAATATTGTCATCAAGGGAAAGGATGCTCGTGGAAACAAAGTCATATTTGCGGTAACAGAACAAGCGGTGCGAGATCGGCTTATTGTGCCGTTTGAATTGCGCACCTCTTCTGAAAGAAAAAAAGATTTTGATTTTAAACATTTTACAAAGACAGAAAAAGAGCTTGCAGAGGAAGAAAAAAAACAAAAAGAAGATCGAGAGGAAGAAATAAAAGAAGCAAAAGAACGACATGAAAACAGAAAAAGGATAGCTGATCAGGTTCAAATATATTTTGATACAGAAGTATCGCAAGCGATTCAGGAGAAATTGGAAGAAAAATTGCAAGAAGCTCGGGATACAAAAAAGTCGGCCCACGAGGCTGATATGGTTGCATATAGAACAAAATTAAGTGATTGGGATACTCGCAACCCAAAGCCGCAACAACCGCAGCCAGGCAGACAACGCGGCGGCAGACAGTTGAGAAATAGAAAAGATTGGGAAGATCCAGGGGATCCACTTCCGCCTGTGCCACCACCGCTTGATTTATCAGCGGTTCGTCTCTCTGCAAAAGAAAAAAAGGAATACACCGACGATGTGACTGCGGGAATGGTCTATGACTTTATTCATGATGAGCTTGATCCAAGTGACTCTGTATCATTAGAGTTGATAAAAGAAATTGAGGCAAGACGAAAGGATCGCGCTGCAAAAGAAGTAAGAAGACAAACTCGTATTGAGCCAGGGACGGATGACTACACAGATCAGTATAAGATGATAGTGGATGTTGATGTTCTCAAAGAAATTGCGTTGGATTGGACGAAAAAATTTGAACCACCGAAAGAAAAAGAAAAGGAACTTGATGAACCATTTCCAGAAGGTGAGTTGGTATTTGACCTTGAAAAAGAGATGGCTTCCATCCAGTCTTTTGCCTCAGAGCTTCGTGGTATGACAGAAGATGCTGGTGGAAAGGTCACTGACACTATTTCGCAACTTGCTCTCGATGAATTTATTGCTGAGGTTCCTGCAATACAAAAAGGACTTGCGTACATAGATGATGCTATTGTGTTGAGACAATCTCCCGCAGTTTGCAAAGAATTGGGTCCTGCACGAGGAGATAGTGTGTTTAGAGAGATGAATTCTTCTGATGAAGACACCCAGCGTGACGCGTTGAATAAGTTTCGCGTACAGATGGTACAGATGCTTCATGAAAAATTAGTACAAATAGAAACAAATATATTAGGTGTGCAGCAACGAGAAGAAGATGCGGCGACCATCGCGGTAACACAGCAGGCAGAAAAAGATGCTGAGGCATCAATAGCTAACAAACGAAAAGATGTTGCGGCAAAGGAGACCGCCGCAGATGCTGAGAAAAAAAATGAACGAATAAAAACAGTTGATATGCCCGCTCAAGTCATTGGAGAGTTGCTTCGGCTCAACCATCGTGGGGTGGGGGATATTATGACGGAGTTGTACAAGGGAATACTGACACCTGATGTGCATGGTCGCGCACACATAACCGCAGACGCACAAAAACGGTTCGCAGAATTATTTGATGGAATTCCAAATCCTACCGATGCTATGCGAAAAAAACTCGCAGAGCACGGCATTGTCAATTGGGAAAGTTTTAAACAGCTTTGGAAAGAGCAAATTTCTACCCACGTTGCCGAAGTAATGCATGTGGCAGCCGAAGCAAAAGTAAAGCAGCTCGTGGCAGAAAAGATGTCAACCTTGGGGAGTGCCTGGAAAAAGATGAAAAAAATTAAAGGACAGATTGCCGCACGGATTGGGATTACAGCTCTTGCGGTTGGTGGCGCCGCAGCTGGTTCCGCTGCGACCTTTGGCGTTGGAACGGCTGCTATTATTGCCGGCGCCGCTGCTGGTGGTGGTGTACGAGGACTTATCAATACGTTCATTTTTGGAAACAAAAAAATGGAAGAGCGGACACAGCGCCTGATGGCTGAACTTCAAGATGAGATTCGTGACGAAGTAATTGAGGCAATGGATTTAGAAATGGCAATGAATCCTGCTGATACTACGCAGACGTTTAGTCACATATTGGCGCAAACTACCCGTGAGGTTACCAGTGCTCTCGGATCACGTGATGATGACGGTATTGCAGAAGTTGCTGCTCTCGACGTCAATGCGCGCAGCCTCTATGAAGAGGCGCTTGCAGGGATGGAAAAGAAAGACGTCAGTGAAACACAAAAACGTGACCTCGCTATTGCTATCTCTCGGTTGAGCAGTAAAGGAGAGTTATTGACAGAAGAAACTATCAAGAAGATGGATAAGAATGTTGTGAGTATTCTTGACAGTTTGGTCAGCAAGTATTCTGGACAACGGGGTATTATCCCGGCAATTGTTTCTGGTGCCGCTATTGGAACACTTTTGTCTGGAATTCGTAGCACAGCGGAGTCTGCGACTGACGCAAGTTTTTTGAGTCGTGCAGCTATGGGTGGCATATTTGGTGCAGTGGCTGGGTTACGCTATGCAGAGCGTCGTCGCTACAACAAAGAACGTAAAGAATCACAAGACACACTTGCCGATAGACAAGAGCGAGTGCTGGTTGCGATAGATGAAGTGACACGCACCGGATCAGCTTCTGGCAATATCAGAGATATTCGTGCAGACGTGGCAAGAATAGAAAAAATGTTAGGTGGTAAAGGGAATGAACAGGACATCTTGGCATTAACCTATGCAGAAAAGCGTGGTAAAGAGTATAAAGAAAAGCATGGAACTGCATTTGAAATTTTGGTAGACCAAGAATTGGTCACCAAATTAAAATCAATTGTACACGAAGCACGACGAGCCGGCATTATGAAAGAGCGTGCAGAAGATGGACACGATTTAAAATATGCCATGGAAACATTGGTAAAGCAGGGTGACGCTATACAAGAAGAAGTGACTCCAAAACTTGGGGAACGTATTGGTAGCTGGGTAAAAAAACAAGGAGCGCGTGCCATGTGGATGACTGGTGGTGCGGTGCTTGGTGCCGGGAGTGCCATTCTTGTTGGAACTGGAGTAAGGTGGGGAGCCGAGAAGGTAGGTATTATTGATGCCAGTGACGTTCCTGTGGGGACTACCTCTGATATTCCTGCGGCAGAGGCCACACCGACGGTTCCCTCTGGAGAGGCTGGAACTGGTTGGGTCGAGAGTATCAAAGGGAAATTTGATGCATTACTTGAAGACGTCAAAACTGGCGTTGGAGATGCAAAGCAAGCTGGTGGAGAACTGCTCAGTGATTTGGAACATGCAATGTCTCCAGAAGCACAAGCAGAACGACTTGGTATATTAGAGCAGTCACTTGGCGGTGAAGCAGCAAAAGGGAAAAATGTGCTGCACTTGGCAAATAGTTTGGAGAAAAATTCAGAGTTTGAGAAGTTTATTGTTGACCGTGAAATAGCAGCACACCCAGAATACAAAGGTCTTTCACCAGACCAAATTATTCACAAATGGCGTGTTGGCCTTGCCAAAGATGCAGGCTGGGATTTTAAGACGCGCACGTTCGACAAAACGCCACTGTTTCAAGTAAAAGATGCAAGTGGTGTGACGCACACTATTGAATATAAACCATTTATAAAACCAGATGGGACTGTTGGCATTAAGGCAGACGACATGTTTATTCGTGAGCATGGGGCAAAGGCGTTTCCAGAGGTACCAAAGCCTGCGGTTGATGCGCCGGTGGCAGAAGCACCTGCCGTGGACGTAGACCAAGTGCAGCCAGTGCCGCGATTTGTCACGCAAGCGTTTAACGGAGAATCATGGCAATTTGCAGAAAATGATCTGGATGAACGCGGTCGTCCAATACAAGGTGCTGTGGGTATGCGCATGGAAAATGGAAAGCCAGTATACCAACAGTGGAACGATACAAAGCCAATGATGGCAGGTGGAAAGCAGATTGGATTTGGTGGCTGGGATACCCTGAGTAGTATGGAAGGATCGCAGGCACTGGCAGCAAGTGCCGGAGCCACGCCGGGAAACTTTGACATTGGAACGTACACCAATGCAAAAGAACATTTTGGTCTATCAGATAGTCAGCTCCGTCAAATGGAAAATGTTGGGTTTGTAGAAACAACAGACGGTGGCGTGTTTGTGCGTGATGCGCGAGGTGGTATTGTTGTGGCAGGTGGCGACAGATCAGAACAACTCACGCCAACCAAACCCTATGTATCCGTCGTAGAGTCACCGGCTGCTACTCCTGGGGAGCAAACTGGCATGGGGAAAGAAAAGTCTTCGGCATCTCTCCCCAAAGGAGACGAAAAGTTAAAGGAATATACTCCTACAGATGAAGCATATAAACCACTGAATGAATACCAAAAAGTTGATGATATAGAAGGAGTACAAGAGAGTTTACGCTCACGAGAGTTAGGAGAGATAAAACGATTTTTGGCAAGTGATACCGCTGCAAAACGATTTGGGGAAGGAAAGGTGGGCGTAGAAGCCTTGCGAAACTATCAACAAATTTTGGCGCACAGAGATGGTGTGTATGGCGGGGATGGTTTGCATGCTCTTATGCAGAATCAATTTAACGTGGATATGGATAATCCACAGGTAAGAGCCGCGCTTGGGCCAAAATTAGAAGCACTCCAGGCGCGCCATGCCGCAGCTATGGAATTTTTTGCAAAAGGAGTGCAAGATCCAAATATGGATGTAACAACGCTGAAAGCAGGCGTTAATGCACGCATAGATGGGCTAAACGATGAAACAGTCCGCAATATTAATAGTGGAGAATTTCAAAATACGCCGCAAACAGCCGCTGCGCTTCAAAATTTTGAAATGAGAACGCTCCAAGATTCTTTGGGAATTGACCTGGCTCGAGCGCAAGCAGCCACCATGGCTGCCGGTTCTGTAGATGCACCTCCGTCGCCGGCCGACCTACAGCCGCCAACACCACGAGCAGACGTTGGTGGAGAGGCTGCAGAGCCAGGAGCATAATGATCAGTATAAAAAAATATCCAGATATGTCTGGGTATTTTTTATTTTCAGGTATTGACAGAGGGGTGAAAAGCTGGTATGGTCAACTGTCTTTTACAATTGAATATTATTTGCACATAAGATCTTGGCGCTTTGCGTCATTGACACAGGAGGTGGACATGGACCACCGGTTGCGAGACTTTCTCATAGGTTCCGTCGGGGTTCCCGGCGGGCTGATTTTTTTGGCCATGCTGTTCGGGTTCGGCCCGGACGGCGGCAAGAACGGGTCGACGGGGGTTCCGACCCACGCCGAAGTGGCGATCGACGACGAGCTGGTCGAGCCCGAGTTCCCCGAGAACGAGGATGATGGCGAGCCGGCCAAGCCGGTCGTCAACATCCCCACGGAGGGTGGGAGCAACGACAACCCGCGCCACCGCATGCCCGCATGGGCTGGCGAGTGTGCGCGGAACTTCGAGGGTGCTGGGCGCTATGTCCCCACCATCTGCGGGCGTGGGGGGCGGCTGGTGGTGATCGAGCCGCCCAAGCTCCTGCGGAAGTCAGCGATCGGCACCAGCTGGGAGCGGGAGGCCAAGCGTGGTTGGGATGGTCCGCCGAAGGGTGGAACGTACTCACACTCCAAGAAGCAGCGTCCCCGCCGCACGCCCTCGCCCCGCCAGGACCACAAGACCGTCGGTGAACCGGGGGTCTGATGTGGGCTCACCTCTGCTCGAGGTTTAGAGCGATCCGCCGGCTGTCAATGATGACAATGGAAGGAAAGGAGAACAAAGCGCCAACGGATCTTAGGTGCAAATGCAAAAAAATGCGTATGTAAGCATTTTTTTGATACTTTTAAATTTTTTTAGACATGATGTGTTTGGACTATTGACAAAAGCATTAAAACATGCTATACTTTTATGTTATTTTTAAGCTGCAATGTCCCTCCCTCCATGCAATAGTACTCTAACTTCAGTTTATAAGCTGTCTTATCCTTTTCAGACGTATTCTGTATAGGAACAGAATATCACTGAGTATGGTAAGTTTCGCGTAAAGTGGCCTTACGGCCACAACGTGACGAGCCAACTCTCCCAAGTGAACATTACAATTTAGGTACAGTTTACCCGGCGTAGCGATAGCGAAGCCGGGGCAATTTCTCCAAAGAGTCAGTTCTGGCTGTAGTAGTGATGTGTAAGAAAATTATGCACCACTATCGCAGCCAGACATCTCGAGGGAGATATGCTGGCACATGCCTGGGGGTTTTGATGACCCCCGCATAACCGCCCTTGGCAGGGCACCACCCCAAGGGGCCTTGCCCCAAATCAACGACCCATGGAGGTTCGAAACGGAATGAAGTACGAAAACAAGAAGCTGGCCGTCGTCCTGCTCGTAGCCCTGTGCGCCACCGCGTGCGGCGGCGGGCGGGTGAACACCACCGAGGAAGATCGCGCCCGGCCCCGGCACGTGTCGATGTCGATGAACCACAACGACGACGAGAAGAAGGCCGGCGATCCCTGTGACAACGGGCAGCAGTGCTACAACGCGGGCCTCCAGTGCCGCTTCACCGAGGCCACGGACGACGGCAACACCCGGACCTGCCAGGAGGGACTCGTCTCGATCGAGCGCTTCAAGTTCGTCTTCCCCCAGTACCAGCCCAAGCCGCCCGCCGCCGTCAAGGTGGCCAGGGGTCAGCTCCCGGACAAGGAGTTTCGGCCATACGGGCACATGCGGCAGGAGGACGTTCAGCTCGGTGTCCGCGACAAGGAGGTGTTGAGCGAGGTGCCGGGGAGCAAGGCGGAAGAGGCGAAGAAGTACCGGGCCCTCAAGCCCAACGTCTCCAAGATCATGGAGAACGCGTGGCTCGCGGCCTACGCCTTCGACCTCGGCCAGCTCGGGAGCGAGTACGTGCTGTCGGAGGACACCCGGCACCTGGTGGTGCTGGTGACCTACACCGGTGGCGGTGGCTCGATGGCCATGGAACAGTTCGAGCTGCGC
>Ga0066639_10005368_pt1 | contig 10778 bp, 10 predicted proteins | sample CryGeyCG2114_010_2_FD_59504 | JGI IMG/M metagenome (GOLD analysis project Ga0066639, IMG submission 59504) | Groundwater microbial communities from aquifer - Crystal Geyser CG10_big_fil_rev_8/21/14_0.10 | ecosystem: Environmental > Aquatic > Deep subsurface > Groundwater | place: USA: Utah... | reverse complement strand
ATGTGGTGCGAAAATCACCCTCGCCAAATCGATGCTTTAAATACCAATGGCGCGGTCACGGTTGCCAGCGCTGCCGAAATTGTTCAGCCAAGGTTTATATATCTTTCAAATTCTTACGTATTTGACGGAAGAAAGGGGAACTATAAAGAAACTGACATTGTTTTCCCTCCGACTGTACTAGGAAAATCAAAACTAGGTGGTGAAAACCTCCTTAAAAATGGTTCCGCATCAGGAATAGTTTTACGATGCAGTCCGCTTTATGGTCGTGGGAACTCCACGCATCGCTCCTATCTCGACGAACTTAGATTTCGTCTTGATCGTGGAGAACGAATTGAAGCAAATAGTTACGAATATCACTCATTTGCACCAATTTACGATTTATGTGAGCTGATGAAAAAACTAGTCCAAAGCAATATCAAAAATAAAATTTTTCATTACGGTGGGCTTTCAAAAATTACATTTTATGAGTTCGCGGTAGAGTTCGCAAAACATTTCGGATACGACCATGGTCTAATCAGTCAGATCGAGTCTCCGCATACGAAGTCTATTGATGACAATGCAAATTATGACTACTCCCTCAATTCAACCGAATTGATAAGGGCTTTAAAATTCCAGCCCCTTCTCTTGGAGGAGGGTTTTAATTTGATGGATAAGCTCTTGATCCCGGAGGCGACCTTCTCCCCGTGACCGAGTTAAACGAATAAATTCTGTAAAATAGAATTTCGCAACCTCTTCTGGCGTCACCTTTTGATTTTGGAACACCCAGTTTACATTGCGAAATGGACCCACGTCGGCAACTAAATCCTTATCTTTTTCCCAGTCTGGCGAATCATCCCCATCCCTATCCATTCTTCCTTTTATTTGGACGCTTCCGGGAAGGTGTTTTTCGAACGCTACCCTTATTACTCCATGAGCAATATTTTTTACAGTCAACTTTACTTGGTTTCTGAAAATCATAAAGTCTGCATTAGCATCAGCAATGCTATACACTTTGACCTCGTGAAAACGAGATCCACCCTCGGAATACGAATTAAACAGCTTAGAGTGTTGATTGAACTTTGACCGAAGGCCTGTCAAAAACTCAACTGTACTATCCTCAACTAATCGCTGCGGATCAAAGTTATCACCCAAATTAAGTAAACGCTCTGCGTCCGGGTGAATCTCCGCCCGTGCGAGATCGTGAATCCATTCTCGGGCTCCTGTGGTACTTGTGGGCTGACTCTCTAATTCCATTTAGTTCCCCTTTTATTCTAATAAGTTGCCCCGGGCCCTCAGTACCGGACATTGGACACCTCTATAAAAAAGGTGGGCGCCATATGTTAGCTTTAGGCTTCCCAAAAATGGGCATGCTCACCACTAACAGGGACAGCTCCCTTGTCCAACATATTGTAGGGTCCAACGCTTCGGCACTGAACCCGGGGTTTTAGTATATCTGAGCCTAATCTGAAACGCCAACCGAGAAGCAAAACTCGACTTTGACATGGGGCCTAACTAGTGCCAGACTATCCAATGGAACTATGGGAAAGAAAATACTTGTAGCTGACGATAGTTTAACGATTCAGAAAGTTGTAAAGCTTGCTCTGGCGAGTGAGCCTTATGAAATTCGAAATGTTTCGAATGGTGATGAAGCCAGCGAACAACTCGCTCGGTTTCGCCCCCAAATACTAATCGTTGACGCGTCAATTCCCGGTAAATCGATTTTTGAGCTAAAAGAAGAGCTCATTGAAAACGGACAGGCCGAAACCACCCGCATTCTAGTTCTATCCAGCGCATTTGAACAGATTGATGAATCAAAAATTCAGGATGCGTTTGACGCTCGCCTTACTAAACCATTTGACCCTTCTCAGTTACGAGACACAGTTCGAAAGCTCGTTTCCTCTAGCACTTCCGAAAAAAATATTGAAAAAAAAGTTGCGCCAATTAAAAGTCGGTCGATCGAAGAGTTCGATATCAGCGCTTCCGATTTAAATGAAGTTGCGGAAAAGACAATTGTTAGAAAATCATCTCGGCACCTTCAAAGAACTGAAGCCGCTAATCGGTCCTCGATTAAGAATGAATTAGATGAATGGCGGATAGCGTCTCACGGTGGATTGACTGATGACTCTCTTGAGCAAGACTATGAATCAAATTACGATGCCGACCAAGACGACGAGTTTGGTTTTGATTCGGATTATTTAGAAGAATTCGGAGACGACGACCACTCCTCGGTTGGAGAAGAGATTCACGAAGATGTTACGCCAATAACTCGAAGTCAAATGGAAGATATCTTAAAATCTCAATTTGAAGCAACTCTCGCAACAGCCGTAAAAGAAATTCTCCCAGAAATCGCAGAAAAAATTATCCGAGAAGAATTAAACAAAATGCTAACTCAACCCAATTCGCTGCGCACCTAATTATTCATCCGACTTTTCAACCGAACTGAATCGGCAGAATATATTGCCTTAGTGTCCTGTTTTGCACCAAGAACCAAAAGCTCTCCAAGTTCACCTAAACCCTGATAGCTGACTATTTCTATAATACCATTTGATTCTATTTCTAATAAATCTCCGGACCTGAAAAACTGATCCTCACTAGAAATTGTAAAATCAAATAGTTCACCACGCAGTAATTGAATCTCAAAGCCCTCTAGAATTTGTTCGGCAAGATCTAGGGGCTCAAGAAAATCTACTTTGGTCTCCATATGAACCGTGGTTGATCCCTCTATTGGTGCTTCCCCAATCAAGTTGACGCCAATTCCACAAACCACAAAAGTCGATTTGCCACGAATGACACTTTCACAGAGAATGCCAGCAATCTTTTTCCCGTTACAATATACATCGTTAGGCCATTTAAGTTTTAGGCCCTGTAAACCATATTTATTACCAAGAACCCTAATCATTAAGGAACCCACAAACAAAGGGAGCTTAGTAAGCGATGGCTCGACCTCGGACACAGAAAACCCTACCGACAAATATAAACTTCCCTCTGGTGAAACCCACTTGCGATCACCCTTGCCTCGCCCAGATGTTTGACCCTTAGCACAGACATAGAAAGGAAGTCCGCAGCCCTCTAAAATCAATTTTTTAAGTTCTGAATTTGTCGACCCTACTTGATCGAACACTTTTCCGTTGATCATTTCAAATCAATCCGGGTCGAACAAAAGGGTAAGATTTGATGACTTCACAGAATGAGTTATGGATCCCACTGAAATGACATCCACTCCCTCTATCGCATAGTCAGCTATATTTTCTTCGGTAATCCCGCCAGAAACCTCAATAAAAGGGTCGGGGCGCTTTGAACTTGAGTCTTTATTTTTATATTCCTTTATTTGCTTAATTGCTTCCGCGACCAATCCTGGTGAAAAATTATCAAGCAATATGCCGTCGACTCCAACTTCGAGGGCGACTTCTATTTCTTTTTTATTTTTTACTTCGACTTCGATTTTAAGGCCGTGGGGAGCAACGCTTTTAGCACTTTTTACGGCCGCCTCAAGCGAACCAAAAGAATAGATGTGATTTTCTTTTATCAACACTCCCGAAGCCAGATTAACTCGATGTGGGTATCCGCCACCTTGCACAACACTGTAAATTGCTAAGCTACGAAAGCCCGGTAACGTTTTTCTAGTCAACGTAACTCTTGGTGGTAAAATTAAGTTTTTTGATTTCACTTGCCGTACAAACCGATTTGTTTGGGTCGCAATTCCTGAAAAATAGGATGCTATGTTTATCAATGTTCTCTCAAACGAAAGGATCCATGCGGGGTGTGAAACAAACTCCGCAATAACAGCATTTTCCTCGACTAACACCCCATCAAGCGTTTGATCATATATGTCTAAGGAGATACCGCGAGACATTGAAATGTTTTTTACCGCAGCAACTGCACCCGAGCCGGCCCAAATCAACGGCTTTCTCGCGACTAATTTTGCTCGAACAGCCCGATGTCCGGTCACTTTAAACAAAGCTTCACTTGTAAAATCAAGTTCTATGACGTCTTCACGCAATCCGATTTCGAAGATTTTATTCCACGACTCTGAGTACCTATGGTAGTCCATTTCAAAGATTCAATTAACACATCAGAAAAAAGAGGAAAACAGAGATGTCGCGTAAGGATAGAAAACAAGATCAAATTAGGCCACTATCAATTTCTACAAATGTAAACGCCTACGCTGAAGGATCCGCGATGATTTCGATGGGAAATACTAAAGTACTTTGTACCGCTTCGATCGAATCGAAAGTACCACCGTGGCTCGAGGGAAAAGGCAAGGGCTGGGTCACCGCCGAGTACTCTATGCTACCAAGGGCTACCCACACTCGGTCTCGACGGGATCGGGAAAAAATTTCTGGTAGAACTCAAGAAATTCAAAGACTAATTGCGCGCTCACTTCGAGCATGCGTAAACCTAAGTGCGCTTGGAGAGGTAATGATCACTGTTGATTGCGATGTACTTCAAGCGGATGGAGGAACGCGTACCGCATCAATTAATGGAGGTTGCGTGGCACTAAAGTGTGCAATCGACGGATTAATCGCTCAGGGCAAATGCAGCAAAGAAGCGTGGGTTCAGTCTGTTTCAGCGGTTAGCATTGGTCGCCGAGGCGGCGAAATGCTCGTAGACCTGGATTATGAAGAAGATTCATCCTGCGATGTTGATATGAATTTTGTTGTCACATCAAGATCGGAGTTTGTCGAAATTCAAGGTACTGCCGAAAAAGAGTGTTTTAATAAGGGAAATCTTACCGAAATGATCGATGCCGCTTTAACCACGTGCTCCGCAATACTGGAAATTCAAAAGTCCCGCGTGTAAAAAAAAGGGAGCCGATTCCGAACTAGATTCGTCCGAACGGCTCCCCTGAGGAGGTGGTGGGTACAGCACTTTTCGCCTAGTACTTAGGCAACTTTTTTAGCACTTCGTTTGTCTCGATAAGACAGGAAATGCTCAAACTTTCGATCGTAATCAGAAACTTTTTCGCCATCTTTTTTAATTAGTCCAAATTTGAACTGTTCGTAATGTTCACTACAAAAATTAAATTTTGAGGGTTTCGATTTGCACTGATGTGCCCCGCAATGAAGCGCTGCTGGAGCTGGCGCTCCTCCCGAATTCCCTTGATCACCCTTTTTACCCATAAAAATTGCCTCCTAACCCTAGAATCTAATCGGTCACCCTGGATAAAACTTTAGCGATTTAGTCCTCTATTATTACAATGCGGCGTTCCTTGAGTTTGGGGGGCACAGCGCGTAAGATGTTTGAAATTTGCCCAACCCGGGCGGGGGAGAAATGTGATGAAATATCAAATAGTTAAGCGGTCTATCCAAAGTCTAATCGTGCTTGCCGGTTTTGTTCTTGTTTACAGTACCGTTGCTGACGATCCCTTACAGCCCGACCTTCGTAGGTTTATTTCAATTAAGGCGGAGTCAAAAACCGACCGCAGTAAACTTACCGACTTGGGAATGACAATTGAATTCATCAGAACTGACTCCGTTTGGGGCTTTGCGGATCCAACTACGCTCGAAAAAATCAAAACCTCCGGATTCGAAATCGCAGGAAATTTCGATCTATCGACAGCCCGAGGCGGACATGGGTCTGACGATTTAACTCTTGGGTTCAAACCAGATGATGATCGATTTCATGACTATGAAGAATTAGTCGCCGAACTTCAAACATTACAATCTGCTAATCCTGATCTTGTAAAAATTCATATTCTTGGACAAACGGTCGAAGGACGGTATATTCCGGCCCTTCAAATCAACACCACTGAAAGCGAACGAAATGCTGGTCAAAGTAATAAGCCCGGCATATTATATGTAGGAATGCACCACGCTCGCGAACACTTAAGCAGTGAGGTTCCACTTATGTTTGCGCAGCACTTGTTAAAAAACAAGGGTCAACCAGACATTGCAAATCTCCTAGCGTCTCGTGATATTTGGATCGTACCAATGCTGAATTCAGACGGTTTAGAACATGACATCGACGGCGGAAAATACAAAATGTGGAGAAAAAACCGTCGACGAAATGATAACGGAAAATTTGGTGTCGATCTTAACCGAAACTATGGTTTTGAATGGGGGACCGGTGGTTCCTCAAGTGATCCCGGAAACGATACTTACAAAGGACCAACGCCATTTTCCGAACCAGAAACTACGGCTATAAAAGATTTTATTGATGCCAGAAGCAACATTACATCTTTGCTATCTTTTCACACCTTTAGTGAGCTCGTTCTTTATCCTTGGGGGCATAAATATGACTCCATTGATGGCGACGACCTAGCTGTTTTCGAAAAAATGGCCCGCACAATGGCTGCCTGGAACGGATACAAACCTCAACAGTCTAGTGACCTTTACATCGCATCAGGAGATACTACCGATTGGGCGTATGGTGCACATGGAATATTTGCATTCACTTTTGAACTTTCTCCAACCAGCATGTGGGAGGGGGGCTTTTATCCGGGTGCAAAAATAGTTGAGCGCGTATTTAATGACAACCTTCGACCATGCATGTACATGCTCGAACTAGCTGATAACCCTAGACGTGCTCTTTCCGAGACAACGCCTTCATTTTTAGAAAATATTTCAACTCGCCGAGAAGTGGATCGATTCGATTTTCTTAACTCGAGTTACTAGAGGATTAAACCTCGATTACAATTGGTATCACCGTAGGCTTTTTCGACTTAAGCGAACTGACACATTTTCTTGTGTCGATCCTTATGCTTTCGTTCAAAGTCTGCCGGTGATACGGCGGCTCTCCTCTTTTAGATCGTACCAACGCGGTCTCAATCGCAGCGTTCGCCCGCTCAATGATTTCGAACTCAAACTCGGAATCTCCTAGAGCGTATGGGATAAACTCTCTGTGAAGAATTTTATTAGATTTCTTTGACTTGATCAAAAGCGCAACTCCAAATCCGTCTTCGGCCAATTTTCGCCGAAGTTTAATCAACTCCTTACTCAAACCTGTCGCCGAAGATCCCTCAATTGGCTGTTTACCGTCTTCGATCGTTTCAAAAACCTCAAATCGGTCCTTTTCAAGGTTCAATCCTTTTCCATTTGGGCAAAATATTATTCGATTTTCATCTCTTCCCAATGATTGTGATATTTTTGCATGGGCTACAAGATGCTTATATTCTCCATGAACCGGCATAAAATACTTAGGCCGTACCGCCTCCAAAACCTCTTTTAAATCGTTCGAACACGCGTGGCCACTTGCATGAATTCGAAAATTTCGACCCGAAACAACATCAGCCCCTAGAATAAGTAGCTTATTTACCAATCGACCTATAGCCACTTCATTTCCAGGAATCATTTTCGAACTAAATAGAATTCGATCGCCTTTTTGTATTTTAATATGTTTGTGGTCCCCATTTGCGATGCGAGCCAAAGTAGACCTACCCTCGGCCTGTGAACCTGTTACAATTAAAATTTGTTTCTTATCAGGCAAAAACTTAAGTTCTTCGGAGTCAACAATCCAGTCGTCAAGATCATCTAATAAATTCAGCTCACCGGCCGCGTCCAAATAATTTTCAAAACTTCTGCCTAAAAAACACACCTTTCGGTCCGACAGTTTTGCAATCTCCAATACGCTTCTAATCCGGCTAATATTGCTAGAAAAAAGAGTGACGATTACCCGCCCTTCAGAATCACAAATCTCCTTTTTAAGTCCGGCAGCGGCTTCTTTCTCATTCAACCCTTTCTCGAGAACTTCTGAGTTTGTAGAGTCGGACAATAGCGCCAAGACCCCTCGGTCGCCCGCCTCCTTAAATGGATCAATATTAAATGGATCGCCAATTACTGGATCCCGGTCGATAACAAAATCTCCAGTATGAATAATCGTACCGTCGGGCGTATCAATAATAAATGCGTAGGCATCGACGATACTGTGTGTAACCGGAACCGGCCTAATATAAATTTCCCCGACTTGAATCGTTTCGCCGGGGCCGTATGTTAGTAGTTTTTCTTTTTGATTTTTTATTCCATATTCTAAAAATTTTTTTCTTATCAGGGCGGTCGCGAATCGGGGTGCATAGATGGGCACCTCAATTCCAGAAAATCTTGCAAATGGAAGGGCTCCAATATGGTCTTCGTGCCCGTGAGTAATAGCAATAGCCTTTAAGTTTTTAATAAATGGGGCGAATTCTTCGAACTTGGGAACCACAAAATCAACCCCAAAATGTTCGAGATCAGAAAACATCATTCCGCAATCGACCAAAACGCCACTACCATTCGACTCAATATAGAGGCAGTTCATCCCAATTTCGCCGATTCCGCCCAGCGGTATAATCTTTATCATTCAGATTTATGATATCATGATTTCATGCGTAAGTCTTTATTGCTAGCGACACTCCTAGTTGTCGGGATCCAAATTGATGCTAGGTTTGCACAATCCAAAAACCAAGGTATTGATTCAGCCGCATTCCTAAAGGTCCTCTCCGATTTACCACCTCATAATCTTATACCGATCGACGCCTTGGATCGAACTTCACAGCAAATCAACAACTTACTTTACCGTGGCCTTGTTGCACTAAATCCCAATCTACATCCCGTATTAGACATGGCAAAAGACTTTTCCATTTCGCCAAATAAAAAAACATATACTTTTAATCTTCAGCCAAACCTCAAGGATCATTCTTCTAGACCTATCGATTCCAAAAAAATATCGGAGTGCATCTCCAATTACTTTGACAAATCCAATCCTGCTCGAATCCTGAGCGGTAACCTTTCATTCCTCGAAGCTTTCGCCCCCGACCCCACGACTGTTCGAATCGTGCTAAAATCACCCGATCCCTCGTTTCTAAAAACTCTTGCACATGTAAAATATTTTAGAACCAACTCTCTTGATGCCGCCTGCATACGGCCAGTGGCTGGTGGCATGATAACTGGATCAGGGGAATACGAGCTAGTTAATCCGGAAGATGTTTGGAACCCAAGAATCCAAAACCTTACGTTGATTCACCGAAAATCTAAAAAGAAAGTCCAATTTCTATTTACTCCTGATGAATCCACTCGAGCGATGATCTTATTGAAGGGAGAGGTAGATGTTGCAATAAATGGGATGTTTCCGAGCAAAATCAAATGGATGAAAAATAATTTATCTCAGAAATATTTTTATCGTGAATCGGCTGGCGCAAATGTGACCTATTTGGGATTTAATCATTCTGACCCTGACCTAAGTAAACAAACTATTAGAAGGGCAATTGCTCAAGCTATCGATCGTGAAGCTATTTCAAGATACTTTTTAAAAAATCTTGCGGTACCGGCAGGCGGTATCTTAGTAGGGGCTCCAAATAACCAAATTTCTTTTGAGCTGGATAGGTCAAAAGAAATTTTGCAGCCGCTTCGCCTAAAGCTAAGTTACAAGACCACCACCAGCCCATTTGGAATTCAACGAGGCCTTTTAATACGAGACATGCTCCAAAGAGTCGGTGTTTCACTTCGGCTGGATGTCGTTGATCCAGCGGTGTTCTTTCAATCTATATCAGTAGGAAATTTTCAGTTATTTTCTTCTCGGTGGATCGGAGCAGCCGATGAAAGTGTCTACAAATCTTCTTTAGAAACAGGTGCAATTAAGAATCGCTTTCACTATTCAAATCCGATTATGGACACTCTCCTGAGCAAATTTGATTCTATCACTAGTCTGATCCCTCGGATGAAAACCAGAGCAAAGGTGGAAGAATTGATCTGGTCTGATCTACCCTACATGCCACTTTGGACTTGGAAAAATACGATTTTTATCTCAAAAAGGCTTACCGTTCCGCCCAGCTTTCAAGTCCCTAAGGATGGTGGATTTGGCACGCTTTACATGCTGCTTCCAGGTCATGAAGGAGATTTCGAATGAAGCGCCTCTATTCATCAGCTCGAATCGAAATTGATTTGAGGATTGCACTTCCGCCAGACGAATCGCATCACGCGAAATCAGTACTTAGGCTTAAATCAGGGGAAGAAATCGAGCTGATAAATGGTACGGGGCGTCTGGGCCAAGGTAAAATTGAAATCGAAGGCGAGGACGTATTCGTTACAATTAAAAAAATCATTTCCGCACCATCAAACGTTAAATCAAAAATTATTTTGGAGGCCCCGCTACTTAAGCCAAAAACCATGGAAATTCTCATTCAAAAGGCAACCGAGCTCGGTGTTGACGAAATTCAACCCGTAGTCTTCAGTCGCTCTATTCAAGTGTCTCCGTCGAAATACGGGCACCTACGAGAACGTTGGGAAAAAATTTCGATTCAGGCCCTTAAACAGTCTGAACGGCTCCAAGCTCCAAAAATTGAGAATCCGATCACGTTTATTGAGCAAATCTCCAAGTGCCATAACCATCGATTTGTTTTTATCGAACGAAGGGACCGCGCTCCATCGACAGTAAAAATGATCGATACGCTTTATACGGAAAAAATACCCCTTCTTGACAATGAATTACGAATCACAATTGGACCAGAAGGTGGCTTTGAGAGTTCCGAGGTAAATCAGTTTTCTGACTTAGTAACTTTTATAAGTTTGGGCGATTCTATATTGCGCTCAGAAACAGCGGTCATCGCCGCACTCGTACACTTTACAACAATACGGCGTTTCAAAATGCTTGACAAAATCTGCCCATAATAGTGTGCTATACCTATAAATGAATAAAAATCCCGGCCCCACTCTTCAGTTTAAACCTGCCACTCGCGGATTGGGATTTCATCCATTTGAAGAAGGTCTTCCGTATGCAGCGGATTCCGAAACAAAAAAAAGGACCCCTCCACCAAGACTGAAAATACCATCTCAGTTTGGGATTAATAAAATCGTTTCCACACGAATAGAAGTAAATGAAACGGCAAT
>Ga0066639_10005364_pt1 | contig 10782 bp, 16 predicted proteins | sample CryGeyCG2114_010_2_FD_59504 | JGI IMG/M metagenome (GOLD analysis project Ga0066639, IMG submission 59504) | Groundwater microbial communities from aquifer - Crystal Geyser CG10_big_fil_rev_8/21/14_0.10 | ecosystem: Environmental > Aquatic > Deep subsurface > Groundwater | place: USA: Utah... | reverse complement strand
GTCAGCTAAGACATAGTCTGTTTTCCTCAACCAGTATTTGGCTTTTTTGAGAAGTGGAATGGCCAGTGTACAATCACCCGCAAGTCCATTGGTAATAGAGAGCGCGAGAGGAAACTTTGTTTCACAATCAACTAAGAGATGGAGTTTGAAACCATACCCTTGTTTGAATTCATTCCATTCCTCAGATCCTAGTTCACCATGCTTTGAGAATGTATGGACAAAACTACTATCCATAGCAACATACTTTCCAGAAATAAAGCCTCTTCGTGATGCTTTGCTCACGAGCTGAAGGAAGACTTTCTCATATACTCTTTTTCTCAAAAACAAATCATTTGCTCGCATGAGTGTTGGGTGAGAAACTCCCGCCATTGAAGCAATGGTTCGGTAATCCCAGTTCGTCACTTTCTTTAGCAGTAACCAGACAAACAAGTACTCTTTGTCATACCCAGTACGTCCTCCAACAAACTTCTCTGAAGCTTTCTTCTCACAAAGTTTGCGAACCAGGGGAAAGGAGAACCGGAGCAGATATTGCACCCTTTCAGGCATTTGTGGTACAAGTAGCATAGAGCAGTTGTCACCTCCTTACGGAGTTAGAAACATTGTCCTAACAATATTTCCAGTGTGCCAGCTGCTTTTTTTATTGTCAAATCAAACCTCAACTCAATGAGTTTTGTACCAAACTCTTTATTGTTGTATTTGACTTACCTGATTACCTCTGAGATGATCGATATATGGAAGAGAAAACTTCTGAAAAGACTAACGATACTTTATCTTCCCCATCTGTTAAACACAAGAGGAAATTATCACCGTGGATGGTTGTTTCAATAACCATTGTTATTGTACTGATTTTTGGAAGTATCGCAGTTTATTTATTCAGTAAAGATTCAACTCCTGGCTCTCAAGACCTCCAAGTAACAAATGAGACTACTCCATCTCAAGCTCCCGATGCAAATTGGCAGACATATACAAACACAACATATCATTACTCAATCCAATATCCAAACGACTGGTCGGTCAGAGAATTCCCGGATTCTCAAAGTGGGGCAGCATTTAATCCTATCGATAATCCAGGGTATCCTGATAAAAGTGATTCAATTTTGATATCTGTCGGTCAAACATCGATAAGTTATTTTAATATATCCTTTGAGGAGTATGTAAAAACAGCGGCGACAGAAGAAATTCAAAATTATAATAAACTCGCTTCTTTAAATAAAATTACAACGATAGACGGAGTCGTGGGATACGAAACAACCTGGATGGTTCAACCAATCAGCGTTATGGGGCGGTCTTCAGACAGCAAAGAATCGGAATCATTACCGATAACATATTTCGAAGTTCCCGGCAGCAAAACTTTATTATTACGGGTCACTTTGGACAGAGAAGAAGACCTGGGTATTTATGAAGAAATGCTCAAGACCGTAAAAATCACAACGCCTCTCGATTCAACACTGACACCGACGATTGACGAAGCAGCCGTTCTGAAATTTGCTATTAAAAAGTACATAGCTTTAAAACACAGTGCTAATGAAAATTCTTTTACCATTACGGTTTCAAAAGTTGAGGGGAATTATGCGCAGGGCGGTGTGTCAGATGAAGGTGGAGGCGGCATGTGGTTTGCAGCAAAAGAAGACGGAGTTTGGAAACTGGTGTGGGATGGCAACGGAATCATTTTGTGTACTGACCTCTTACTGTATCCGGATTTTCCCTCAAGCATGATTCCTGCGTGTTATGATGAAGCAATGCAAGACACGATAAATCGCTGAAGTTACATGGCCCTTTTTATCCTTCAGAGCGTCTGCTTTTTATCCTGCTCCGAAATTGACTTAAGATGCTCCACTTTTAGAATTACATTTGGCTTAACACCCGCTATTGCTGGTAATATGTGATTTAGTACTTGTTCAGCAGTCATCCGAAATTTTTTTCCTCGTGCGGAGATTTTCAGCCATCCTTTTTTGTCTTTGTAATACTTCTCGGTAAAATTCTTCGTGCCCATGTAAATGACGTAGCTGTCGTTCTTAAGATTCATAAGGTTTATCAAAACTTGATATCTTTAGGTTTTATATTCCAGAATGTCACCTGGTTGGCAATCTAGAGAGTTACAAATCGCCTCTAAAGTTGAAAATCTTATAGCTTTTGCCTTTCCGTTCTTCAGGATTGAAAGATTCGCCATTGTAATACCAACTTTCTCCGCTAATTCCGTGACGCTCATTTTACGTTTTGCCAGCATCACGTCGATATTTATTATTATTGCCATAGTCATTCCTCATACTGTTAAATCGTTTTCGGATTTTATGTCAACGGCGTTTTGAAGGAGCCTTTCAAAGATTGCAGTGGCAGTTGCGATCACGATTGAAATAAAAATAGCTACAAATCCCAACATGGTTGGGCCAGCAGGATCATCACCATGAACCATAACCCTAATATAAAGGATGGCCAATACTAGAAATCCACTAATAGCTAATCCACAGTACTTTATGTTTCTGACTGCTTTAATAGCAGCTTGGGAGAAAATTTTATTTTTATCAACGTAGCCTAAAAGCTTAAATGCCTGATAGAGTGCCACGAAAAAGGGAATAGATGCGATATAGCCGTAGATAATAAACGGATCTGTATAAATACTAATTAAATTTAAAATGGTGGCCCTTCCTTCGGTTTGAGGAAACCAGATCAAACCAACAAGTGCACCGACTGCGATCAGGCAAAGAACAAATCTTAAAAATAGCGTTGAACTCCTTTTCATAGATGATGCCTAACTGATTGTTAGATGCAAGCATTTTACTGCACTATTTATTGAATGTCAATATATTGTTATCGATATTCAACAAATGCTATTACTGGCTGTACTTTATCCATTTCCCCTCCTGCAATTTGCTAACAAACCTAAAAATCCTCATGAACCTAAAAGAGAAGGTAACGGATTCCCACAAGAAAGAGTGCAATAGCAATAACTAGACGGAACTTCTCTTGTGGAATTTTGTTGACAACATGTTTTGCAAAATATGCACCAATCAAAGAAACAACAACAGCTGCAAGTAAAATTGGCATGCTATAGTCTGTCAACCTGATCCCTCCGGAAAAATATCCAACGATTCGAGAACTATCTATGAGAAATCCAATCGCACCAGATGTGAAAAGAAAAACAGATTTATCTAAATTGTAGGCGGATAAAAATGTGCTGCGAACAGCACCACCCACTCCAAAAATCCCTGAGAAAAGTCCGGATAACCCACCACCAACAAGAGCGTTAGTATTATTCTTGGGAAGTTTCCATTTTGGATTTACCCAAACAAATACCACATATGCGAGCAAAAATCCCCCCAACATTCTTTGAAGGATTTCTTCAGGGAATAATCCAGCAAGCCGGGCACCAATAAAGCTAACAATAATGCCAGTAATACCAAAGAGGATTATGAGTTTCCAGTTGGCACCTCTTTTGAAAAAGAGCATTTTCCATATGTCTCCAAACCAATGGACTATGCCAACAAAAAGAAGCGTTTCAGTAAGCGGAAATTGTAAAGAAAGAGTGGGTACAAGAATGGTAGAGGTACCAAACCCAGTCATAGTCCCAACAGTCGAAGCAATAAGGGTAAGTACTAAAACAAATAGATTTTCCACATATCCATTATACAAATAAAGTTATTATGGAGATAACGCTACTGCTGATTTTACTCCATCAATCTCTTCTTTTAGCTGACTAATGAACCTAAAATCCTCAAAAACTTTGAAAGCACGCACAAATTAACTGGTTATAGTAACATCATGATCCTCGAGCTGATATAATTTGATATATTTATTCTTCTGATGTAGGAGCAATTTGCAGTGGTGGCCTCTCAGATGGCAGTGCTGTTTTTGCGTTTTTTAATACTTCTTGCAAAGCTTTCTGTATCTGATCTACATCATCGACATCAGGTCCAAAAAATGGAATATGCCCAAGCCTAGGCCCTAGATTTGGTTCAAGAAGTTCACCTTCAGAGTTAGTTAATTGAATTGCCCAACTCTGTTGCATTTTAGAATGTGTGGGAAGATAAGCTGTTGCGGTATACCCGTTCAGCTCAAGAGATGCGTATTGTTCCCAGATTGGAGGAGGTTGTTCTTGATACCCCTGAACAACCATTCCGTCAATATCTATCCTTTTTTGTTTATAAAGTTTTGCGGCCGTATTCCATATTTCATCCCATTCAGTGCCTGATACCGATTTTAAAGTCTGTAAATAAAAATATCCGCCATAGAATTCTGCACCTGTGGTTGCCTCTAGGAATTCACCAGCTTTCCTTCGCTGTATGAGGTCTAAGACAATCTCTTCAAGATGATCTTTAAGTTCAGGATTCTCGTCATCTCTAAATCTCTTTGTATATCCGTCCCTCAATTCTTTATGGCGTTGCTGAATAACCATCTCCTTTGCATCGCAGGATAGAGTATCTAGATTAAATTTCCTACCATCTTCTACCTTCCATCCAACACCTTCTGAAAATTCACACTGGCACTTAAGATCTCGGCCTCTAAATTCTCTTCCTTCATTTCCTTGGCCTGTGATGTCATATTCAGCTTTGCCTGTATATTCTAACCATGCGACTTCATGGCCATCAACATCAAATCTTTCAATAATCTCGTAGGTAATATCATCTCCCACCGCTTCGTAATATCTAGGAAGCAGGGCAGCGATTCCAGATACGTCCATTGCAAGCTCATCTGCTTCGGAGTTGTTGCTAATAGGTACTGGTAAAAGTCGATTTTTGCCTTCGGGTATCATTTGGAGGGATTATAGTAATATGAAGCTAAAATAGCAAGTAATAACTCGGAACATTTACTGTATGATTATCATCATTTGAAATAAATTCGTTCGAGGTGTGCGAACGCTGGGAGCTTAGCTATTTTGGAGAAGTTCTATGATTTCAGTACTGGATCTCACAAATCCATAATATTTATCAAAATCTTCCAAAGCAGCTTTGTGTCTATTCATTCTTTCATCGATAGTACTCACCAGATCTTTGAGAATTATCACATTGAACCCCTCGCTAAATGCTCGTTTGGCGGTCGCATCTACACACATATCTGTCCACACACCTGCGAGGAGTAGGGTTTCAATTTTATTTTTTTTCAGTTCACGTAACAGACTCGTTCCTGCAAATCCGTCATAGTACTGCTTGTCAATGATTATGTCTTTGGGACTTGGTGTAAGTTCGTAGATTTCTGCGCCTTTTGTTCCTTCAACACAAATTGGAAATAATTTTTTCAGTGAATGAAGATGCTTGAGGTTTTTGGGTGCGCCTGTTTTTTTATTGATAAATCGTGTGAAAAAGCAAGGAATCTGCTTTTTTTTAACTTCTCTATGAAATCCTTCCAAGTAAGGGAGCATTTTTCCGATATGCGAGACTTCTGCGCCATATTGTGCGGAAATTCCCTCAGGAGCGCAGAAATCAAATTGAATATCTACAATTATCAGCGCAGTTTTTTTCGGATCCAACCAATTCATGAGGAGATTATACATGATCAAACAGCCAGGCTGGAAAAATTTGTAGAAAAGGTTTAGTTAAAGGTTAGATAACCAATCCACAGCACTAAGAGGAAATAGAAAGTTGTCCATCCTTTTGTTGCTGGAAAGTAACGGGAGAAGATTCTGAAATTCTTCTTGTACCACTTATCACCTGTGCCTAACCAGGAAACGAGATTTGCTCCAACACTGTCTATGAGAAGCAAATAGAATAGTATTTCTGCAATGCTCATCTATAAAAAGTATAACATATAACATCCCATTTTTTGTTTTTCCATTTTGTCATCTTACAATACATTCCTGTTGTACAACACAGTTTGGAAGGTTATCCCTTTTCTCACAAATGGAAGTAGACTATACTCTATGCACATGCAACTTGGATGTTTTTCGATAAGTTTGGCCGTTAAAGATATTAGCGCCTCAAAAGTATTTTATGAAAAGCTCGGATTTTCAAAAATCCATGGAGACGAAAAACAAGGATGGGTCATTATGAAAAATGGAGATATTAATATCGGGCTTTTTCAAGGAATGTTTGATAAAAACATTCTTACCTTTAATCCAGGATGGGATCAAAATGCTAAGGAGCTGAATGATTTTACCGATGTTCGGGACATCCAGAAGAAGTTAAAAGAATCAGGGATAGAATTTAAAGAAGAAGCAAAGGATGGTAGCGGACCTGCAAGCTTTATTGTCGTTGATCCTGATGGTAATCCTGTCCTTGTCGATCAACATGTTAAAAGTCCAAAATAACCCCAGTCTATCCTGAAGAATATCTGTTGTTTTATTACACTGAGAGCTTGGCTCAGAAAATACCCAAAAAACTATTCCCTTTCGGACTTTTTGCGCGGAATAGATGATGCATGTGACTGCTTCTGTTGCTTCTCCGTATTCTTGTTGAGATGCGAGTCTCTTGTATTGACAAAGTATGTACATATACTATAATATAGGTGGTGAAATACCAGTTTGACTACTCTAAACAAAAAGATCTCGTCTTGAAAGAAACGAGAAATATTAGCTTTGAAGCTGTTATTAGTGCTTATAAAAAGAAAAGGAAACTTGCAGATTTTGAACATAAAAGGAAAGGGAGAAAATATCAGCGAATGCTTATTGTCGAAATTGATAATTATGCATTTGTTGTCCCATATGTAATCGACAAAAAACGAAAAAGAGTTTTTCTCAAGACGATTTATCCCAGCCAGAAATTTACACAACAGTATCTTAAATAAAATTATGAAAAAAGCCACGAGAGATCCATTCAAAAATCTTGTATTAGATACATATGAACAAGAAATAGAAAAAGCTCTTGAAAAAGGAGAGTATATTCCTGTTGAAGATGAAGAGGTAACAAACATTTTAGATGAAGCTGCTCGTAACTATCCTGAACTTGAAGAGACCAGAAGTATAACGTTTCGTGTAAAGAGAATGGATCTTATTAAGCTCAAAGCAAAAGCAGAAGAGAACAATATCCCCTACCAAACCCTGATTAATCTTCTCATCAAAAGCTACACAGAAGGAAAAACAAAATTAAGCTTGTAATTTATTAAGAAAATCAAGAGAAGCTATACGTATCCAGAGATGTTTTACGAGACTATAAAGTATAAAGACTTGGCAAATCGCACATAATCTGTTATCCTATTAGGTAAGAAAGGAGTAGTAGACTATATGAATGGTGTTGTTAAAACAAAAACAGATAGGGGATTTGGATTCATTTCTCGTGACGGAGAAACAAAAGATCTTTTTTTCCACTCAAACGACCTGGTTGGTGTCACATTTGACCAGCTTCAGGTTGGAGCAGCTGTTACATTTGATATTGCAGAAGGCGAACGCGGCCAAAGTGCAAAAAATGTAAAGCTTTCTGAGTAATCCTCCGCAGAAGAGAATTATATTCCACGTAAAACACTTTTGATGTCAGTAGTGATTTTTCTTGTTGAAAAATTTTGCAACTGCAGTAGTTTTGTGTTAGACTTGCGTCCTAGAATATATGACAGAAATTAATACTCCACATGGGACCCCTGATGCACCTTTAGCAGGAACAGAGGGAGAACCTGCTAGAACAGAGACAGTACTCATTTTTGGTCAAGGCCCTGTGATAGACTCAAAAACTCGTGACAGAGCTTTAGATGCTGCTTCTGAGCCTGGTACAGAAGATATCAATGTTTGGTCACAAGATGCTGCGATAGCAGCAGCTTTACTTGCTTCACAAAATCCATCATTGCATTTTATCGTTATGGGAGGACAAACAGGAGGTGAACCCTATGCATCTGAGGCACTACTGATCTCCAAGCGGATGCAAGAGCTTGGTATATCACCCGATGCTATAGATATTGAAGAAGAATCAGATGACACGATAGAAAATGTTGTTAATTTTCTTAATCGTTATGGTATAAATTCTCCAGATATTAATGACACAAAATATAGTATTTTAGCAACACGTTTCCATATTTCACGGGTCGAAATACTGATGACTCTTTTTGGGGTCCCGATAGATCGTGGGTATTCAGCTCAGGATGTAATACTTGATGGCAATGGTATGCTGGAGGCAAACCTACTATCTATCGGTGAAGAAGAGAGCGCTGAATTACAAACCTCGATTGAAAATCGAATGAATCTGTCGGTATCAGATAGTTATTATAAAAAGCAGCTGGGTACGGAGAGGCGAGGTGTTGTTGACCGAGTTCTAAAAGATCAACTTTTTATAAGGGAGCTTTTGGAATATCCCGCAAAATGGCTTTCATACGTTGGAAGACTTGAAAATGATGCCAGAGTGGAAGCAATTTTGAAGCAAACAGAGGAACTTTATCCTGGCATGCTTAAAGATACATATGGCATTTTATCAACTGACGACATGGGAACAGTAAAGAGAAAATTGCAGGAAATACGCCATGAACCCTTAAGAGAACATCAAGTGAAACGTTCTGTGGAACAATATAGATATAAACCTTGGCCGAAAGACGTTCAGAGAAGATGGAATATATTGAGAGAAAAGCTGCGTGCGCGTAAGACCAGTGAAGAACCCCGATAAAGATAACAAGGGAAAATTGAGATTTGTTATAATCGCCACGTGAAGAAAATAGTATCCTCAGGTAATGTCTACGTCAAACAGTCATCTATTCCTGACTCTGGAAGAGGAGTATTTGCGACGCGAAGTATTAAAAAGGGTGAGATCATTGAGGTCTGTCCGTTTATAGATATCCCCGACCATGATCTGGAAAATCTCTCGCAAAGTATGCTTATTACGTATACCTTCTTTTATGGGGAAAAGAAAGAAAAATTGCTGATCGCTCTCGGTTTTGGATCACTATACAATCATTCATACTCGCCAAACGCAAAATATTCTATTAATGAGGCTGATCAAACGATTCGTTTTATTGCAAAAAAGACTATTTGCAAAGATTCAGAGATCACCTTTGACTACAAGCATGGAAATCCACAGGATAAAAATCCACTCTGGTTTGAGGCAAATCAAGAAGAGGTGTTTTAACCTCACTTAACTGTTGTCTAAAAGAACGTGGTATAATTAGGTATGTCAAAACGGGAAACAGGTCTACCAGGGAGAAAAAAATCCCACTCACACAAAACCAAAAAGCGCCTTGAGGCAAAGCGTGTAATGCTTGCCAAAAAAGCAAGTAGAAAACACAGCAAATAATTCTGAAGACTGATGTGTTGACAGGGTTTTGTAATATTGAGACTATTAATCCATGCCCAAAGTAGTTGTACTCATTGGATCAATCACTGTGTGTCAGGCAGCTGGGCTTATTGGTTCAGTCTTCACCGCTCAATCTGTTCAGACATGGTATCCAACACTTGCAAAGCCGTTTTTCACTCCGCCTTCATGGATTTTTGCACCTGTATGGACAACGCTCTATCTTCTCATGGGTATTTCTCTGTATTTGGTGTTGGGAAAGAAAAAAGCTGACTTAAGGTGGTTTTGGCTACAGCTTGTTTTAAATGTGCTTTGGTCAATTGTGTTTTTTGGGTTACAGAGTCCTGCACTTGGGTTTCTCGTTATCCTAGCGCTTTTCATAAGTATTGCTATGACAATCAAATCGTTTGTAAAAATCGACAAGAGAGCTGCGTATCTTTTTTACCCATACCTTGCGTGGGTGATTTTTGCCACACTTCTCAATCTTGCTCTTGTGATTCTGAATTGATAAACAATTTTTTCTTCTTGCTATACTCAAGATGTGAAAGAATACAATAGCAAGATAGTCGTCGATACACTGCAGATTCTCGTTGGCATTCTGAAAAAACATCACATTGAATATCGTTTCCTCGGATCTGATATGGAGACACTTGTAAGAGTCGAATTTAAAAAAGTTTCAGATGATGAGACCGAGATAATCCTTACGCAATCAGGGTTTGATGAAGAGCCGACAGAAACAGATCTGAAAAACAATTGGACGAGTGAGAGTCACACCGGCGGATGGACTAGGGCATTTAGTAAACTTGGAAAACTCGTCATTAATACGTAGTTTAGTTTTCGTGTGGATAGCAACGTACCCGCTCCCAAAGCACGTAAGATCAATTTCAATAAAAAATAAGGAATACATAGTATGTTTGAAATCATCCCTACATCGCGACTGAGTATTTTATGGTAAGCAGAGAAGGTCATATTCCGGTGACAGGTGGCAAGGTTTGGTTTCAAGTAGTCGGTGAGGAAGCTACAAAACCTCCTGTTATTGTAAAACACGGTGGTCCAGGCGCTGATCATCGACTGTTGAAGTCAACGCTCGTAGCGCTAGCTGAGGAAAGGCAAGTTATTTTCTATTATCAATTAGGAAGCACTAACTCAAAGCCTGACGACTCAAGTGATCTTAGTTTTTGAAACGAGGATCATTTTGTAGAAGAGGCAGCCCAAGTCGTAGAAGCATTGGGGTTAGCAGATTACAATTCGGTCGGCCACTCCTGGGGGAGGTTATATCAATGTCAGAATGGCGGCAGAGCATCCAGAAGGGTTGTTAAGCGATGTGTGGCCGAGTCCATTGGTAAGTGTGCCACGATGGATAGCCGATGCGTAAAGACTCAAGAGAGCACTCCCTCAAGGAGTCCAAGATGCGATCAGTAGTAATGAAGCAGCGGGAACAACAGATTCTCAAGAGTACAAAGACGCGACCAGTATGTTTTATACAAGACATTTTTGTCGTTTAGATCCCAGACCAGCCGAAGTAGACGCTTCGTTAAAAAGGACAAATTTAATTGGTTATCAAGCGATGTGGGGGCCAAGTGAGTTTAGTTGTACAGGTACCTTACAAGGTAGAGATCTCACGCCATCATTGGGTAGTATTCGTTTC
>Ga0066639_10005361_pt1 | contig 10784 bp, 10 predicted proteins | sample CryGeyCG2114_010_2_FD_59504 | JGI IMG/M metagenome (GOLD analysis project Ga0066639, IMG submission 59504) | Groundwater microbial communities from aquifer - Crystal Geyser CG10_big_fil_rev_8/21/14_0.10 | ecosystem: Environmental > Aquatic > Deep subsurface > Groundwater | place: USA: Utah... | reverse complement strand
ATGCATATTAGTGTTATTAGACCTCTTGTTAAAGGTGTTATCTCCGACTTTGAAGTGGCTCAAGAAATTTTAAGGCATATGCTTAAAAAAATTTCTCCTTCTTCCAGTTTCCTCAATTTTCAAAAAGTTATCATTGGCATTCCAAGTAATCTTACCGAAGTGGAAAGAAAATCGGTCGAAGATGTTGTTATTGCCGCTGGCGGCAATAAAGCTTATCTTGTGGAAGAACCAGTTGCCGCTGCTTTAGGCGCTAACCTTCCCATAGAAGAAGCTACCAGTAATATGATTGTGGATATCGGTGGCGGTACCACGGAAATAGCCATTATTTCTATAGGCGGAGTTGTTGTTTCTAAAAGCTTAAAAGTTGCTGGAGATGAACTCACTTCGGATATTATTAAATTTGTAAAAGATGAATTTAAACTTATAATTGGAGAAACCACAGCAGAAGAAATAAAAATAAACATCGGTTCTGTTGTTACGGGAGGAGAAAAAATAGAAATGTCCGCTCGCGGTCGCGATGTTTCCTCTGGCCTGCCAAGAGAAATAATAATCCGCGGCAGCCACGTGCGCGCCGCTCTTTCTAAATCTGTTAAAAGTATTGTTGACTCTGTTAGGGAGATAATAGAAACTGCTCCTCCGGAGTTGGTCGGTGATATGTTAAAACATGGCATTTATCTTTCTGGTGGTGGCGCTCTCTTAAGGGGCTTAGACCAGCTTATAGAAAAAGAAACTGCCGTCTCTACAAAAATTGTGGAAGAACCGTTAACCTGTGTTGTGCGTGGCATTGGTTCTATTATTGAAAATTATAGCAAGCTTAAATATATTTTAGATAATCCTTTGCGTCCCAAAGAAATAATTTTATGAAACAAAAAATAATTAAATCATTAATTATCGCTTTTGCCGTTCTTGTAATTCTTAGTATGGTTTTTGGCGGGAATTTTTTTTTTAAAATAAAAACGGGATTTTTAGAGAATAAAGAACCGTCTGAAATTTTTTCCCTTAAACAAGAAAATCTTTTTTTAAAAGGAGAAATTTTACGTTTAGAAAAACTTATTCCTAAATCCGGGGAAATTTCCCCGTCTTTAAAAAGTGGGTTAGAAGCTTACGTTTACGCAAGTTATCCTTTTAGCGATAAAAGCAGGCTTACTATTAATAAAGGCTCGCAAGACAGCGTGGAAGAAAAATCTCCTATCGTTTTTCAAGGAGTTCTTCTTGGGCAAATTTTCGAAGTTTTTCCTGAATATTCCTCTTTTCGCACTCTCTTTGAACCCGGCTGGGAATTCCCTGTTTATATTGGTAAAGAATCAGCAAGAGGATTATATAAAGGGGGACTTGAACCAAAAGTTGAACTTATTAGTAAAAAACTGCAAATAGAAGCTGGTGATCTTATTTTAACTGCTGACCCAAAACTTTTTCCTCCGGGATTAATTATTGGAAAAGTTAGCCGTGTAGAAGGAGAAGAAAGTAGCCCTTTTTGGAGTGCCCCCGTAGCCTTTTCTTATAATCTTAATGAAATCAGAAAAGTAAATATTTTAAGTTTACCCCTGCCTACCGGCAGGTAGACCATTGAATTTATGAAATTATTTAATTAGGGTTTGCCTCTTTAGGTTTTTTTATCTTCGTTTTTAGGCTAAAAATGATTAAAATACTTAATATTAATATTCTCCACTTTTTTTATTTTCTTTTAGCTATTTTTTTAGCCGGCTTTATTCAATCTTCCGGTTTTTTATTAATAAAAGGGCTTGGCCCTAATATCTCTCTTATTATTCTTCTTCTGGCCACTTTTTTTTCGCCTAATTTTATAGAGCTTCTTTTTTATCTTTTCTCTTCTTTTTTTATCTTAAGCTGGCGACCGGAATTATCGCCGGAGCTTTGCGTCTTGGCGGCAGTAACTATTTTGGCATATTTTGCTAGTCGTTTTCTTTCTTTATCTAAAACAATTAATTTTATTATTTTAGTGGCCACTGGTAGTGCTCTCTTTTATCTTTTTCTTTCCCCGCTTTTTTTGTTTCATTTTCCTCTTATAGTTATAAAAGAAATATTTTTAAATTCTCTTCTTGCCGCCGTTCTGGCTTTTTTTATTTCTTTTTTTTCTAGTCGTTTTCGTTTATTTTAGATTTCTTTTATGTTTTTTAGTAATAAAAAAATGAAGCTCCGCAAACTTACACCTACGATATCATCAGAAATTTCAGTGGAGCAAAATTTGTCGGAGCAGAAGGAAAAACACATTCACCCGCTAGCTTACTCTCGCAATCTTCTGCGACGACGGATAAAAGAAGATTATTTTGACGAGCTTGTTATAGATGCGGAAGCTAAAAGTCGCAATTCTTTGGAAAGCCCAGTCTCAAATAGAGCTTTCTCTTTCGTTTTTTTTCTTACTCTTATTTTTTCCTTAATTGTTTTTTGTCGTCTACTTTATCTTAACTTTTTTGAAGGAGCTTTTTTTTCTGAAAGGGCAGAAGCTAATATGAGCCGCTCCGTTCAAATTCCTGCTCCTCGCGGTCTTATCACAGATCGTTTTAGTATTCCTCTTCTTGAAAACAAACCTACTTTCTCCGCCGTCCTCAATTTAGTAGATTTTTTTAAAGATGAAGATAGCCAAGAGGCCATCCTTAAAAAGATAAGTGAAATTTTTAAAATAGACTCCGTATCTTTAAAAGAAAAACTTTCTAATATTAATTTGGAAAAAACCGCCGAGCTTGTCATAAAAAAAGATCTCTCTTTATCGGAAGCTCTTGAAGCAAAAAGCTTAAAAATAAACTCACTCCAAATAATTAATGATTATCGCCGCGATTACACTTTCGGTCCCGCTTTTGCCCACCTTATCGGCTACACCGGCGAGGTCTCTTCGTCCGATATTATTAAAGATAAAAAAATCAGTTTAGGTGATGAAATCGGTAAAAGCGGTTTGGAACTTTTTTATAATTCCTTTTTTGAAGGAGAAAAAGGGGAGTCGGTTAATTATAAAAATGCGCGAGAAGAAATTATTGAAAATAAAAGCGCCAAAAACCCTATCCCCGGAAAAACTCTTAAGCTTAATATAGATAGTGAACTCCAAAACTTCTTTTATCGCCGGATGGGATTGGCTTTAGAAAATCTTGGCTGCCAAGCCGGCGTTGGCCTCGCTTTTAATCCGCAAAATGGTGAGATACTTGCCGCTTTAAGTTTTCCCTCTTTTGACCCTAACGCTTTTATTTTAAAAGAAAAAAGCGATGAGCGAAAAAGTATTCTTTCTTCTAAAGAACTTCCTCTCTTTAATCGTTTTACTTCTGGCATTTATAATCCCGGTTCCACTATTAAACCTCTTGTTTCTGTCGCCGCTCTTAAAGAAAAAATAGTTACACCGGATAAAAGCTTTTTCTCTCCCGGGTTTATTGAAATCCCCAATCCGTATAACCCGGAAACTCCCAGCCGTTTCCTTGATTGGAAACCGCAGGGCTGGGTAAATCTCTATTCCGCCTTAGCGCGTTCCAGTAATGTCTATTTTTATTACCTTGGCGGCGGTTTTGAAGGATTTAAAGGGCTTGGTATAGACAAACTAAACGACTGGTGGCGCAAATTTAATTTCAACGAAAAAACCGGTATAGATCTTCCCGAAGAAGAAACTGGCTTTTTGCCAAACCCGGAAGAAAAAGAAAAAAGAACCGGCCAGCCTTGGCGTATCGGCGACACTTATAACGTTACTATTGGCCAAGGAGATGTCGCTGTCACTCCTCTTGAACTTTTGGATTATATCGGCGCTATTGCTAACGGGGGAAAAATTTTTAAGCTAAGAGTAGCAAAAGATTCTACTCCTGAAATTTTAAAAGATATTTCTTATCTTGCGCCAGAAATAAAAGAAGTTCAAAAAGGTATGGAAGACGCCGTAGAAAAAGATTACGGCACTGCTCACACTCTATATGACTTGCCTTTTAAAGTGGCTGCTAAAACTGGCAGTGCCCAAGTGTCAAACAATAAAAAAACCAATGCTTTTTTTGTCGGCTATGCCTCAGCAGAAAATCCAGAAATAGCTATCCTTATTTTAGTGGAAAACGCCCGCGAAGGCAGTTTAAACACCGTTCCTATTGCTAAAGAAGTTTTATACTGGTATTACACCAACCGCCTGATGAAAAACTAATAAATGAAGCAAAATCCCATCCTAAAAAACTTATTTATTTAAGAACAAACTCGTAATTTTCTAAAACGTAGATAAAAAAATCCAGCATTAATTATGCCGGAAACTACTCCTTGTTTTTTAAGAAAACACACTTCTTATTTTTTTCCGCTTCATTCGCCCCGCAATCAAAATCAAAAAAAGAAAACCCGCGGAGGAACAAAGTAGAAAAATTTTTTCTTAAAAGAGAAAACTTTTTCTCCAGTTTTTTTGCCTTTTCTTCCCTGCAAACAATACGCGTTTTTACCACTCCTTTCTTCCCGTTTTCTTTTAGAGCAAAATTACATCTTCAACTCTTACTGCTTCCTCCGCTTCAAACGAAGAAAGATATTTTTGTATCTTAGCCATCTTTTCCCCTTTCACTATTCAAGTTTTTTTAATATTTCTTTCATTTTACATTCCCATCTTTACTATATACCTCCTTTTCTTTTTCTGTTAAAATAAATTTGTTTTGTTCTGTTTTAAAGATAATAAATTTTATAAACTTTGTCAATAAATTATATGAATAATTTTAACTCCGAACTTCGTCAGGATTTAACCAGTGGAGAGTGGGTTATTATTTCGCCAAACAGAAAAAAACGCCCCACAGATTTTTTCAAAAAGAAAATAACTAAAAGAATCATTCCTCCAGAAAAAGATTGCCCTTTTGAAGACCCGGAAAATCACGGTAATCTTCCTTCGGTTCTTTCTTTTTCCGATAAAACCGGCTGGCGCCTTAAAGTTTTCCCCAATAAATACCCCGCTCTTAAAACCAGTCATCTTCCTCATTTTTCAAATAGTGGTCCTTATCTTACTCTTCCCGCTATTGGCCATCATGAACTTATTATTACAAGAGACCATAAAAAAAATTTTTCTGACCTTTCCCTAACCGAAGCCGTTAAAGTTTTTTTAACTGCGCAAAATAGGTATAGATATTTTAAAAAAGATAAATTTACATCTTACGCTGTTTTCTTCCAAAATTGGGGAGAAACAGCTGGTGCTTCTATTTTTCATCCCCACTATCAGCTTGCCTCTCTGCCAATTATTCCTCCTTACATAACTCACTCCGTCTCTGGCGCAAAAAAATTCTATAAAAAAAATAAGCAATGTGCCTACTGTGCTACCATAGAATGGGAAAAAAAGGAAGGAAAAAGAGTCATTTTAGAAAATGAGCAAGCTGTTGCTTTCACTCGTTTTGCCTCTAAAGAACCATTTGATGTTAGAATTTTTCCCAAAAACCACGAACCATTTTTTGAAAAAACCTCTCCCGAAATTATTACCGGCGTCGTTGAAGTTTTGCAAAAAGTTCTCTTAAAAATAAAAAGAAATCTCTACGATGCGGATTACAACTTTTTTATCCATTCTTCTCCTTTAAAAAATCAAAAAAGCTGCGCTCCATTTTACCATTGGCATATTGATATTATTCCTAAAATATCAATTTCTGCCGGCATGGAACTTGCTACTGGCGTGGAAATTACTGTCGTTGATCCGGACACTGCCGCCGCTATTTTAAGAAAATAAAAATATGCGTTACGACAAACTTATTATCTTTAATTTTTTTACCAGTTTTTTTCTTCTTTTCCTTTCTTCTTTTTTTATCTCCCACTATCTTTGGTCTCTCCGCGGCCTTTCTCTTATTATCCGTTTTGATTCTCTCCGCGGCCTTGTTTTTTTTGGCTCCTTTTCTGATTCTGTTCATATTCTTTTATCCGCCTTTTTCTCTTTAACTTTAAATCTGTTTCTTTCATTTCTTTTCTATCGCCGCGAAAGATTCATTTCTTATTTTTTTAGCTTTTTTTCCCTTTTCTTTTCTATCTTGATTTTAATCTGGGCGAGTGTTACAATAGGCGTCAACTGATTATGTCTTACATTATTGAAACGGGAGGAAAACAATATATTGTCTCCTCTGGCGAAAAATTAAAAATAGAGAAAATCAAAACCGCTCCCGATGGCAAAGTTTCCTTTGATAAAATCCTTTTATCATGGGACGGGAAAAAAGTTGAAATAGGTAAGCCTTATCTTCCCGACGTTTCCGTTAAAGGCGAAGTATTAAAAGAAGGCAGGGAAAAAAAGAAAATTATTTTTAAATACCACTCTAAAACCAGGCTTAGAAAGAAAAAAAGCCATCGCCAGGAATTTGCCGAAGTTCTTATTTTTTAAGTCTAATAAAAAGCCCCTCAACCTTGAGAGGCTTTTCTTTTTCAGCTTATCCGTCTTCTTCCTCGGCTTCTTCTTTTGTTGTAAATATCTTTCTTTCATTTAAAATCCAAAAAGAAACCAGTTTATTTTTTTCTACAAGTATTCCGGCTCGGTGGCATCTTTTTAAAATATTACGCAGCTTATCCTTTAAACTTTCCAAACATCCTTGAAAAGTTTTATGCAAAAACCCATTATCTGAAACTTGTTCTAAACTTTGGGATAGGCACGCTTCCCACTCATCCACCCAAGGGATGATAAAAAAAGATGTAGCCGGGAAATTATGGCGAGTTATCTCTTTTGTTTCAAAGTTTATAGAGAACCCTTTTTTACCTTGAAACTCTTCTTCCTTATCGGAAAAAGAAATTTTAGCTCTGACAACTGATCCTTTTTCGGTAACCTCGCCAACTACGCCAACCATAGCGTATTTTTTAAAAAACGGATTTACTGAATTTTCAAAGCTGCCCCGCATCATGGTGAATTTTTTTTCGCCTGCGTCTCTTTCACACATAATAGCAGCTCCTTTCTTTGGGGTTCTGCTTTTACTTTATCTCTAAAAAGACAAAAAGCAAATTTTGCCAATTATAAAAAAGCAATGCTATAATAGCCCTATGGTAATTTTTGACTCCCTTTCCGAAAATAAAAAAAAGCTTTTTCTCTCAAAAAAACGCCGCTTAAAAATGTTTGTTTGCGGTCCTACTGTTTATGATTACATTCATATCGGCAATGCCAGAAGCTATCTTGTTTTTGACGTTATTGCTCGTTGGCTCAAATATAAAGGAGTAAATCTTAAATACGTCCAAAATATAACTGACGTTGATGATAAAATTATCAACCGCGCGCGGGAAGAAAAAAAACAACCAAAAGAAATCGCCTCTTTTTTTCTTAAAAAATATCTTGAGATTATAAAAAAACTTAATATCTCTTCTATTAGTGCTTATATTAAAGCTAGTAAAGAAATACCCGCTATTATCAGCCAAGTAAAAAGGCTTGTGGAAAAAGGTTATGCCTACGAAACGGAAAACGGCGTTTATTTTGAAGTTCGCAAATTTAAAAAATACGGCTTGCTTTCCGGTCAAAACTTAGAAAAACTGCGTCCCGGATGGCGAATTGAAGAAGACCAAAAAAAACACGACCCGCTTGATTTTGCCGTTTGGAAAAAGAAAAAAGATTCTTTTGAACCTTCTTGGAAAAGTCCCTTTGGAGAAGGGCGCCCGGGCTGGCATATTGAAGACACGGCTATCGCTGAAAAATATCTTGGTTTGCAATATGACATTCATGGCGGGGGAGTTGATCTAAAATTTCCTCACCACGAAGCAGAGATAGCGCAAGCGGAAGCTCTTTCCGGCAAACATCCTTTTGTCTCTATTTGGATGCATAACGGACTTATAAACGTTAATGGTGAAAAAATGGCTAAAAGTGGTGATAACTTTATCACCGCCGCAGATTTTTTGAAAAAATTTCACCCTGATGTTTTAAGATTTATTTCCATTTCTTCCCATTACCGCTCTCCTTTAAATTTTAACGAGGAAACCATAAAACAAGCCATCTCTTCTTTATTCGGCATTAAATCTTTTCTTGCCCGCCTTTCTTCCTTTTTAAATTCAGATAAAAATAAAAAAGAGGAAAGAGTAAAAGTTAAATCTTTAATCTCTTCTCTTTTGAAAGATTTTAAAAAAAATATGGATGATGATTTTAATACGCCAAGATCTCTAGCCTCCGTTTTTTCTTTTATCAACACTCTCTCCGGACTTTTTCCCTTATCAAAACTGGAAGCTAAAGCCGCCTTTTCAACTCTTACTAATATTTTTTCCATTCTAGGATTTAATCTTAAACTTCATCCGATTCCTGAAAAAATTAAGGAAATAATGGAAGCAAGAGAGGTGCTAAGAACGGTCCATAATTTTGCCAAAGCCGATGAACTAAGAAAAAAAATAGAAAACTTAGGATATAAAATAGAAGATGGCAAAACCAGCGCTGTCATCATTAAAAATGATTTAGAAATAATTTTGTAACCATCTCTTTCTGAATAATGGCTCAAGATAAAATAAAAATTCCGCCGCAAAATCTAGAAGCCGAAAAAATTGTTTTAGGCTCACTTTTAATAGATAAAAACGCTATTTATAAAATTGCGGATATTTTAGATTACAAAGATTTTTACAACCCAATCCACGAAAAAATTTATCACGCCATCTTTGAACTTTTTGGCAAAAATCAGCCAATTGATATTCTCACCCTGTCAAACTTTTTCAAAGAAAAAGGCGATTTGTCAGCTATTGGTGGCTCTGCTTTTCTTACCGAACTCGTCAACTCTGTAGCGACTTCCTCTCATGTGGAATATTACGCCACTATTGTTAAAGAAAAGAAAATACTCCGCGACCTTATAGACCTTTCTTCCTTTATTGGTGAAAGCGTTTTTAATTCTTCTGACACTGTGGATGAGTTAGTTGATAAAATAGAACAAAAAATAGTCTCCGTTTCCCAAAAATCAATCGTCCAAAAACTAGTAAATATAAGAGACGAACTTAAAGAAGCTTTTGAAAGAATTGAAAAACTTCACGCTGGCGGCAGCAACGCTCTTCGTGGCGTTCCCACTGGTTTTGCAAAATTAGACAGCTTGCTTTCCGGTTTGCAAAAATCCGATCTTATTATCTTGGGTGCCCGTCCCTCTATGGGTAAAACTTCTCTTGCTCTTGATATTGCAAGAAACGCTGCCTTTTCTTCAAACATTCCTATTGGCGTTTTTTCTCTTGAAATGTCGCGCGAACAAGTTGTTGACCGTTTTATTTCTGCTGAATCCAGTGTTCCTCTCTGGCGCCTTCGCACTGGTCGTATTAGTGATGATATGGAATTTGAGATGATTCAAGGCGCCTTAGACCGCCTTTCCCATTCGCCGATTTTTATTGATGACACGCCTTCTCCTTCTATTCTTCAAATAAGGGCAATGGCGCGCCGTCTGCAAATGGAACACGGCTTAGGTTTGATAATTATTGACTATCTCCAGCTTATTACTGCCCGTACTAGATCAGATAATCTCGTCCAACAAATTACCGAAGTGTCTCATGGATTGAAAGCGCTGGCGCGCGAACTTAGCGTTCCCGTCTTGGCTCTCGCCCAGCTTTCCCGCTCCGTAGAACAGCGCGATACTCGCATCCCTCGGCTTTCCGACCTTCGTGACTCCGGCAGTATTGAACAGGACGCCGATATTGTTCTTTTCATTTATCGAAAAGATCGCGATAAATCCGATGTTCCTGAAGAAGAAAAAAACACCGCCGAGATTATTATCGCTAAACACCGTAACGGTCCTTTAGGCTCGGTTAAACTTAAATTTGACCAAGAAAAAGCAAGCTTTTCCAATGTAGACGAAATTCACATTCCGGAAAATGATATTATCTGAAAAAATTAAAAAAGCCATTAGTGCTTTTGTGGAACTTCCTGGTATTGGTCCCCGCCATGCTACTCGTTTAGTTTTTTTTCTCGTTTCTTCACCGGGAAAATTAAAAAATCTTCTCGCTGGGCTTTCTTCTCTCTTAGATGTTAAAATTTGCCCGCGCTGTTTTTTTACAGTTGAAAACAGCGATCCTCTTTGCCGCTTTTGCACCGATCCTTCTCGCAATCATAAGACTATTGCTATCGTTGAAAAAGAAACTGATCTTATTTCTCTAGAACGCACCACTAAATTTAAAGGGCGTTATCTGATTTTGGGGGATTTGAAAAAAAATGGCGTTTTAGAAGACGAACAAACGAGACGCCTCTCCTCACTTAAAAATTTTATTTTAGAGGAATTAGGCGGACAAGCGGAAGAAATAATTTTAGCTATCAACCCCACCACTTTTGGCGATTTTAGCGCTTCTTTTTTAGAAAAAGAGCTTAAACAATTTGCTAAACGTTTTACTCGTTTAGCGCGCGGTATACCTTCCGGCGGCGAGATAGAATTTGCCGATGAAGAAACTTTAAGCTCTGCTTTAGAACATAGAAACTAAAATATCCACATACCGTGAAAATAGAAGATTTAAAAGATAAAAAAATAGCTATTATCGGTCTTGGTATGGAAGGCCTGGATGTTCTTAGCTATCTTAAAAAAAACGGTTTACAAGCTTCCGTTCTTGACAGTAAAACACAAGAGGAGCTTGGCAAAAACTTTACTAAAGCTGAATCTTTAGGCGCGAATTTTATTTTGGGAGAAAATTATCTTTCTAATCTTTCAAACTTTAACGTTATTTTCCGTAGCCCAGGAGTAAAAATACTTCTTCCGGAAATTACTGAAGCGGAAAAAAGGGGAGTTCTCGTTACTAGTTCCGCTAACTTATTTTTTTCTTCTTGTCGCGGGAAAATAATCGGCGTTACCGGCACTAAAGGCAAAGGCACAACCTCCACTCTTATTTTCAATATCTTAAAAAATTCCTTTAACCGCACCTTTATCGGCGGTAATGTCGGCTTGCCAATGCTTTCTTTT
>Ga0066639_10005359_pt1 | contig 10787 bp, 6 predicted proteins | sample CryGeyCG2114_010_2_FD_59504 | JGI IMG/M metagenome (GOLD analysis project Ga0066639, IMG submission 59504) | Groundwater microbial communities from aquifer - Crystal Geyser CG10_big_fil_rev_8/21/14_0.10 | ecosystem: Environmental > Aquatic > Deep subsurface > Groundwater | place: USA: Utah... | reverse complement strand
CGCACCACTAATGAAAGCAATAAGATCTAATGTACTTTGCATGTTTCCATTAGGATTGTTCTTACCACTATTTTGTTCAACTGGAACTACGACGACTGAAAAAGTACCTGAGCAGCTTCTTATAATTGCCTCTACTTCTTGTAATTCAACTCGGTAACCCCTAATTTTGACTTGGGAATCATTACGGCCACAAAAAACCAAATCCCCGTTAGCATCAAATCGCATTAAGTCACCCGTTTTATACCAAAGAACTCCATCATTTGTAATGAAATGCTTGTTTGTTTCACAATCCAACATTAAATAACCTTGGACTATCTGCGGCCCACTTAACCAACACTCAGCAATTTCCTCACCATGACTTTCATCACCTTGTGAAACCAACTTCGCGTCAGCACCAATAAATGGCTTACCAATCGGACAACTACCTGATGTTGGCCATTCATGCACCTTGCTGGCTTTTAAGGTGTGCGTAATAATTCCTACTGTCGCCTCACTTGGTCCGTAACAATTAATGATATCCGTATTTGGAGCCACCTTATTCCAGTGGTGGCACAAATCATAAGATAAGTTCTCTCCACCAAATATAGTTAGCCTCAAACTCGTTAAAGAGTTTCTTTCAGGTTTCGAGGTCTTTAACATTAGTGTCGCTGTGGAAGGAACGGAAATCCAAAGTGTCAGCTTATGTTTACATATGAATCTATCTAAGCCCCCCATAAATCGTTCAGGAAACATATATAAACAGGCTCCGACTGACCAGCAAACAAAGAGCTCATGTAGTACTGGATCGAAATTTAGTTCTGTTATTTGCAAAAACCGATCTTCTTTACTAACAAAATAACGCTCTCTGAAATTCGACACATAAGCCAAAATGTTGGCATGCGAGACGGGGACCAACTTAGGAACTCCGGTACTCCCGGAAGTAAATAAAATAGTCGCGATGTCAGTATCTCCCTCTTGAAGCACTGCTATTTTTTTAGACCCTCTCGATGACGCATTGAGTAAAGTAGCAACGTCGAAGCAAGGTGCAATCTTTGTCAATTCCTCAAGTGCTGAAGTTGGAAGTGTTCCTAATATAGCCGTCGGATTGACTTTGCGACATAATTCAACATTTTTCTTAAGTGGGATATTGTGACTTAAAGGAACAAATGTTTTACCGGCTAAAATACATGCTACTATCGCAAATATTGCCAAATCATTTCTTTCCTGCAAAAGCACAATCTTATCAGACGGGAAAGTCACAATATGAGAAGCAATTTTTTCAGCCTTATTTAATAACTCGGCATATGAATAATAGTTACCCATGTAATACAATGCCTTATTATCCGGACTTAATTGAGCTTGTTGTCTTATTAACATCCCTAAATTATTTACAGTCTCTATTTCCATTTCTCTGTCTCTCATTAATGTTGAAAAACTAATGCGCCGAACGTCGCACCAAGACCAACTGTTGCTAAAACGAAGTAATCCCCCCGTTTTAATAGTCCATGATCACTACTATTTTTAAAGTTAATTAGTGGATCTGATCCAAAACAATGTGCCGTTTCAGAAACATTATTAAGGAATACTTGACTTATTGGCATATTTAGCAACTTTGCTGTTTGTTGCCATGAAATGACATTCACATTATGGGGGAAAATGTATTTGATATTATCCGGTTTAAGACCTGCTTTTAAAATAACCTTCTGTATAACATCTGCCAAGTACCGACTATAGTTTTTTTCAAATTTCTGATGCGTATCTTTTTGTCCCCATATTCCTCCCGCAAATTCACCATGTGTTTGAATTTCTGCAGTAAGAAACTTATTTTTATTCCCCTTTTTGGAAAGTAATATCGCACAAGCACCGTCAGAAGTAACCGTCGTTCCTGGAATAAACTGTAAAATTTCAGTGAAAGTCACATCACCGATTAAGATCAAAACAAATTCATCATTATTCATGCCTACTAACAATTCTTCTGCCAATTCACAGGCAACAAATACCGAGCCACATTTATTCATGGACATACCAAATGCAGTTGCCTCATTCAAATTCAACATTTGTTGGACATATCTAACCGGGCTCATACCAAAAGGACTGATGTGTGTTGCAGTATGCGAATGTATGATCCATCTTACCTGTTGCGCTGTAACACCTGCATTTTGAAGACATCTACTTGCCACATCTAATAACATGGTCTCAACAAGCAAGCTGGAATCTAAAGGAATTTTCTTTAATCCAAACATTCGTTCAAATACTTTTGCTTGCATGGGTTCAATGTTCAATCGCTTAGAAGCTTGATATATATTTTCGTATTTTTCAGGCAAAAAATAGTCCACTTGTTCAATATTCACTTTGGAGCTCCTTCAACACTTGGTGCCATTAACATATACAGACCAGGGAGCACCAATAACGTTAAAATTGTGCCAAATATCATTCCCATTAAAATTACAATGCCTAGCTGGGCACGGCTAACAGACCCTGCGCCACTTGCGAAAACTAATGGCAAAACCCCCAAGACTATCGCTAATGTTGTCATTAATATTGGCCGGAATCGTCTTATTACAGCTTGCCTAATTGCCACACTCTTTGACTCACCTTCTTGTTGTAACTTATTAGCGAATTCAGTAATCAAGATCCCATGTTTGCTAATCAAACCAATCAAAGTCACTAATCCTATTTCTGTGTATATATTCATGGTTCCAAAACCCAACCAGAGTGCCAAACATGCTCCGAATACTGCAAAAGGCACACTACCTAATAAAATAATCAGCGGAGAGCGATAACTTTCAAATTGCATAGCCAGAATCAAAAAAATGAAGACTATTGCTGCTAGCAACACCCATAACATTCGATGTGCTTCTTGCACAAACTGTCTGGTTTGTCCTGCATAATCAATATTTATTTGATTGGAATAAGTACTATTAACAACATGCTTAATAAAGCCTATTCCCTCCTCCATGCTTTTTCCTGGAGTCATTTCACCACTCAATGTGACGGCATTCAATTTTTGAAATTGATTCAAGCTTTCAGGCTCTGTAGAAATATGGATAGTAGCGATACTAGATAACGGCACCATTTTATTAGCCGTTGTTTTGAAATGTATCTCATATAATTGTTTTGGGTTTAAACGATAATTATTCAACACTTGAGGAATAACGAAATAGCTACGACCATCTTTAACAAATTGCTGAACATGGTTTCCTCCTAACATTAAATTCAATGTCGAAGCTATTTCTTGCATTGAGATACCCAATACTTCAGCTGCATTTCTATTAATTTCCACGTGCAGCGTGGGTTGATCATATTTCAAATCAGATTGGATAAAACTGAATAAGCCACTCTGTTGCGCTTTATTCATGACCATATTGGCAATGTTATTAAGATCTTTAAAGTTCAATGTTGATTTCAAAACAATTTGAAATGGCAACCCATCGCTACCAGGCAAGGTAGGGGGGTTAATAATGATTGTTTGTATACCTGGTATCTGATTGACCATTTCTTGAAGTCTTGGTAATAACGTCATCGCAGAAGCACTTCTCTTGCCCCAGGGTTTCAAGCTAATAAATGATATTGCTTGATGAGGCACAGGAATCCCTGTAACAATCACCTGGGAATCGCTTACTTTAAACTGACGATATACCTTATTTAGTTCCAAGGCATAATAATTAAGAAATGCTTTACTTGTGTAATCTGGTGCGCTGCTTATTGCTACAAATAAGCCTTGATCTTCCTCTGGCGCTAATTGAGATGGAATATTCACAAATAATATAGCGGTGGCAATAACAACGAATCCCCATAACCCTAATTGCCATTTGTGACGATTTAAAAACCAATTAATTATTCCCGTATACCGAAATTGCAGTTGATCAAGTATATTTTTAATCTTGTTTTCATTTTTAATCAGAGAAGATTCCGGCAACCATCGACTTGAAAGCATTGGTGACAATGTTAAAGCAATAACACCTGAAATTATTACAGATACAGCAAGTGTTATTGCAAACTCTGAAAATAATTGCCCTGTTAACCCTCCGGTTAATGCAATAGGTGCATAAACAGCCGCTAATGTTAATGACATCGCAATAACGGGATATGCAATCTCTCTCGCTCCAACTAATGCTGCCTGCCACTTACCTTTACCTGCCTCAATATGATGATAAGTATTCTCAACTACCACGATAGCATCATCAACCACCAGCCCGATTGCTAGAACCATAGCCAACAATGTTAATGTGTTAATTGAATATCCAATGGCATACAGCAAAGAACAGACTCCTACCAATGACAGAGGAATCGTAATAACAGGGATAAGCATTGCTCTAAATGACCGTAAAAAACCCCAAATAATCAGTAAAACGATAATGGTGGCTTCTATTAAAGTTTTGACTACCTCTGTTATAGCGCCATTAATATAACGCCCCGCATCCACGACATTATGAACCTTCATATCAAAAGGCAATATTTTATTGATTTCTGGAAGTTGTGCTTTGATTGCATCTGTAACAGTTACAGGATTGGCTCCAGGTAACAACTTAACAAAAATCATCGTAGCAGGTTTACCGTTATAATATGCACTAATACTATTATCCGCATCTCCCAAAGAAGCATGGCCAATATCTTTCAAACGTACATATGCACCTTGACTGCTTTTTATATAAACATTATTGAATTGGTTTTCGCTGTGTAAATTGGTAGTGGTTTGAACATCGAAACTATCATTGGTATTCTCAATTGTTCCTGAAGCAGCTTGTACGTTGCCATTCTCAATGGCACGCGCTACCTCTTGTGCACTTATATTTCTCGCTGCCATTTTAATAGGGTTCAGCCATAAGCGCATGGCATACGTTCTGCCAAGAACTTGTGCTTGTGCAATGCCTGGAATAGCTTCTAATTTCGGCTCAACAACACGACGTAAATAATCGGCCACTTGTCGGCGTTGTAGTTTTTCACTGGTAAAAGCAAGAATCATAGCTGGGTTTTCAGCATTTCCTAGAGTAATGGTTGGCTGTTGTGCACTGACTGGCAGCTGATCAGTCACTGCACTAACTTTTGACATTACTGAACTCAGTGCCTCTTGTGGTGAATAACCCAAATCCATATAAAGACTTATCACACTAGTACCTTGACTACTAGAAGCTGTCATATAGTTTAGGCCATCAATCCCTGACAAAGAGTTTTCAATTACTGATGTCACATACCCTTGCATAACTTGACTACTTGCACCTGGGTATGAGGTAGTGATCGTAATAACAGGATCTGTTATTTTTGGGAAAAGTCGTACAGGTAAATGGAAAAGAGAAAAACAACCAGTTAAAAATATTAATAAGCTAATGACCGATGCCATAACCGGTCTTTTAATAAAAATATCAGTAAAACGCTTCATATTAAGCTCCATCACCATTGAACGGAACTGTTTTTACTAGCATTCCCTGATGTAATTTTATTTGCCCAGCACTTACTATAACACTAGAAAGTTCAAGCCCTTTTGTTACAACCACGTTATTACCGATGTTTTCAGCGGTAGTAACCATTCTCTGTTCAGCGTGATTATTAACTACTTCATAAACAAACTCACCAAGCGGACTATAAGCGATCGCAGACTGAGGCACGATCAATCCTTCAATATGTGAGCCGATTTCAACTGCTACTTGAACATACATCCCTGGGTAAAGTTTACCTGAATGAGGAAGGATTAAGATTGCGCGTGATGGCAATGACCTAGTATCAAGCTCGACTTGTGCATTTAGTGCGGTAACATGCCCCTTAATCAATTGTCCAGGTAATGTGATCGTAGAAACAGAAATAGGCGTTCCTACGGCAATCATGTTTACGTATTTTTCAGGAACACTAAAGTCTACATAGAGAGTATTTGATGCCTGCAAGTTTATTAATGATTGCCCCGCTGAAATAAACTCTCCAGGATTAATCTCTCTGATACCAAGCCGACCATCAAAAGGAGCTCGAATTAATGTGTCCGAGAGTAGGGCTTTTTCATAATTAACAGCCGCCTCTGTCTCCTTCAACTGTGAGACATAATTATCAAATGTTGATTGCGAAATACCATTGTCTTTTAACAGTGCTTTATAGCGCAAATAATTTTGCATTGCCAAAGAATACTTTGCTTCATTCTGTGCTAATGAGGCTTTGATATCATTATTATCTAGGGCAACTAACAATTGTCCCCGTTTTACTTCTTGCCCGGAATGAAAATATATTTCTTTGACAATGCCACTCACCTTCGAACTAACATTTACTCCTTTTTGGGCTACTAAAGTTCCGATGACATTTAACTGAGGTACGTAATCAATTTTCCGAACCTTGCTAACTGCAACAGTGGGTGTTCTAGTTGGAATAACAGCTTGTGATGAATAATGTAAATAGATAATCACCAAAGCTACAAGAATTACAAAAATTCCAATAAAATAATAAATCCACTTATTTAACCTCTTCATTAACAACACCTTCTTCGCCATAACGATTTTGATAACTTTTTTCAAGTTCAGTTCTAAGCAATTTTTTGTCTATTTTGCCATTGTTATTTTTTGGTAATGACGAATACCTTAAAATTTCAGTTGGCTGATGGGATGCGGGCAATGTAGTCCGAACATCCTTGATCAATTGCTCGGTATTATAAGTTAGGTCGTGACTTACAACGCAAACCACCAGTAATGTTTCACCCCTATAATCTTCAACCCCAAAAACAGCAGCCTCATCTACACCATTTATCTTGATAATGCTTTTCTCAATTTCTATAGGACTGATTTTTATCCCTTTGAGTTTAATAATCTCGTCCATACGCCCTTTAAAGTACAGATACCCGTCTTCATCTAACATGGCGTAATCACCTGTGTACAGAATTTTTTCACCTGGAATTGGACCATCCTTTAGTTTTTTCGCACTTGCTTCAGGTTTATTCCAATACCCTTTCATTACTGTAGCACCACGTATTACCAACTGCCCAATCACTCCAGGGCCCACCTTTTTATCAAGCTCATCAACCACCCACAATTCAGTATTGGGAATCGCAATTCCAACGCTATCAGGTTTCCGATTGATATCTTTTGGCGGTAAATAAGTACAACGCTTGCACTCTGTTAAGCCATACATAGAAAAAATTTCAGCTTTTGAAAAGACCGATTGAACTGAGGCGATATGCTTTTGAGTTAATGCTGCACCGGTATTAGTGACTGCTCTTAATGTGGAGTAGTCATAGTTAAATCGTCGAGCATGTTCTACTAACAGCATAAAAAGTGTTGGCACACAAGGTAATACTGTGACTTTTTCAGTCTCGACCTTACGCAGTAATGCAGCTGGCCAAAGTGCATTTTTTTCCAAAATTAATGTTGCCCCAACAGAAAATGACATAATCATTTGATAAAGCCCATAATCAAACGACAGTGGTAGTGCCGATAAAATTACATCAGATTCTGTATGGCCTAAATATTGGTTAATGGAATTAACTGCAGTAATCATATTACGATGCGTCAACATCACACCTTTAGGCTCTCCTGTTGAACCAGAGGTGTATATAATTGACGCCAAATCAGCTTCATGATTTTTAAAGTCGCCAGCCGTCTTTCTATCATCGTTAGATCTTGTACTGGCATCCAGATAAAAGCTATTTTCTAACACTATTGGCATTTTGAGATGCGAGTTCGGTAAGCCAACAACTAATGATTCAGAAAACGACTTCAGCCGTTCAACCAACTTATCAGACAATGTATTGGCAATAAATATTTTTGCGCCTGAATCCTTTAATATGTATATGACCTTTTCATCTGGCTGATCATCTGCAATGACTGATACAACTGCATCTGATATCAACCCGGCCCAAAATGATATAATCGTCAAAAGCGAATTACCACTTTGGATTACAATCCGATCCCCGCGCTGTATACCTTTTTGTTTTAATACATCACTTAAGTGATAAGCACACCCCAATAGTTCCTTATAAGTATATTGCTCTTTACCACATATTAATGCCGTTTTATCTGGATAACGTTTTGCTGTATTTATCAAAAAATGTTCTAACAATGTCACTTGCTGTATCATTTTATCACTCCTTAATTATCTATCCTCTTGCTATTATTTTCGGTGTTAAAAGTAACCTTTGAGGGCAATACATCACCACGAAAAATACGACGCCACCAAATATAAAATTACCCAAATCCAACACCCAATATAAGGTATTGGGATAAGGGTAAAAATTTAATGCCAATTTTGCACATGTTAATTCCAATGCGATCATTAATGTTGTTAGGCAAAGACTATTAAGCCCTAATCCTGTTTGATCTAAATAAACGAAATATACCAAGCAAATCGCCAAGCCAATATAAGACGGCCCAACTATTCTTAAATACATTACAGCTGCATTAATAATGTGTTGATTAGCTGTAATGCATCCCATCATTTTAGTGGCTAAAAGCCATATGAATGGCGTCAACAATATATATAACAGCACACATGAAATTATTCCTTTTTTCAAAATTCCTCTGATTAAAAAATTCCTATCATCAATATATGATTGGTTTACTAAAATTCCTAATGCCACTCCTATCGAAATGGCTGGCAATAAAGCAATAACCTGAATTCTATAAGCAAGACCAAAGCCCGCCAATATTTCATTACCGAATGGCATTAGTAATTTATTAATAACCAAAAGCATCAGAGTGATAGCGCTATATGTTAAAAACACTGGCAATGCTAGCTGACGAAGATATAGATAGTTTTTTAAAGAAAATAGCGAATAAAGTGACGGTGTCTTCAAAAATCTTATGCGATAGAGTTGAATTAATATGATTACTAAAAAGAAAAAATAGCTTATGATCATAGCACATGGTAAAGATTCAATTCCAAGTGTACTTGTTTTTGCAAGCACTAATGTCAGGATGCTGCTCAACACGATTGCAGATAAAGAAAAAATGAGCGCTTTACGAGGCTGAGACAATCCGTTGTATAAGGATAGCGAGATATAAAACAATGTTAATCCGAATGCAGCGACAAGCATCCAAATTGAAAACCTCTGAAACTCAAATAAAACATCGGTGTTCGTTATTGAAAATAGAAACGCTGTCAACTTAGGGAAACTAATAACCAATATAATTGGTATTGCAAGACATACGAATACCACACCATAAAGCAACCATAGTTTTTCATTTATAAGATGATATTTTTTTTCTCCATGCGCAATTGCAGCGATCGTTGTTGCTGGAACTTTTAAACTTTCAAATAAAGAAATAACAAAGTAATTTAATGGTAAATATAAAGACAAAATATAAAGATAATGACTGGAGATATTAGCCACTATTTTTGTATTAACTAATACTGCTATTAAACTTACAACATTGGTCAATGCTATTGGCCAAGCTAAGCTGATAATTTTTTTAAATGACACAACCATACTCATTATGCTCTTTTTAAGCAGCTTTAATTTTAACGGGATCAGCTTGCGTTCCCATTTGAGTTAACTGGAAGTCATGAAATATGTTTTTAAGTTGCATATTCCGAGTTCCTTCCATATATTCCCATGCAAAACTATCGCGATAACACTTAGCCAACCACGGGTTATCAAGAACATCTGCAGGTTTCAATAAATCGATCGATCTAGAAATAACAACTTCTGCAGTTTTTGTGGCTTCTATTTTAGCTAAAGAAATATCGAAACTTTCAAAAGGTGATGAGTCCACTTTCTCTGCTGCATTCCTTAATAACTTGCGCATCAAATCAACTTGATAATACATATTACGATATGCTTCTATCGCGCTATCAGATAAGGTATGCCTATTTTCATACACGTAATCTAAAACGGCCTGTGCTTGCCCAATTGCTAGCGCGCCAACCCCTGTGCGCAACCTATTGAATGTCTTAATCACCGACATCATGCCTCTTTGCATAGGGCTTAGGTGTTCCCCTAATAAATTTTCGCTAGTTATAGGACAATTTTCGAAGCGCATATAGGCTATTTGGGCACCACGCAAACCAACCATCGGTAATGTTTCACGAAAAATCCACCCCTTCTTTTCATCAAGTAACTCTGGTGTAATTAAAACCGCACGAATACCTAGTGGACCAGGATTTGTACGTGCTAATATCACACCCAAGTGACCTTTTGCCCCATTACCAAACAAACACTTATGTCCGCTTAATAAGTATTGACCCGTTTTTAAATCTGGTATAAGTGAACATTGTAATTTTCCTGCATCCGAACCCTTTTCTGGTTCAGTTAAAGCAAAAAATGTTCTTGCGTTGTGTTCATGTAAATAATGATAAAAATTCTTAACTTGATCCTCACGACCTAACTCTCTTATCATCAACCCTGAAAGAGAAGGACCAGGGCAAGCTAACATAACCCCAGGGTCGCCATAAGCATATGCTTCTAAATAACAGGTCCTTTCGTAAGCAGTACTATTTTTATCCGTTACAATTCGTTTTATTGCAGGATGCTCACAATATCTATAAATACGATCAGGTGAAGCATCTATTTCCAAAGCGATACTACGAAAAAACCCCGCATAACGTGCTAATTTTTTTCCATAACGTTGTTCAGGTTGCTGGTATGGTAGTTTCATAATAACCTCTCAATGTTTTAAATAAGTAGATTGAAATAATTTAAGGTGAAACATTAACTCCACAACATTACCACTTAATATCGCCCGCCCCCCACCAAGCCTGGCCAAACCATGTAATCCAGCTAATATATAACTGCAAATATTATCTAACTCAGCAAACGTATCGATTTGGCCATCTAATGCCACTTTGACTAAGTTACATAGACTGACCACTTCGGCAAATGAGAATTGAATGATTTCATG
>Ga0066639_10005358_pt1 | contig 10788 bp, 12 predicted proteins | sample CryGeyCG2114_010_2_FD_59504 | JGI IMG/M metagenome (GOLD analysis project Ga0066639, IMG submission 59504) | Groundwater microbial communities from aquifer - Crystal Geyser CG10_big_fil_rev_8/21/14_0.10 | ecosystem: Environmental > Aquatic > Deep subsurface > Groundwater | place: USA: Utah... | reverse complement strand
ATTTATGCGCTCTATGTACCTTCTATGTATCTCAATTGGCAAGGCCGACATATTACTTACTAATTTTCGGTGACGTATATGCATAGCATCTTCGAAATTCCCGTTGTGAAAATTATAAGAGCCGCATCTCCGTAGGAGCCGTCCTTCTGCGGCTCTTGAGGAGATAATCAAAGGGATTTCGACCGGAGGATGCTATGCACATACGAAGAAAGAATAATTTTAAATACGATTGTTAATTCTGTTTGATTATGAAACTATTGTGTTTTGTGGATTTGCATGGAGATGTTAACTATTTGAAGAAATTAGTAAAACGAGCCAGTGCAGACGACGTAGATTTGGTGATTTGTGCCGGAGATTTGACTAATTTTGAAGATAAAATAAGATATTTATTGAGGGCATTAAATTCTATTGGGAAGAAAGTGTTGTTAATCCAAGGAAATCATGAAAGTGAAGAGAGTTTGAAAGAAGCAGCGGGTGATTATTCTAATGTGGTTTTTTTTAATCGTCGGGCGGTGAAGAAAGGCGGTTATGTTTTTTTAGGTTATGGAGAAGGAGGGTTTGCTTTGGAAGAGCCACAGTCTTTTAGAAAATTAGCTCGGAAATGGTATGGGGAGTATCAGAAGGAGAACGTAGTGTTGGTTTCTCATGGTCCGCCGTTTGGGACAAAAATTGATAGGTTGGGGAACAGATATACTGGCAGTAAAGACGTGCGGGCGTTTATTGAACGGATAAAACCAAAATTGGTGATATGCGGACACTTGCATGAAACGGCAGGATTAAAAGATAAGATTGGAGAAACGCTAGTGATTAACCCAGGGTGGGAAGGGATGACAGTGGAGCTGAAGTGATTTAATTAATTAATAAAGGTTTAAGAGGTCTAGAAGCGAATGGGAGATATGTTTTTTTATTTACTTTTGTTTTTAGATATAGTTGTATTTTTATAACGCTTCCATAAATACCTTATTCACTTTAATGGCCAGGCCTTTGTCATGGTTCTTTATTTTTTCTGTGGACATGAGAGAAGTGCCGATGGCGACGAGTTCGCCTTTGAGAGTGAGAATGGCGATGGTTTCGTTTTCGTCGAAGAGTTCTAATTGAGAAATGCCGGGAATAGCGAGATCTCTGCCATGAGTTAGGGAGGTAATGGTGCTGTCGAGAATGTAACATTTAGGTAAGTGTCGGATGGCGTTTTCAATGGGTTGTAAACAGTAGCGGAGGAATTTGTCGTTGTTTTCTTTTTGATAGAAATGAAGAGCGTCTTGGAGGTCGGTGAGAGTGACTAGGCGGTCTTGCTCGGTAAAAGGGCCGGCCTGGGTTCTTCTTAATTCAGCCATGTGGGCGCCGACACCAAGTTCTTGTCCGAAGTCGTGGCAGTTTGAAGAAACAAAACCAGTTTCTATTAGAAAATTATGTGTTTCTGGAACAGTCATGTCGTATACATAATCTGTTCCTTTAACTTTTTTTATAGATTTTATTTTTTCTATTATAAATTCATCAAGTTGAGGTAGTTTAACTATTGTTGAAGCTTTTTTGTAAAATCCTCTTGTGATTGGGATATTGTTTGTTAAAACCCTATTTATATTCCCCCCCATTTTGTGTAAGGGATATTTATTTATTTTGATTTCTTCTTTGAAGTGAAATGAAATGTGATAGTGATCTTGGATCTCTAAGTGATTTTTTATAGTTAGAATTTGTTTAAATTTATTAATTTTAAAAGGATGATTGCTACCAATTTCTTCAATAAATTTTCTTTTAGTTGAAATATTTTCTAATGACACATCATACATTTTATGTCTTTTCCCTTTTAAAATAGATGTTCTGTTAAATATTTTATTGGGCATTCCAACTTTTAGAAGCATTTTATGTATGTTTATTGCGTCTTGGTGATTAATGGTATGAAATCTTATGTACGAATCGTGAGTAGTGGAATTTAATCTTTTTTTGTAATAAGCTGATCCATCACCATCAAAGTATCCTTTTAAAAAAGATTTAATTAGTTTAGGATGAACATTTATAATTGGTGATATGTCAGAATTTTTTTGAGGACTTTTTACTCCAAGAGAAGCCGCAATAGTGGCAAGAAAACCATTTGAAGTATCTACTTCTATTAAATTTTCTCCGAATTTCTTTTTTGTTATAGAAATATTGGGAAAAATTCTTTTATATGTTTCTAAAAATTTTTCTATAAGTTCTCTATTTTTATTGTGGAACTTTATTCTAGTATGACGAACAGTTTTCTTTTCTTTAGTGTTGTTTCCATCCGAAGCAATTAATCCCAGTAAATAAAAGAAATCTTCATTAAGTTTTTTTAATTTGATAATTTTGCCTTTTTGGGTTTTGAATGTATAAATATCTTTTTTGATTTGTTCATATATTCCTGCAAGTTTAAGATGACGAATGGTTATTGCATAATCAGATTTTGATAGAAATGTTTTTCGATCTAATTTGAGTTCACGATACACAGCTCTGACACTGCCATATTTAGATATAAGTGCTTGTTTGCATTTTTCTTTGATATCTGCTTGTTGGATGTAAAAATAGTCATCCAACAAATCAGCAATTATTAATTCCTTACTATCGTCGGGAAAATTTAAGCTTTTTACAAGATAATCTTTTTCGTTTAGTGTTTGTGCTTCGACCATTTTGTAACCTGTTGTTTTGGAAGTTAAAAGTTCGTGGTTGGAAGTTACGATAAAACTGATGCCAGAAGACATTGTTATTTTAATTAATTTTGAAGGTGAATGGATCTTTTGAGTTGCGGAAGGATTTTTTTTAATCATTTTACCTTTATTAAACGAATATATAGTTGAATGATTGGAATAAAAATCAGAAGCATTTGTAAGACCATTTTTTGTAAAAATTTTTGTTTGGGGATGAATGCAAAATTTTCGGACATAAGTACCGGCTTGACATTTCATTTTGAAGAGAACGTCTTGTTTATCAATTTCTAAAATTTGTAATTGATAAATTTTTCTTTTCCTTTTCTCTCTTTTAACCGCAGATTTGACGGGCGGCAATTGGGTAATTTCACCAATAAATTTTTTGAGAGAGATTTGAAGTTTAGTTTCATTAACTGGTTGATGTAAATGCATAATGCCGACGTATTCTTTAGGGGCAGTAAGAAGGAAATGAGTAATGCGGGCGGCTTTGCCTAAAGCAATAGGTTGAACGCCAGTTACTTGTGGGTCTAAAGTGCCCGAGTGGCCAGCTTTGTTGATTTTAAGCAGTTTTTTGACGTAATCGGCAACTTGATGAGAAGTAGGGCCTTTAGTTTTGTCAAGATTAATAATTCCATATTGAGTGAGCTCTTTGATAGTTCTTTCTTGAGGTGATTGGCCAAAGATAGATTTATCTTTTTTTAGAACAATAAGTGAGGAGTTCATTTTTGAGAGGAGTTAATTGTTTTTGAGTTTGAGCTACGAAATGATGATAATCTTCTCCAAGGTATTCAGAAGTTTCATAGAACATTTTAATGAGAGGATCATTCTGTATTTTTCTTCTGAGGTTGAAATAAGAAAGTTTGGTTAGTTTTCTAACTTTTTCAATGAAAGGTTGGTTACGGCCATGTTTTAAATTACGATAAAAGTTAATATTAACCCAATTTTTAGCTAGACCTTGTAAGGTTTGAGCATTGCTGAAAAATTGATAAAGATGTTTGTTGTTAAGGAACTTTTCCGCCTTTTCCGCCTTTCTTTCCGGAACATTGAAAAAATGGAAAAATTTTAAGACGGTTTTGTTGATTTTAGAGTTCATGAAAGCCAAATTAACTTTTTTGATTAGTGCGGGGTCTCTTTTAGCGACAATATGATCCAGAGAAAATTCAGTAACATAATGAGCGAGGCTGTTGTCAACTTTACCAATATGTTTACGGTATTTTTTAATGATTTTAATAATAGGTTGGTTTTTGGTTTCAATATAACCACCTTTCTTATGGGCGTGATAATCTAAACCATGAGGTTCTTCACCATGCAAGACAATACCGATGGCAAGATAGCGGAGTAAAGGATCTTTGGCGTGTTGGAGAAGTTTTAATCCGCGGGTGTGAGTTTGGTAGAAATTAATTAGTCCTAATTGGGAAATGTCTGGGATGATGCTGCCGACTATCAAATGATCTTTTTCGTCCTGGCTGAGCTGATGGTCTTTGAACAATTCCAAAGCAAAATGGGCATGGGTTAAGGGGTTCATGACTTGTATTCTGGAGTATATATTTTATAAGACTTGCGGTGAAATTACACAAATTATTTATATCCTTGCTGCAGGTAAATAAAGATGAAAGAAAATTCAGTTGATGGTTATTTTAAAGATTATTGCCCATTTCAAGCAATGTATAAAGATAAAGAGATTGGTCCAGGAACAAAAATCAAACTTTTAGAGGGACACAAAAATGCTTGGGAAGAAGGTTTGTTTATAGTTAATTCTCAAGGAGATTTAGAAAGTATGGCCCAAAGTGAACCTCCTTATTTAGCAGAACAGGTTTTGTCTTTAGATTATTCCCCAAAAGGGTGGAAAATAGTAGAAGATTAATTCTGGCTTTGAGTTGATTCTTGAGAAGGTTTTTTAGTTTCTGTTTGGGGTGCTTCTTTAACACTCGGCGACTTCGTCTCTGGTGCCTCGGAAATTTTGTTTCCTGCGGTTTCGAGTTGAGACTGGGGTTTCTTTTCTTCTTTTTTGGGTGTTTCTTTAGGCATTTTGACACCAGCTTTTTTAGCTAGTTCTTGTAATTTAGATTTCTTTTTCTCTTCTTTCTTTTCTTCAATTTGGTGTCCAAAAAGTTCGGCTTTAACCACACCATCTTTGTCTTTTTTGGTGATAACTTTAACGTGATGAGGGGGATTTTTGATGCCATGCTTCCATAGTTCTTCATTCAAATGTTTGCCGAGTTTAACTTCTTCAGATTTCATGTGTTTTTGTAGAAATTCTTTGACCGCTTTAACGGCTTTATTAGTTCTTTTATATTTAGGCACTTTAGAGAATTCTTTACGTAAAGGAATAGTATAGGTGTGTTCCAAAGTTTTAGTAGAGGTTTTCTTTGCCATTATGCTTTAGTTTTAGTTCGGCGCCAACTTCTTTTGATGGCAGTATGCTGGGAAGGGTGAACTCTTTGTCCCTTACCATAAATCTTGAAAACGGTCCAGAATGGAGCCCACTTAGTCTGACCAGATAGTTTGATGAGACGTTTTTTTTGAGCAGGATGTTTATAACGAGCCATTTTATTTTGTTTTTCTTTGTTTAGTGTCTTCTTTGGAAATTTGAACCGCAAGTTTATCTAAAAAGGAAGTACCTTTAGGAGTTAAGATGCGGCCTTTATGCTGACCTTTGGTTTCTTGTTTGATTAATTCAGACTTTTCTAGTTGCTGTAGAATTTTTCTAATAATAGAACCGGAAGCCTGGTAGAAATGTTCTGGTTTGTGGCCGCGATTTTTTTTACCGCCGTATTTAGTTCTTAATTTTTGAGTGCCGATAGGGCCTAGTTTGTGAATAGATTTTAAGAGAGCAGCAGCTCGGAAGTACCACCAGTCAGGATTGTCTGGTATACGCTCTTTGTGATGGCCAGTTTTAACGAATTGAGACCACTCTAGCGGTTGAACTAGCTTTTGTTTTTTTAGTTCTTGAGCGGCTTGGTTGATTAATTCATTGGGGCCAACTAAATTGATATGAGTCATTTTTTAGTTGAGAGGGTGGCTTATTTATAAAAGTTTCTTATGGTTTTTATATTGAATGACAAGTAAGTAATATGCCGGCACGAGATAAATTCTAGCGGAAGGGAATTTATGTGCTTATGCACCTCAATCGGCAAGGCTGATATCTTACTTGACGATGATAGAAATATTTAAATAGATTAGGGAATTAATTTGATTATTAATATAATTTGATAAAAATTGAGGTGAGCTTAAATGAAAAAAGGAAATTTAATTTTTATGTTTTTAATATTAGGTATTTTAATGAGTGGTTTTGTGGCCGCAGATATGGGAGATACTTTGAAAGGGGCATGGAATGGTATTTTAGAGATTGGCAATTTAAGTTTTATATTTGGTAAAGCAGTAGATAATCAATTTGTAGGTTTTGTTAGAATTTTATTGACAATTTTAATTTTTACAGTATTATACTGGATAATGAGTATCTCTGAAATGGTTCCGAAGAATATCCGGATTGTTATTGCGGCAGTGGTTGCTATTATTACTGCAATTTTTATGCCGGCATCTTTATTGATGGCTTTTGGTGGAACGTATGCGGTGTTGTTTTCGCTGTTGTTTTTAGGAGCGCCGGTGGTAGGACTATTGTGGTTGTTGTTCAAATGGGAAACGGAGAGCCGTTTCGTTTCTGGAGTAAAAGTGGCAATATGTTGTGTGTTAATTTGGATTGTGAGTTTAGTAAGTACTTCAGCCAAAAAATTATCTGGAGGAGCAGTGGAGTTAGTAACTGAGTTTTCTGGATTTATTGGAGAATTTGCAGATTATGCAACTATGTTCATAGTATTAGTGTTAATTTACTTTATTTGGAAAACTATTCGGCCAACTGAAATTCCAGATAAATTAAAAGAACCAGTGAAAGGATTGATAGGAAGAGGGGGAATCGTCGGTGATTGGGCAGCAACTAAAGATAGATTTAAGAAAATTTGGAGAGGAGAAAAGAAGGCGGAAAGGGCAACACTAAGTGCTTTTGTGAATCTGAAGGGATTAAAGAAGATAGTAAATGAGGCCAAAAGTGATGCTGATTTAGATAAACTTAACTCTAAAGAGAAAAAGGCAATCCGGCATGAAAGAAGGGCCTTTGCAAGAACCAATCGGTTAAAAACAGCAGTAAAGACAAGCAAGCTATCGAAAGATAAGCTGGCAAAAGCCGAAAATATCATCAAAAAGATGGACGTCTTAAATAAGGAAGTTGTAGTGGCAATAAGAAATTTCAATAATGTTTTTAATAAACAAATGCCCTTTGCTCAGAAGAAAAAACTAATGGGACAGTTTTTAGATTTAGCAATAAATAGTGATGAAGGAGTGGTGGCCTCATTTAGGAATTTAAGAAGATTGTTAGAAAAATAATTTTTTTTCTTATTTATTTTCTCTATTTATGTAAGTAATATGTTAGCCGGCACGGCACGAGATAAATCCCGTTGGGAGGGAATTTATGCGCTTTAATTGGAACGTATGTGTTTCAATTGGCAAGGTCGAATATTACTTTCCTATTTACAATAATTTTATAAATAACGGAACAATTCTTTAGAGAATGAAGAAGAGGTTATGGTTATTGGCTTTTTTGATAAGTATTAGCGGTGTATTAGCTTTTGATTTGGGAGAATTCTGGAGAGGCAGTTTTATTGGTAAAATAGGTAATTTAGGTTTTTTAGGTTTAGAGAATGAAGTGATGTTAGTGGGTTTTACCCGAATTTTAATAGCTATTCTGATTTTTACGGTAATTTTTGCCTTGTTTGAGTTAACTAATAGTGTTCTGGGGAAAGACGGAAATAGATTGTTAAGCCGGAAACATATTGGAGTAATTGCGGCAATTATGGCTATTATTTCGGCCGTGTTTATGCCAGATAGTGTGTTATTGGCTACCGGAATAGGTTGGGCAACGTTGGTTGCTTTGTTGTTAATAGGCGGTCCAGTGATTGGTTTAGCGTACTTTTTATGGAGTTTTCCAGGAAAAGATACAGAAGGCCAGCATTTGCCAGATTCTCGAGGAACTATATTGATTAAGTTATTAATTTCAGTGTTGTTATTTTGGATTTTGAATGCGATGAATACACATTTAGAAGGTTTGGGGGCAGCAACTAAAGTGAGTGAAGCAGTTCACGGGTCAATTGAGCAGTTTATTGGTTATGCAATTTCAATTGTGACTTTATTATTATTGTATTATTTAGTAAAATTATTTGTAGTCGGCGGGAAAGATAAAGAACAGCGAGAATCGGAGTGGGCAGAGAGCCGGAAGAAAGTGAAGAAGTTTGTGCAAGAGAAAGGGAAGAAAATGAAATTGGATCCGGTGAAAGGTTTTGTGATTAATGGAATGAACGCGATTGAGGGGGTTGCCACTGCGTTGAAAGACGGCAATCGAAAATCGGCTAAGAAATTGGCGAATGAGTTTGACAAAAATATTCGTTCGGCTTGGAGAGAAATCAAAAAATTAAGAAATAAATCAGAAGGAAAAGAAAGGCAAGAATTAGAAAGAATTGCTGTTTATGCTCAAACTTTATCGCAGAGATTGGATGATGATGTAATTAAAAAACTGAAAGATAAAGAATGGAAAAATAAAGTTCAAGATATAGTGGCAAAAATAGGCAGTTACCGGGCTTCTTGTGGTAAAATTATTGATGATTTAGATACGTTTGCTAAGAAAAAATAAAATTTATTCTATATTTATTTTTTGGCCTAAAGCTTGACCGGGTAAACCTTTTTCTTCGAAGATGGCTCGGACGGCACCTTTTCTTCCATGTAATGCCGAAATTTTTCCTTGGATTTTGACTGGTTCTTTGCCGGGGCTGGTCCAAGTGACTTGTTTGCCGATGAATTTCCCGGCTTTTTCAGGAGTATCAGCTACTTGGATAATAATTTGTTTAGTATTCTGGTGATGGCGTCCTTGCCGAAAATGTATGATTGTGGCTTCCATATAACCTTTACAAAGCTTATCAGCCAAAGAGGTGCGACGTTCGCAACTTCGTTGCTCAGTCCCACTGGTGATAACTTTATCCTCGTTCTTGGTTTAAAACTAGGGGTTATTTAAAAATGTTTTGTGTGGTGGAGGATATAAAAGGTTAAATAGGAATTAGTGTAAGTTGTTTCTATGATAAAAGGGCAGGTAGTGAGTGGAGATTTTGGAAAGATTGTAGTAAGAGTGAAATCGGGAGAGATATTAGAGATTGGAGAATTGGTAGTGATTGACTCTCAGGAGAAGCAAATATTACAAGTGTATGATTTGCGATACGGTTCACAAATTAGTCCGCAAAATCTGGAAATGGTTTCGGGAATGGAATTAGAGGAAGGAGGAATTAACTTTATGGATAGTGAATTCCGGAATTATAATTTAGCGGATTTGAAACCGGTGTTGGCGATTGCGGAGGGGAAATGTAGGTTGTGTAAGGGTTTGCCCGGATTTTTTTCTAAAGTGAGGGAAATTGGTAAAGGAGATTTGAGTTTTATTACTATGCCGGCTCATCCGTTTCATGTGGGTAAGCTGAGGTCGGGAAGTAAAGTAATGGATGTGGATATATCCTTGCCAGGGGACAAAGTATTTTGTGAACATGTCGGAATATTTTCTTCTACTGGAAAAGGTAAATCAAATATGATGTCCTGTGTGTTGTGGGATGTAGTGGATAAGGATTTCTGTGGGATGTTGGTATTAGACCCACATGATGAATATTATGGCCGTGCGGGTTTAGGTTTGAAAGATCATCCACGGAAAGAGAAGGTAGTTTATTATTCTACTAATGCCCCGGTGGGTGGAAAGTCATTGAAAGTTAATTTGAAAGATTTGAAACCAGAACATTTTCAGGGAGCGATTGCTTTATCGGATCCTCAATTACAATTATTATATTTAGCTTACCGGGCTTTTGGTCCGGAATGGATTAAAGGAATTTTGGAAGAAAAACAAATTGAAGGAGTACGATTTCAAGAAGAGACAGTAGCAGTGGTTAAAAGAAAAATGATTAATCTATTGGGATTGGAGTTAGTTTCGGGACAATTATATTGTCAAGGGATTTTTGATTCGGTGGCCGGGGAGAATACTGTAAGAGATATTTGTATGGAATTGGAAACTGGTAAGATTGTAGTGATGGATACTTCATCTTTTTCCGGAGCGATTGAAATTTTAATTGGTTCGTTGATTGCCGGAGAGATGTTTAATAAATATAAAAGGTATAAGAATGAAGGTAGATTAAATGAGAAGCCAGTGGTTTCGATTGTGTTAGAAGAAGCGCCACGAGTTTTAGGGAAGAAAGTGTTGGAGCAGGGTTCGAATGTGTTTGAAACGATTGCGCGGGAAGGAAGAAAGTTTAAGATTGGTTTGACGGCGATAACACAAATACCTTCTGAGATTCCGAAGAATATATTGGCTAATATGAATACTAAGATCATATTAGGATTAGAGATGGGTTTGGAAAGGCAAGCAGTGATTGAAAGTTCACCGCAGGATTTGAGTAAAGACGGGCGGACAATTGCCTCTTTGGATAAAGGGGAAGCGATTGTGACATCGATATTCACTAAGTTTGCGGTGCCGGTGAAGATTCCGTTGTTTTCGGAGTTTGCAGCGCGGAATAAGGGAGAAAGCGTGGAAAGGGAGTTTAGTGGGATTGGGAGCTAGTGAATAATTGTGTGGTTGTTTGGAAATAAAAATTAAGCTCTAGTCCATGGCCCCATATATTCAAATTGTACTAGACAACGTTGTTCTGGACCAATATCAATTGTCACATAACCTTTTCCAGACCTAACTAATTGACCAGTTTCAGGAACATCTAGTGTACAAATTTCTTCGATAACTGATCCTTTCTCTGGACAGATACCTATTCCTGGCGTTAATTCATCTATGGATGGCTCAACTCTTACCTTTTCCGGACCAATCAATTCATAAAGTTTAAAAAATTTCTCTACAATAGGTCTTAACTCTTTTTTCATATCAGCAGGTCGATAGTTTATTTTCATGTTTACCGCCCATTAAATCCCAAAGAAATATGGGACGTTTTAAACCACTCTTCTAAAAAGTTAAGATATCACTTGTTTAAAAAACTTATGCAAATTCGGTATAGTCAGATTCCCTGTGTTGGGAATTCTGACTCATTAAGATGATGAAACCAAACAC
>Ga0066639_10005354_pt1 | contig 10794 bp, 12 predicted proteins | sample CryGeyCG2114_010_2_FD_59504 | JGI IMG/M metagenome (GOLD analysis project Ga0066639, IMG submission 59504) | Groundwater microbial communities from aquifer - Crystal Geyser CG10_big_fil_rev_8/21/14_0.10 | ecosystem: Environmental > Aquatic > Deep subsurface > Groundwater | place: USA: Utah... | reverse complement strand
ATTGACTTACGCCTCTTTTTTTGACTTACTGCATTCCACCATCAACCGTGGAGAACCAGACCTGACCTGTTAAATCAATCTCTATGGCGGAATTGATGGCCGTCACCTTTGTGTTTCTTGAAATCACCAATGGACTATTCACATAATCAATACCCAGTTGAATCACCGATGGATTATCATGAATAAAATCGTACAACTCTCTTGATCCCACAATAAAACCCGACACTGTTTTCCCCGCATGCACTTTCTTACGAGAATTATTCACAACTCCAGATTTTAAAAGTTGAAGTATCCCGTCTGACCACATCTCACTATGCACGCCCAAATCTTTATGTTGTGCCAACGCTGCAAGAACGGCATCAGGCACAGCGCCAATTCCTACCTGTAAACAAGCTCCATCCTCAACAAGAGCCGCCACATTTTTTCCAATAGATTTTTCCACCTCTGTTAAAGATTTTTGTGAAGGAGAGAATAGAGGCTCATCCACTTCTATGTAAGCATCTAACTGATCAATATGAATAAAACCGTCGCCATGCACTCTTGGCATCTGATGATTGATTTGTGCCACAACCACCTCCGCCGCATGAAAAGCAGCCAGAGCCACATCCACGCTCACCCCCAAACTACAATAGCCCTGCAAATTAGGAGGAGATAAGTGAAGCAGAGCCACATCAATCTTCTTTTTTCCAGTTCGAAAAAGCGTCGGTATTTCAGACAGAAAACATGGCAAGTAATCGATTCTGTTATAATCCAAGCGCGACCTAAGGTTACTGCCTACAAATAAATTTGTGACTTTAAAACTGGAGTCATACTGAGGATCAGCATAGACCGCCTTACCCTCAGTATGAAGATGTATAAGCTCTACATCCTTTAAACAAGAAGCTTGATGCACAAGCTCTTCTAAAAGAACACTGGGAGTCGCTGCCGCTCCATGCACAAATACTTTATTATGAGATGAAATATAGGAAATTGCCTCTTTTACAGATGTTGATTTCAACATGAGACAAAATCTATCAATTTTTATAGTTAGAAGTCTACCGCAGATAGCTATTAACACTTTTTAATTTTGTTTTAAGAAGGTCTTAAAACCTCTGTGTTAGTTTGGAAATAGACCCATAGTACTCTCGACCCAAACAAGGAGGTTCACGATGAATAGCATACAGTATAAGTTTAGAAATATGGAACAAGACCCAGATGTAGTTGACTACATTAGAACCAATACGGAATCCCTGTTTGGTCTGATGCCCTCTGACTCTACAGTCACTGTTGAGGCAGCAAAGATGGATTTGGGGTATTTTGTCTGTATTAAAGTCAACTCTGTCGAAATGGAGTTTAAGGATGCCAGGATGACCCCTAATCCTTATTACGCTTTTGATCAGGTGAGTGACAGAGCCAAAGATGAAATCTACTCATGGTGGAACCATCGCTTTGGTTATGTAGCCACAGATTACAGGTATATATAGGTATGAAGGGCATCACACGAAAGGCTTACTATTTAGAAATAAATAGTAAGCCTTTTTTAATTTTCAGTTTTTTTTAATTAATGAAGCTTGGCGGGTGGCTTAGGCAAAATACAGCCGGAAACCCTTAAATCAAAAGCACCGGATTGACTTAAGCATGTGTAAACCCATGAAGTTTGCTGTGCATAGCTAAAGCCTTTTTGATAAAAAACATTTCCTTTAGGGTCTACCTCACAGGGATTATCCATTGTGCATTCTTTACCATCATCATTGCCTGTATTATTTATGGCAACAATATATCTAGTGCCAGACATGATGACCGGAGAACCTGAGGTTCCATGAATCGTTTCACAACCCGGTCTACTGTAACGAATGGAATCATACCAAGTCCACGCATCTTCTTTTAACTTGTAAACAAAGCTTTCTACTTCACAACTATATCCCTTCTTCCAGAACCCAGATAAAATATCAATGGAGGTTCCCACCTTCACATATCCTGGTGCCAAAACATAGGGAGTCACTTTAAACTGATTATAGATTTCCTCGTAGGTACTGTCTAAAGAGTACAGAGCCATATCTGTGTTTGTCATAGTTCCATAGAGAATTTCTGTGGAGTTAACATAGCCCAGAGTTTCCTGTCCTGTGGTGTCCAAAAGAGCAAACATACGTTTTACGGGCTGGTGATAAATCACAACACCAGGCTTTAGTAGATTCACACAGTGACCATTTGTTAAAACCAATCCCTTATCTGTAGGTAAACTCGACACAAAACGCACTAAACTGCCTGAGCAATTGCTAAGACGCACTATCCCCGTAAAGTTATAGTCTTTTTGTGGCTGTATCGCAATGGACAGCTCCATCTTATGCGAAGTCAATGGCAAGGCTTGAGCTTGCAAAGCAAAAAAGAGACTCAATAATAGGCTAGTAAATAGCTTTAAAAACATAGGTTTCCTCCTAAAAAGTAATGAGAATTCATTACTTTTTCTTGGAGAAGAATCAACAGATTAAAGCCAATTTTGGATTTTTTTAGTGATTGCACCTAGGTCGATGCTAATTCTCATCTGCTCTAATCGATCTGTAAGGTGTTTGGGACTTTCTTTGGGGGTATTAGCGTCATTTTGAAACTGACTATTCACTAGGGTCGCAACCGAACTTGTACTGCGCTTCTTTAGAGGGTTTTTCTTTAACTTTCGATGATCCATATACCCTACCCCTTAAAGTCTTTTATCCTAGCCACTACTTCGTGCGCAAGATCCATATATTCCAAAGCCGAACGACTCTTGGGAGCATAATCCATGATGGGAGTGGCGAAGCTGGTACACTCCGCCATCTTCACACTGTCATGAATTTTAGTATTAAAAACCAAATCGCCTAACTCTTCCTTCAATAGAGCTTCAACATCACTTCCTAATTTACGGCGATTATTAAATATATTTAGAAAACTGCCCAATACTTGTATATGGGGATGGAATCTCTGCAGATCTTTTATAGATGATTGAATTTGTGCAAGGCCCTCAAGGGACAAATGCTCTGGCAGAACTGGTATCAACACATACTGACTGGCCACTAGGCCATTGAGTGTTAGAAGATTTAAAGATGGCGGATTATCTATGAGAACATAATCAAAATTGCTTGTTTGTGCTTCCAAAATATTTTTAAGTGTCGATTCACGCTGAGAACGGCCCACAAGATAATATTCGGCACCAACAAGATCTCCATCTGTAGGAATTATAAACCAATGGGACGAAATTCTTTGTGGACGAAAACTACCTAAGCCCCAACTTCCTTTACGCAAATACAAATCTTCTGTTCTAATACTTTGCTCATCAATTTGTTCTAAAGCACAGGTACTAAGATTTCCTTGGGGATCATTATCAATCATCAAAACACGGCAGCCCATCTCAGTTAAACACCGCCCCAAATTCCAGGTAACAGTGGTCTTACCAACACCACCCTTTTGATTTGCAATGGAAATGATTTTTGTCATTCTACCCCTTTGACTCTCTAGTCCAATTCACAATAGTCACAGGGTCAAGTCCCACCCTTAAAAGTTATCCACATTGAATGTGGAATAACTTTACTTCTAGACCTTAGACGTGGCTATTTTAGCGGCTTTGAGCGTTTTGATGAAATTATAAACATGGCCTAAGTAATTAAAATAATTAACTTTTTTTAAATTCACATTGGTTTCATGTTAGGTAAATGAAGAAATCTTACATCCGATTTGTGTCCTGACGGACAGAATTAATGCTCATCATTTCTTCCAATATCATGAAAGCCTTATTGCATAGGGTATTCACGTGATTCTGATTGTTTACTGGCTCTTAATATTTATGAATTTATATGGCATCGACTTGCTTACAATTTCATCAAACTTAGCTCATGGGGCTCAAAGTCTCTGTCTACGACAAAGCCCCCCAGGCCCACACCACCATCTCTACTCGGCCCTGATTTGCGGCCAATCACTTCCTAACTCCATTTTAAAGATGCAACTTATTCAGTTTGGACTCATTCACTGCCTTGTTGTCAGTGGCGCTCACTTACTTTTCTTAGAGAGATTTATTCAACGACTATTACCCCGTCCACTAATAGGGCCTGCACTTTTTTTGTACTCTATATTTAGTGGGCTTCAAGCCCCCGTTCTACGCGCCTATTTTCAGTGGTTATTTTCTCAGCAAAGCCACTCAAAGCCGCTACCAAGAAACCCATATCAGATAAGCCTCATCAGTGGCCTTTTATGCTTAGCACTGTTTCCTCAATGGATCCTCTCCTATAGTTTTCTTCTCAGCTGGTCCGCTAGTCTTTGTTTACACATCTGTTCATCAAAGTCTTATGTTACAAAACATATAGCCCTTTACTTCTGTCTCTTTATTTTTATAAGCCCCCTTGGAAGCGCTCAACCTATCTCTATATTGAGCAATATTCTTTTAACCCCCATCGTGGGAGCTATCCTTTTTCCGCTTTCATTTATTAGTTTCTTTTTTCACCCTCTATTAAAAATCTCAGACTTAGCTTGGTCTCTTTTTCTAGCACTCCTCAATCAATTGCCCCATGCACCTATTTCGAAAATAATCTCCCCTTCGATTTTTCAACTATGGCTTGTTCTTTGGATTTTTCTTCTCAGCATGGTGTTTATCAGCTTTAGGCCTTCAAAATGAAAGTGTCTTACCTAATATTTGTATTGGCATCAATGATGCTATTTCCGGCAGGTATATCTGATGGCCTTGTAAGCACTTATGTACAGTGGAACATTGGACAAGGTTCATGGGGCACTTACATAGAAACACAGAGTTGTTTGCATATTGATATGGGTGGCGATTTTGCTCCCAGCAGCTCTCTTTTACAAAGATGCAGAAATAAAAAAAATTTTGTGATCTTGACTCATTATGATCGTGATCACATCAATTTACAGTATTGGTTTCGTCGCTATATCACTAAGCTAGCTAAAGCACCAAGGCCACTTTCTATTGTCATTTTTCAACCTAGTCGCAATGGTAATAAAAGTGAGAACTCAAAAAGCCTTGTTATTTTTTATCACAAAACTCTAAACCCTGGTGATTCCACAAAAAAAGAAGAATTACTTTGGAGCTACAGTCATCAGATTAAAAATGCTGAGGTCCTGGTACTAGGGCATCACGGCAGCCACACCTCTACGTCGGTAAATCTCTTGCAACAACTAAAGTCTCTTAAGTGGAGTATCTCATCGGCAAGAAAATCCAAATACAACCACCCCCATCAGGAGGTGGTAAAACGTCTAAAACAATTAGGGATTCCTGTTCTTAAAACAGAAAGTTGGGGAAATATCTACTACAACTTAAAAGGGCGATATTCCATATCTAAGTCTTTGGCCACAGGCTCATAAGCCACATAACCATTGTAAGTATTCAAGCCTTGATAAAGTACTGGGTCCTTAGCCACAGCTTCTTCCACACCCATCTGAGCAATAATAGAAGCGTACTTCAAAGTCACATTGGTCAGTGCATAGGTAGATGTTCTAGAAACAACACCTGGCATATTAGGAACACAATAATGAATCACGCCATCAACTTCATAGGTAGGGTTTTTGTGACTTGTTGGTTTGCAAGTTTCTATACAACCGCCCTGATCAACAGCCACATCTACAACAACACTGCCGGCTTGCATGCTGCTCACCATTTCGCGAGTCACAAGTTTAGGAGCTTTACGACCCGCAAGGAGAACTCCACCAATCACCAGATCAGCGCCACGCACACTTTCCTCTATATTTTTGATATTTGAAAACAATGTCGTCACACGGCGATCAAAGACATGATCCAAGTACTCCAAACGACGTGTGTTCACATCAAGAATATACACATCAGCACCCATGCCCACTGCCATTTGAGCAGCATTCACACCAACTACACCTGCTCCGATAATAACCACCTTTGCACGGCGAACACCGGGAACACCACCCAATAAAATCCCTTTTCCACCATGATCACGCTGCAAATAGAAGGCCCCAATTTGCGTGGCCATACGACCAGCAACTTCGCTCATGGGAGTTAACAGTGGGAGACTGCCATCTGGTAGTTGAATTGTTTCGTAGGCAATGGACTTCACCTTTCTTTCACAAAGCACCTTTGTAAGTTGAGGTTCTGCAGCCAAATGCAAATAGGTGTAAAGGATTTGATTTTCCTTCATCAAATCATATTCATCTGGAAGCGGCTCCTTCACCTTCACAATCATGTCCGCTTTGTTGTACACTTCTTTTTTTGTTTCTAAAATTTGAGCACCAGCACGAATATAATCTTCGTTGGAAATACCACTCCCAACACCGGCATCATTTTCGACAAAAACTTTATGACCTTCTAAAATAAGCTGTTTGACTCCAGCCTCTGTCATACCAACACGATTTTCACTAATTTTAATTTCTTTTGGAACGCCAATAATCATATGGGAAACCCCTTGTTAAACAACACTGTGCTATAGCTTTTATTTCGACTTTTAGACTCTGTCATGGATAAATTAATGTATGTTTTCAAGGTTTGCTCAAATTAAGAACTTTTTGGGCCCCATAGCGGGATTATTCCTAGGAAGCCTGACTTTAAGCGTCAGTCAGGCACTCCCGCCTGAAGGTTTAGAGAACTTTGGCCTTTTGGGCAATGGCCAAGGACACAGCAGTTTTGCTTTAGGTGTCGGCTATCAAAATCCAGTATGGAAAAATGATTTTGAAACAGTAGAAACTATTACATCTTTTGCTCTAGATAAAGACCTTCTGACTATCGGCGCTAAATCCGATGCGGCCCCTAAGTGGGCAGATCGTTGGTCTGTCTTTCTTCGTTATGATTTCACATTTTTGGAAACTCATAGTTTGGCCTTAAAATATATTCACGAAGAGTGGGGGTACATTTCTACCGCCAAAGAGGCCTGGGTCTTGGATTACAATGCTTTTATACCAATGGGCGAAGGTGGCGGGGGCTTTTATTTTGCTTTGGGACCCTACTACCGATGGTTAAAACAGCGATGGGATGCGCCGTGGAGTGCCTTTTGGAATTATAACACCAATGACCATGAGTGGTTCTTTCAGGGTTTGATGGGTTGGAAAGTAATGATGGGTCAAAGTTCATACTTTACCTTAGATATAAACCTCAGGGATCGCTTTACCTATTATAATTTAGACAATTCAGGCTACGATCTCTCTTTTACTTTTCCCAATGATGAAATCGTTTTTCAAATTCATTCAGGTCTCAGAAGTGCCGCTCTTTTTATGGGGGCAGCTCAGCCTACAGACTATTACCTAACGCTCAATCTACTGTGGCTCAGCGGCGGGAACTAATAATATATTCTTTTGGCAAAGGGTGAGCATTGTAGTGACTCGCCATTGTCATTCCATAAGCTCCTGACATTAAAATAGCCACCAGATCCCCTTGTCTTAAAGGAGTTAATTTGCGGTCAAAACCTAACATATCGCTGGACTCACAGATGGGACCTGCAAAGTCATAGGTTTTCTTTTTACCAACACGTTCTTTTAAAGGAAGGATAGGATGGAAAGCTTCGTAAAGAGCTGGCCTGATCAAATGATGCATACCTGTGTCTAAAATTACCAAGTCAGTCTTCATTCGGGAGCGAACATATTGCACTTCTGAAATTAAAGCCCCGATTTCAGCTGTAAGATAACGGCCTGGTTCAAAAAATATCTCCCCATCAAAGTGCTTTAAAGCCATTTCTATAGCCTTAAAATATTGCTTTAGTCTCACAGGTTTTTCATGACGATAAACAACCCCTAAACCTCCACCTACACTTATATGTTTAACACTGAGACCTTGATCCTCAAATTTTTTAACCCAAGAAAGTGTCTTTCTAATGGCCAAGACATAGGGTGCTGTTTTTTGTATTTGAGAACCTATATGAAAGTTTAAACCTTGAAAATTTATGTGTTTTTTATGTTTTAAAAGAAACTCAAGACACTTTTTAAGCTCTCGGTTTTGAATTCCAAACTTATCTTTTTTTTTGCCAGTGCTAATATACCTATGAGTGTCTGGACCCACATCAGGATTCCATCGGAGGGAAACATTGGCACTTTTTTTAGTCTTTTTTGCTAAAGAAACAATACGAACCAACTCTTCATAGCTTTCAACATTGATAGATTTAATGTTATTTTTAAGAGCCAATTGAATTTCAGCTTCTGTTTTTCCCACTCCAGAAAAAACAATGTTCTCACCTTTAAAGCCAGCTTTGAGTGCTATACCCAGCTCACCACCGGAAACAACATCGGCACCAAATCCATTTTTCCTTATTGTTTTCAAAATAGTAGGGTGTGCATTGGCCTTCATGGCATAAAATGCACGAGAATTCTTAGGCTTAAACTGATTCCATTTTGATAGTTTTTTTTCTAGTATTCCTAAATGGTATACATAACAGGGAGTTTTGAAGTTTTTAAGCAGTGTATTTCCTAAATAGAGACGGCCACCTTTATACTGCCAATCCTTCATTGAGCGTCCAATCCAAAACTACTATGTAAAGCTTGAGCTGCAGCGCTTAGTTGAGCTCTATCTACAATGGCGCTTATTTTAATTTCAGAAGTTGTCACCAGATGAACATTTACACCTAAATCAGAAAGTGTCTTAAAAAACTTGGCTGCCACTCCAGGATGATTTCTCATCCCCACCCCAATAATTGTGACCTTAGAAACTTGTTCCATCACATTCACTTGAGCTTTTGGAAAAACAGTCTGAGTGATTTTCCTTGCTTGTTCTTTATCTTCATCAGGAACACTAAACGCCAATCGTTGCCCCTCATTGGTTTGGGCTTGGTTAATAATATCAATCACCACTCCGCTATTTGAAAGAGCTTCAAATAGCTGCGAAAGCATATTTGTACCAGCTTCCACTGGGTTTGCCATAATGACTGATGTGGAGGTTTCATGAGTGACACTAGAGACCACAGCATTTTCCATAACTTCTCCTTCTGAAACAATCCAAGTCCCTTCTCGTGATTCGAAAGTGGACCGAACATGAATACGCACCTGATGCTTTGCCGCTATTTCTACACTTCGACTGTGCAATACCTTAGAACCAAGGCTCGCCATCTCTAGCATCTCTTCGAAGCTTAATTTGGGAATTTCACGAGCCAAAGGAACAAGGCGAGGGTCCGCACTAAAGACACTAGGAACATCTGTGTAAATCTCGCACTGCTCTAACCCCAAGGCGGCGGCCACAGCCACAGCAGTGGTATCAGAACCACCTCGGCCTAAGGTGGTAATTAAACCCCTTTCGTCGACCCCTTGAAATCCCGCAATCACAGGAATCACTTTTTGATCTAAATCATGACGAATTTTTTGAGTGTCGATATTTAAAATACGCGCACGAGAGTGCATAGAGTCTGTACGAATACCCATTTGATGGGCCAGATAGGGTTTGGCTAATACGCCCCTAGATTCAAAGGCCATAGTTAAAAGGCCAATAGCGACCTGTTCCCCACTGGCCAAAACCATATCGTAAGAAGCTCCGCGATAATGAGGGAAAATGTCAGAGGCCAGCTTTACAAGACGATTTGTTTCACCTGACATGGCTGATACAACGACAATGGGGTTCTCACCTTTTTTTTGATCATCGATGACTCGATCAGCAACCGCTAATATTCTTTCAACATTAGCGACACTGGTACCCCCAAATTTTTTAACGACCACAGGTCTATTCATATGATAGAAAGATTATACAAAAAATCTTAAAGAGGGAAACATGAATCTGCAAAGCTTGTCTACTTCACACACAAGAGTTCTGGGCCACACACGCCTGGGGTTACCTATCCTGGCCCATGATTTTGGACCTCAAGGTCCCTCTCTTTTGCTCTTGGGGGGTGTTCATGGTGATGAAATCGAAGGGGTCACCCTAATGAGACACCTGCTTTCCAGTTGGACAAACAGCTATAAGTACAACTTTGGCAGTTGGTTGATCCCAGAAGTGAATCCTGAAGGAGTTCTCTTAAAAACAAGAACGAACTCTGCAGGTATTGATCTCAATAGAAACTTACCCACAAAAGATTGGACAGCAGAAGTACAAAACCCTCGTTACACACCAGGGCCAAGCCCCAATAGTGAGCCTGAAAATCAAATTCTGACTCATGTCATCCAAACATTAAAGCCTTTCCTTATTATTAGTTTCCACTCCTGGAAACCAGTTATACTTATCAACGGAGACTGTGATCAAGAGGCACAACTTTTAAGCCAACATTGTGGTTACGAGGCCCGTAGAGACATTGGATACCCAACTCCAGGTTCCTTAGGGACTTATTCAGGGATTGAAAAAAATATGCCCACCATTACTTTTGAAATTGAACGGGGCTTAGCTTTAGACAAAGTGGTAGAAAAGTTTAGCCCAGCAGTACAGACACTTATGGATTGGTTAGAGAAAAAAAGAGGAGCCACAATTGTCTAACAAAAACACCAAATGGAACCCAAAACTCATTGAAGATTTTTATAACTCTGGAGAACAAAAGGTTCCACAAAAGCTAGTGACACAAGTGAATCATGTTATTGGCGCATTGGATAAAGGGTACTTGAGGGTCTGCGAGCGTGTGGGTGAGTCTTGGTATACGCATACATGGATTAAGGCTGCTATTTTACTTTATTTCCGCACACAAAAAATGACAAAAATGCAGGCGGGCGCTCTTCAGTTTTTTGATAAAATTCCATTAAAGCAATGGTCAAAAAAAGAAGGGGTTCGTGTCGTACCATCTGCTCTAGCGCGCAAAGGAAGCTACGTGGCTCCTGGTTGTATTTTAATGCCCTCTTATATAAACATTGGTGCCTACGTAGATAGCGGAAGCATGATCGATACATGGGCCACTGTTGGGTCCTGCGCACAAATTGGTA
>Ga0066639_10005353_pt1 | contig 10796 bp, 7 predicted proteins | sample CryGeyCG2114_010_2_FD_59504 | JGI IMG/M metagenome (GOLD analysis project Ga0066639, IMG submission 59504) | Groundwater microbial communities from aquifer - Crystal Geyser CG10_big_fil_rev_8/21/14_0.10 | ecosystem: Environmental > Aquatic > Deep subsurface > Groundwater | place: USA: Utah... | reverse complement strand
GAGTCCGCAAGACTCAAAACCAAGGTAAAAAACGCAAATCTGCGATTCGTACCAAAGGTTCTACGAAATCTCCAAAAGCGTTGTTTCAAGATTAAACTTGAGAGCAGAGGCTTAATTTTTTGTGAGGCTTCTGCGTAAAGTGGTGGGCATTTCCTGAGGCCCGCCTTTAAGGTCCCATTTAAATGGGATTTCCACCCAGCCTTCTTGTCCAGGATAGAATTTCCAGTCACGAATGGCTTTGAGAGTTTTGGCATCGAGTTGTCGATGACCTGAGCTTTGGATCATTTTAAACTGAGTGATGCTTCCAGCCCTCGAGACATAGGCCAAAAATCCGACCTCACCTTGTCGCTGATGCAAACGATCTTGTGAATCATACTGGGGACGTTTGTTGCCGGGAACCTGTCGCAACTCTTGCAAAGAGCGAACATTGGATGATCCGGCCGCGCCGCCACCCACGCCGGAAGCGGCCTGCTTTTTAGCGGCCTGTTCCGCGCCAGCTTGTGCTGCAGCTGCGGCTCTTGCCTTTTCAGCGGCGAGGGCCTGTGCATCGGCATCGGCACGGGCTTTTGCTTGGGCTGCTGCCAAGGCCGCACGTTCTTGAGCTCGTTTTTCGGCATTTTCCAGGGCCATTTGGTCGGCTTTTTCTTGGTTTTCTTGCTGAAGGGCTGCCAGCTGAGATTCCCGCTCGGCGAGCTCTTTGTCGATATTTGAATCAAGGTCTGATTGGACAGCAGCGATCTTTGCATTCTGCTCGTGATCAATTTTATTCAGATCCTCTGAGATATCTTCGTCCTTCAATTCAGGAGCTGCTGATGAAAGAAACGGAGAGGTTTCAAGTTCCTCGGGTTGGTCCTCTGGAAGAGTTGCAGCAACGGGCAGAACCATCGGAGACTCTTGTTTAAAAGTTTCAACAGGAGGAGCCTCTGCCTTTGGAGCAGCCGGGGGTGCTGTTCTTTTAGCAGCCTTAACAACAGGAGACTTTGCAGCCCGAGGAGCTTTGATTGTTTTAACGACTGTTCCTGAAATTGGGGGCTCGGTTTCAGCGGGAATACTCACAACAGGTTCGGCCTTAAGAGGTTCTGAGGGCGTCGGTGCAGCAGCAAAGGATGAGGGTTCAAGAATACTAATTTCTGTGGTTTCGAATTTTTTAACTTCGGGAATGGACATTGTTAAAACCGCGATCACCATTCCAGCATGAAGCGCAGTGGAAACAAAAGTAAAACCAATTGTTCTCGATTCTGCCTGAGCCTTTGTCGTTGCCATTTCGCCTCCACTTTCTGGGAACTTCAACATAAGGAAGTATTCAATTCCGAGGCCGTCTCAGAAGGCCTTTGCTCCCATTTGGGACCTGAAAACTCGTAAAATTTTCAGGTTCGACCAATAATTGACGGCCTTTCGAAGGTGCCTTTAAAGCTGATGGACTTTGCCGCAAAATTTCGGTGCCTTGGGCATGGTCTGCATAAAGTTCTGCCATTCAGGGCTCTTAAGACTCATTGTGCTTGAGATATAAGAAAAGGGCGTGATGCCGCTAGAGACATTTAGCTTTTCTGCGGAAATTTTTGTCCGTCGACTCAACTCTGTGCTCATGGTTTTCACAAAGATGTTTTCCCATAAACTGTATTGTTCGGCAGAGATCCATGATGGGGCTTTGTTCCCGTGGAGGGGACCAAAGGAAATATCCAGCGAAGAGTGGACATTGCCAGGGGCCGAGGCTGAAAATTCTGCTAAGAGTTTTCCTTCTCCGAGGGCCTTCATCAGCGGAGAAGAGACATAGACGTCTCCGAGGTCGCGAATGACAATTCGACCCGTTGGTTTGTATGCGCTATTGAGTTCGATCAAAAAATTTTGCGAATGGGGAGAGTCATACCAAATGCCGGTTTTTGATGCGAGCTCAGCGGCAGCTTTCGCCATCGGTTTGACATAATGTTCAGTCCAGAAAGCATAAGGATCATTGGACCCATTCAGTGCCGCGATCTCTTTTCCTTTGGTTTCGTGAAGGGCAGAAAAGCCGGGCAAGTAGATTACACCCTGGCTGCGGGAAATATCCGCCAATTCTCGCACGACGATGGACTGATCGATTTCTTTAATTCCAAAGGTCAGAGGTTCTTCCATCACCACAATATTCTCAAATGAATTAGCTGCTTGAACCCGGGTCATAAGATCTGAAATGAGACGAATATCGAAGCCATCTTGATATTCCTGTTTCTTATCTCTCCAGGCTCCCCCAGTTCGATCAGTTGAGGCCTTGATAGAGAATTGAACTTTTCCCGATGGGTCCTCGACGATATAGGATCGAGAGGCAGTCTGGTATCCCTTGAAATAGGTTTTTTGCTCCGGAGTAAGGCCGTGATCTGTCATGAACTTCTCAACGTCTTTATACCATTTTGAGTCTTCAGGATTGATCACCCAACGAACATAGTCTTCGCCATTTTTCTGAAACACTAGAGCTTTGTACGTAGCGAGACTCAAATTAAATTCTTTGCTTTCAGTCAGCAAGCGCAGGGGAATTTCATAGTGGGGCATATCGATGGCGGTGTTGTTTCGAACGCCAGCACCATTTGCCTTGGTTTCAAAGTCTACCAGATCTTGTACTGGGCGAGTGAGCGCCTCGGACTGGGCGGATGTTAAAATGAGAGACGATAGGAAAATCGTCAAAAAGAAGATCTTTTTAAAACTTTGAGCTTTCATTTTTTTCCCTTTGTTTGATCGACTGGGAAGATACCATGTGATTTGAAAACTGAAAGAAACAAGTTTAGAGGCCTAAAACATTTCATTGTTGTCTAAAACTTTGACGGGATAAATTTAGAGAAGGTTATCGCCCCATAAATCGAAGGACTTCCCAAAGAGCGGGAATGCGTTGCAGGTTTTCCAGGCGACTTCCCCTCATCAAGAGGGGGATATAAATTTCGTTGGAAGTGGGGCCGCCGTGTTGACCCTTGTATCCTCGTTTTAACGAAACTCCTGGTCGGGGAAGGAGGATAGCGTCTGGGTGTCCAGGGCTTTGAAAGTAGTAAGAGAGATTGCTGATAAAAAAGGGATAAAAAAGTTGATTGAGACTGCCCCCCAAATTTTCTGGACAGGTGGGGGATTGGCTCATCACTGAAATGGCAAATGAACTTTCGGCGCAGGTGGCAGGTATATACCTGACTTTGGTGCCTTGAATCTTAGATTGGATGAAGAAATTTTCGTCTTCTCGATAGGCTGCAATATCCATTTCTGAAAGCTGCATGATTTTGTTGATGAAGGCGCCCTTTTGTTCTGAAGACCAGTAGCTTGGATATTTCAAACCCAAGTACCGACCTTCATTCAGGATCTGAATTCCTCGGTCCTCGTGCCGGACGAACTCTTGAAGATTAAAATAGCTAGAAATATCTTGATCAAACCCATGGTCTGCGGTCAGTAGGGTTACGATCTGGCGTTGTTTTTGAACTTCGGCATCAGTGAGAACCCTGAATACGGACGCTAACTCGGAATCAAGAAGGCGAAGATATTCTTTAACTTCCTTTGAGTTAGGGCCGAGATCGTGACTGGTGAAATCAACTCCGACCAGATGAACAAAGATAAAGTCCGGCCAGTTTTTTGGATCATTCTCGCTCAAAATAGATTTCAAAGTTTGAATCAAACCTTGGTCCACCGAGAAATAGTGTTTATTCAGAATATCCAAGGCAGCTTGAATATCAGTGGAATTAACAGCCTTGCTGGCATTGGCCTGGAAGGCATAGTCGAGACTCACCGTCTTGAAGCCAATTTGCCCAAGGCGTGAAAAGATATTTCGATCTTTGATCATATCATTCAAGCGGGGACGGTTTCCAGGAGACTCGAAATTGACAATACGAGCTCCGTCTGTGATTTGATTTCCAAAAATGCCCGTGTGATCGATGGGCTTTTCGGTCAATAGAGCGGAAATGGCGGGATAGGTCAGACTGGGAAAGGTCGTTCGTGCGATATACATCTGCCGAGAATCTTCCAAGAAATATTGGCGCATCTGTGGGAGACTTCCACGGCCAAGTTCGGTTTGTAGAGTTTTTAATGGAAGGCCATCGACCAGAAAGAGCAGAACTGTTCTGCCAGAGCGAGGTCCGTCATTAGAGATCGATTTTGAACTACAGCTAACGAGAAGCGCGATAAAAACTGTCGATAAAATAATTTTTGCCGGAAAATGAACTCTGGTCAAAAAAGGCCCTTTCAATCAGTTGTCGGTGGTCGGGTCGTGAAGGTGATTGAATACCTCACCATTGCTGATGGACTGAGAGAGTTTAAAGTGCTCTGGATTGCCAATGATTTGAATGGCCTGATCCCACTCCAATGGATCTGGATTGGGAATGGTCTCTTTTTTCATACTGAGAATTCTTTGGTAACTGGATTCCAGATCCGACCTTTTTAGACGTCCGCCAGAAAGAGCTTCTGCAATATTTTCGATAGCTTTGGGTGGCGATGCAGGTTCGTTGCAATAGAGCAGTAGATCAACACCAGCCTGTAGAGATCGAACAGGGATCAGATTTTTATCATAGTGAGCAGAGAGGGCTTTCATGTCGAGGTCGTCGCTGATGACCAGGCCTCGGTAGCGAAGATCTTCTCGGAGAACTTTCTTTAGAAAAATTTCTGACAGGGTTACCGGCCATTCGGGGTCAATTTTTGGAAATCGAATGTGACCTGTCATGGTCATGTCCAACTTGGATTTGAAAGCTCGTTTGAATGGGACGAGCTCAATGGTATTCAATCGCTCCAGATCTGCATTTTCAATGGGAAGATCTGCATGAGAGTCAATAATGGTATCCCCATGCCCTGGGAAGTGTTTGGCACAGGGGATGACCTCGGCCTTGATGTATCCTCGAATCAAAGCGGAGGCATGTTTGGCGACCATTTCTGGATCTGAGCTGAGTGAGCGGTCGCCGATGACAGTATTTTTTGGATTCGTAAAGACATCAATGCAAGGAGCGAAATCGAGATTGATACCAACAGCTTTGAGTTCTTGACCCATGAATTGGGAAAATTGAAATGAAACGGTGGGAGAATCTAGATCACCCAACTTTTTCAGTGGCGGCCAAATGGTGAAAGGGGCCTTTAGCCGAGCGACCCGGCCGCCCTCCATATCGATGGCGATATAAAGAGGAGCTTTGCCTGTCATTTGATGTCTGAGATCCTGGATTTCTTGGCAAAGAGTATGAACCTGCTTCGGATCCGCGACATTGCGGGAAAAAAGAACAACACCGCCGATGTTATTTTCAACGATAAACTTTTTTTCGCCTTCGGTCAGGCTGTGTCCAGCGATGCCGATAACAATGTGTTGCCCAATCAGGGTATTCATATCTTAGTGACCTTTTTCTTGGGGCGGAGGAGTTCCCCCTTTGATCTGAATTCCTTTTCCCGCTGGAAAGCCTTGTTGTTTCCCGGGTGGGGGTGTCGGCGGAGTTGGTGCCGGCGGAGAGGCCTGAGCTTTTTTTGAAATCTCATTGAATTGCCCTGTTGGAACATCACCAAAAAGAACTCTGAGGGTGGCGGTTGGCACAGACATATTGTTGGTGGCCTCGCTGGGTTTTGCGACCAATTCAGTGGCGATACCTTGAACCGGAGACTTTGTGGAATAGACCTCGCCTTTGTCATTGATCAAACTGACAAATTTTACACTTTTGAACTCATTCAGTACTCGGAAAGCCTTCATGCCGTTAAAGTCCTCGACGCTTTTTATAAAAGCAATGCCCTTTGATATTGCGGCATCTTCTTCGGCAATCGCTTGGTAATCATATTTCGCATCGATCTTGAGCCCGGTTGGACTGCGAAGCATGACGTAGGCCAGGAAAGAACTTAAAAAAGCTCCCTTCGGAAGATCCTTCACAATTTTTTCAACTTTGTCGCCATCCTTGACGGTGGCCAGAATTTTCCCTTTTTCAAATTTGGCATCGATGGTTTTGACCTGTTTTCCAATCAAAGTGGTGTACTGATAAGAGATCGGCTTCATATCATCAGTCGAGTAGGACTTGAGAGACTCAGACAGGTTTCCGCCGAACTCGTTTGTCTTTACAAAAGTCGTTGCGATGAATTGTTTCTTTTTATTGTCGAACTCATAACGAGCGATGGCGTATCCAATATGCACGCCTCCAGAGAGAACTTTGGAATATCCCTCGAATAAAATGTCTGCACGAGCTGCGTGACTAAAAAAAGCAAGGGCGATACCCACTAGGAACGAGAAAACAAAGAACAACTTTTTCTGGACCATGGTCGAGAATCCTTTCTCTGAGAGTTCACCTCCAAGTTTACGATCTCAAGACGCAGAGTCAAAGGCTTTCGAGTCGAGAAATGATGCCGGGAGATGGCAATTTTTTTTAAGCAGAGAGAGAATAATCACTGTGACAATGTGGAAGAAAAAAATCAGCCGGACTCGGGTGCCGGGCCAGAGCCTTCGTAAGAATGAAAAGGGACAAGTGGCTCTTTTCGTTGCTTTGATTTTTCAGGTTCTTTTTGTTTTTTTTGCGATGATCGTCAATGTGGGACTATTGGTTCACCATAAGATCAATTTGCAAAACTCAGTGGACCTCGCGGCCTATTATGGAGCGATGAAACAGGCGGAAATGCTAAATGCAGTTGCTCACGTAAATTACCAGATTCGCCAGTCGTGGAAATTAATGACATTTCGATATCGCCAGATGGGTACAGCGGGGGCGACGAACCAGCATCCCTACAAGCCGGGGCCTCTTGGGGGAGCAACTCCGGGCCAAATTCAAAATGATAACGACGTTGCCTGGGAATCAGAACCAGCTTTTTGTATCCCCTATAATCCCGTCAGCATCGTCAATCAGAACGAGACCTATTGCCGGGACGCCGGTGGAGTCTCGGTGCCAAATCCCGGGGTTCCCCGGTTGGGACCTGCTAGTATTTTCGTGAACTTCCAAAGCTCTATCCGATCAACGGCGATTGCTCTCCGCCAACAGTTTGGAAAGGGTTGCCAATATGCCATGGGGGTGAATTGGTTGCAGCTTGCAAAATTTATCGGTGCGTACAAGCTGGACATTCGAAATCGTAAAAAACTGCTTTTGGCGATTGCCAATCAAATCAGCACGGCCAATCCCACCGATATCGACGGTCAGCCTATTCGGGAAGGTGTTTATAAAACATTGATCAAAAATCTGACCTATCAAAATCAAGATAGTCTTCGTGGAAAGTTCAATGATTCCGGCGTCGGGAGCGGCACCAACGAAGCAGACTTTGAGTTCATCAATTCTTTGGCCATGGATGGATGCAATTCGGCAGGAAATGAAGTGGCGCCCCCCCATTGGCTTTCAGAGAATCTAATTTTTCCATTCTATTTAGCTATCGACGCCAATTGCGATAAGGTCACAGAGACGACAGATAACTCAACGACGGATTTTACCGCGAACTGGGTGAATACAGGTTCGAAAGTCGCTGCCTTCAAAAATGCGATCGCTGTTTTTAAACCTGAAGTGGTTCAGGCGGCCAATGATTTTTTGCAAGAGATCGGAACTCAGGATCCCAACATGTTGTTGTATCGAACTTCGATTGGGTACGAGAAAAATCCCTGGTGTGTGGCCTATGTTGGGGTTTCCGCAAAGACAACCCCAAAAATTCCGTTTAGCCCCTTGGGGGACATAACGATGAAAGCCACAGCTTATGCGAAACCTTTTGGGGGCCGCATTGGTCCTTGGTACACCGACAAATGGGATTCCGGATCGGATCGATCCAGCGATACAGCGGTGATGATTGATAAAGTTTTACCGTTTCGAGTTCGGGCTGGCCAAGATATCGGAAATATGGATCCCAACCAACTGAAGGTGCAGGGTCGACTGTATCCGAACTATAGTCGTTACATGGGAGACGACATTGGCGTCAGTAGCCGTTTGACGATGGGCCAATTTGGCCAGGCCTTGCACACTCGGGGTGTGATTGATCTGACCTGGTATGATCAGTTGATTGAGGATGACTTTGATGGAAAAAATTCTGCGGGCGATGTTCTGGCCTGGGACAAAGTTCAAAATAAAGCACCAACGATTCGGGAAACTGAAATAGCTGCCGTGGTTCCTGACCAATTTGACGTAGCCAATTATTCCATCGATCCGGATTTTTATAACAATTATCTGCGGCGGTTAGAAAAAGGATACGGTTCAAAGTGGAATTTTCTTTTACGAGGAGACATGGGATCCAGAATGAATGGCAGCGAAGACGAAAAAAGATTCAGTATTCGTAATCAGCTGGATGTTCTTAAGGATCCCAACCGCAAGATTCTGGATTGGCAATCGAAACTGACCTACTACATCAACGAATTCGGACAGCTCTTAACGTCCTGGCAGCAAAAAACGCCGGATGATTATGTTCTGGATGATTCTCGTTTTGGAAAATGTGATGTCAATTATCAGATCAAACAGGATTCTGAAGATCGACAATTCACCAGTGGATCCTGCACTGCGGGTGGGCGAACGGGCTATTCAGTGAAGCTGGTCGATGGTCAGTTTCTTCGCAATCAGGTCAATGGTCAGACCAAGGATTATGAGCTCGGTGGCAAGGGCGTTGTTGGCCCAATCAAGAATCCACCACCTGAAAACTTCTAAATACTTCCGACACTCGACTGAAAGTTCAACAATCGACAGGGCCCGGTGTCTGTCCCTTGGACAGCTACATGGGGGTTGTTTTTGTTATAAGAGCAAAGTCAGTCTCAAAATGAGATTCAGCAAATTCAAGAGAGTTTTCCTTTAGATACCATACTTTTTCCCCGATAATATTGATGTGAGGGGAAGTATGATTCGGTCGCGACAAATTTTTTTGACAGCGATAATTTTTTTAACCAGCACGGTTTTTCAAACTCCTGTGGTTTTCGCAGATGATACTCTCACGGTCGACAATAATATGAATAGCAGCGGAATCGTTGGTCAGGGTGTAGATCTCCTCGGAGACAAAGCTGCTGAAGTAAAAACTGACGCCATTAATTCGGCAGCGGAACAAGCAGGTCAGAGTTTAGTTTTAGCGACGCCACTATTTAATCGGGCAGCCGGTTCTGCCGTGGAAAAACTCAGGGCTGACCAGAAGAGCTGCGAAAGTGCAGCGAAGTCTGCAAAGACGTTCTGTTTGGCAAGTTTGAGCCCTAGTATTCAATCAGCGACAGCAACCATTGGAATGATTCTTGGTGGCGTTCAGACCGTGGTGAGTATGACGGCGGCTTGCTCCAAACTTGGTGAGGCGATGACGATCGCACAGGCTGCACTGGGAGCTTATAATTTGGCGTGTGGAACGGCACAGATGAGTTGTTCTAGCAGTTGTAGAGCTCTTGATAAATCAATTACCACAACGATCACTACGGTGGAAGCGGTTCCTATACCTCCTCTTTCCCCGATTGCTGCGACTTTAGAGGCACAGAAGGCCGACGATTTGGAACAACTGAAGGCCTACCAAATTAAAGCGAAGGGCGTTGGTGACAACTGTGATGGTTACAAACAAAATCTCGCGGCTGCTGGTCTGGCGTTAACGGGTGTTGTGACTCAGATGTTGATGAGTAAACAGTGCAAAAAGAAAACGAATGTCGATTGTACAACCGATCCCTTCAATGTTGCTTGTACCAATGTGGATTGCAGCAAACCCGAGAATATTGCCAAGACAACCTGTATTTGTGCAAAAGCTCCAAATACTTCGGGCTGTCCTGGCTACAATGGCCAGGCTTCCTCGGGGAGTGTTCCCGTGGGAGGAAGCGGTTCAACCACAGATGGGTCAGAGAACTCGGACCTAGCGGCGATGCCTTCTCTAGGCAACGGTGGACTTGATGGCTTTGGTAACATTAAGCCTCAGTCAGCTTCCGGCAGTGGTTCGGGCGGCGGAGCCAGCGGCGGCGGTGGTGGTGGCGGATTTTCTGGTGGTGGTGGTGCAGATAAAAATGCGACGGCAACACAGAAGGCATTGAATCCTAATATTCTCTCTGGCTACGAAGGTGGCGGCGGCGGCGGTGGCGGCGGACGCTTTGGTGGATCGAGTGGATCTGATTCTCCCTATGGGGCCTATCTTCCGGGTGGACTTAAAGATCCAAAACGTGGCCTCGCTGGAACATTTGGTCAAGGCCAAGTCACTGGTGCAGGATCGAAATCAAATTGGGAAAAAGTGAGCGATCGTTATCGGGATTCCAAAGCAACTTTGCTGGGACCCTAAGAACGGTCGAATCATTTGCAAATGGGGGCAATGATGAAAAAAATGAAAAGAAATATCACTCTGGCGGTTTCCGTTATCTTTTTTAGCTCCAGCACCCTGTTTGCTCAATCGCGAACGACAGCGCCCATTCAAAACACCTATGCAGCACCCGTCGTGACGACCACTCTGGCTGGAACCAATAGCATCAGCGGTGGTGACAACGGAAATGGCGATACTTTGCAAACAACGGCTCAAAAATCAAAAGGCAACAATACCATTGGTTTGGTGATGGGAATTGCCGCTGCGGGATTTTGCGCTGTTAAAGTGGCGACGTCATGTCCCTTAAGTCCCTCTTGTCCTCTCTATGTAGCAGGTCTTGCGGCTTCCATCATTGTTACGATGATGATGACCAAATCCAAAAAACAATCAGCTGACTCAGAGGCGGCGGTCACGACAGATCCTTCCACAGGCGCAATCATTACTGACAATGGTTTGTCGACAAACACTCAACCGGACACGGCGAGCTTAGATAACAATCCGGATTGGAAAGCAGCAAACAAGGCCTTGGCAGATTTAAGGAGTCAAGGTTGGGATATCAATACCAACACTGGCCAGATCACTGATCCCAATGGAAAAAAGTTTTCAACATCTACCTTTGATTCTCCAGCATCAAT
>Ga0066639_10005351_pt1 | contig 10801 bp, 12 predicted proteins | sample CryGeyCG2114_010_2_FD_59504 | JGI IMG/M metagenome (GOLD analysis project Ga0066639, IMG submission 59504) | Groundwater microbial communities from aquifer - Crystal Geyser CG10_big_fil_rev_8/21/14_0.10 | ecosystem: Environmental > Aquatic > Deep subsurface > Groundwater | place: USA: Utah... | reverse complement strand
TAATCTTTATATGCAATATTCAAAAAAAAAGGCCTCCCAAACGGGAGGCCTTCGAACCAAAGCGAGATCTAAAAAAATTAAATCTAATTAGAACCAGTAGTGTACAGAAACTCGTGACATTAAGTTATCAAGAGTTAACAAACCAGCTGAACCACCTGCGGCACGGCCAGCAGCAGCAGTTGTTGTGCCGATTGAACCATCAACTTTGAGTTTTCCAAAATTAAGAGTGGCACCAGCAGCAACATTAGCCTGGTTAGTATTTGAAACTTTTGTAGTTACAGAACCAGTTGACTTTGTTTCAAGTGAGTTCAAGAAAATTGGTTGAGCAACTGAACCTCTTAGAGTCAACCAAGAAGTAGCATCTGCTTCAAAGCCAAGAGTTACTGGCAAAGTCACACTGCTAGTTTCACTTGTAGTTGTAGCAGCTGACTTTGTTTCAGTCTTGTTGTTGGTATAAACGACAGAGGCGAAAGTTCTGGCAGAAGCGCCATGGTCATAAACCTTAGCGGCACCAACTTGAATATCCGTAGCACTATGAGTCGGCTTAAAAGCAGCGCCAACTGCGGCATACTCATCACCAGTTTTGCTATAATCAGCGAAAACAGTCATACCACTAACTTTATAAGAGGCACCAAGATTTAAGCCTAGATCAGCTGTCCACTTGTCGCCAGCAGCAGATGCTCCCTTTGACTCATCCTTAAGATCTAGATTGGCCCAAGCAGCGAGATCGCCCATGTTGATACCTAGACCAAGACCGTAAGCACTTTGATCTTTCTTAATAGATCCTTCATTTTTATTATTTGCATAATTTAAACGTAGACCCCACTCCATACCCATATCGCCACCGACGAATAAGCTTAGGTTGTTGTCATTAGAGACGAAAGCAGCATCAGAACCTGTTCTGTTACTATTGCCGTTATTAATGTCTGAACCTAGGTAAAGACCATAATTGAAATTACCAGCTTCTCTAAAAACTCCACCTTCTGCCTGAGGAGCAGTAGCGCTATCATTAGCACCATCTACACCCCATTCAGTTAGTACATAGTTTTTCATTGAATTGACGTTAGCGGCATTCCTGAAAACGTTACGTGTGTCCTCTAAGAACAATGAACCACGATTTGCGTCTTGCCTGAATGCATCCATGCGTGCTTTTGTTGCGAAAGCGCTGGTTGACAGTAGCGCTAGACCTGTTGCTAAAACTAGATGCTTTTTCATTCTTAAACTCCTTGAAACCTTGGTTTTGCGTAGGATGCAAAATCCGTGTTACTAAAAGCATTTACATAAATCTTAAGTATTATTAAAAGTTTGTGTGTCAAAAATACTTTTGTCAATACCTCGCGACAAAAGGTTTTGCATGAGAAGAGATGACTAAAGACAGAGTTGCTCTAAAGTTTGAGCTGCATTTATAATCCCGCGAGCGAGAAAGCTGACGCTCTCGCAGGAATCTTCGCAACTATCTCCCTCAACTAGTGGAAACGCTAACGGCCCGTTACAGCCTACAAAGTGAAGTCCCTCAACTGATCCTGCTGTGCTAGCAAAAAGACTATCGTCAATTTTTAGACATGGCGTATCCTCATCTAAAACAATGTGTTCGCGTGAAAAATTTGCTGAAAATTGAGGAAAAATTTTTTCTAAATTTTTTTTAAAAATATGAATTATTTTTGATACATGTTCCTCACTTGTGTGTTCTTTTTCTAAAAAAGTGACGAAGCTGGCCAATTGCTCACTATTTTCAACATGACTAAACTCACCGACAAAGTGCCCCCACTCATGCGTATAGCTCAAAGGAAAAAATAGCGTATTTTCCATATCTGTAATGGGGTGTTTAAACCACATTTTAACTTCCAGAGAAGCCGGGGCATGGGTTTTTTCACAAAATTCAATGAACTCATTTGAAAGTTCTTCTTTGGCCGAAAATTGCTGCAAAAAAACATAGGGACTTAAACCCCAAACTAAATGCTCGCATTCAAGATCTGATCCATTAAAACATTCGATTTGCCATTGTGATCTTTCCACAAGGTCTATTGCTGCAATCTTGGCGATATTCTTTATTCCACAAGCCAATCGGTGTTGATTGACCAACTGCAAAAACTCAGGATTGGAGAGGTAAGGGAAAACTTGCGTCTGATTATAAGGATGGGGAGTCTGGGTGAAAAAGGCCTCACCGTGCAGAAGGGTTTCGCTCTTACTACGCCCGCCAAACGCTCTAAATTTCTGATCTTTCAAAAAGGAAGGAACAGGAGACTCACTAGTACCCAATATCTCGGGAAACAATCGACTGACCACTTGGATGTTTTCTTCACCACGCAATGAATTTGGGCCTAAGGGCTGTAGATTGTTCTCACTAATTGGAAGTGGGCTTATGATTTTAACCTGGCCCGGGTTTTTGAGATGCAGCTGATAAAACATTTTTAGTGAAAAAGGGTCGGAGCCAACTATCAAAAATTGATGAAATTCTTTTTTATTAATTTTTTCGTTATTTTTCTTTAAATCCCGAAGCATGGAATACGACACGGGTCTTCTCCTCTTTTGAAAACTTCTGTGCGAAATCTACCTGAAGTAGAGTGTACTTGATCAAAAGACCCTATGGAAAGAATAAATCGATAGCTTTAGCGCACCACCAGCTTGTCGCCAGCGCGAATCATGCGGTTTTTAACCAGCCCCATATTAGATAAAATAAGCGTGTCTAAGGAAATATTATTTTTTCTCGCCACTTCCCATAAGGTATCCCCTCTTTGTACTACATAGAAGGCCTTGGGGTCAGTTATGCGTGTTCCACGGCGGCGGGCAATTTTTAGACGGTCTTTATATTGGCGGCGACGCAAGACACTTTTTCTTGGAAGCTCGTATAGATCTGCATACATATTATCTCTATGGCTTTGCCCAACTCTAAATGGAAGCCGAACCATTTCTCCCGAGTGCAGTCTGTGATTAGCCGTTTTGTCGTTTAACTGCTCCATTACATAAGGGGCAATCTTAAATTTTCGTGCAACATCAGACAGACGAGTGTTATTGCCACGAACCTTATAGTCCTGAAACTTACTGGCAGTAAATTCTTGGTTTTTGCAACAACCTTCCCAAACTGCTGTCATGCCAACAGGAACGCGTAGAGAATACTTTTCTTGGTAGGGTGGCGTATACCAACGCATAATCTCGGGGTTGAGACGAAAAATTTCATCATCTGGCACTCCCAGCGCCTCGCCGATCATGAACAGATCGCTACTGCTTGAGACTTCAAGCTCTTCAAAATCCAAGGGCTCATGAAAATCGATGTCTTCAAAACCAAAGGCTTTTAGGTTTTTACCAATAATGGCCAAGGCCATTATCTTAGGTACATAATTTTTTGTTTCTCGCTTGAGGTATCTTCCCTCGGTTAGTTGCCAAAAATTTTCGGTATTATATTTCTGGATAGCGCGGTTCATTTTCCCTTCACCCGCATTATAAGCTGCTGCTGCTAGCTCCCAAGAGCCAAATTCTTCAAACAATTTCTTAAGATACTTACCGGCTGCAATCGTGGCCTTTATCGGGTCCATCCTCTCATCTACATACCAATCAATTTTTAGGCCATAACGTTTGCCGGTAAATGGCATGAACTGCCAAGGGCCTACCGCCCGCGCCCAGGACTTTGCTTTGGTTTGAAAACCAGACTCTGCCATGGCCAAGAAAATAAGATCTCTGGGAAGGCCCATCTCTTCAAGAATTTTTCCCATAACAGGGGCGTATCTTCCGGCCCGAGCGCTATAGCGCTCAAAGTAAGCGCGACCTTTATTTTGAAAATAATCCAACCATTTTCTGACAGCATCATTATAGACGACGGGAATATCATAATAATAATTGTCTAGTTTTAAGTGCTCAGCACCATATAAAAAGTAGGTTTGACGATGGTGTTGCTTTTCAGGCCCGATACTAGAGGCACCGCTAATGATCTTGCTGGCATCAAGATCCGCATTCTCATCCAATGCTTGAGATTTATTTATTTCACCCATCTGGTCCGAGCTAGGCAGGCGATGAGCACAGCTATAATTCACAGATAAAAGTGCCAACGCTAAAAAAAGTGATGAAATTCTATTCATTTACTTATTGCCCCAAAGACGTGTTACCACGAAATGAAATGCCCTCATCATTGTCCTACAGTATAAATTTCGCCGTCAACATATGTTCACATATTTTTAAAATTTCATAAGGTTACAGGCCCATGACGGCAAAATTATCACCCTTTCCAAATGACTTTTGGCACATATTTCAGCCTAATTTGCTGTCAACAAAATCTGGTGAGTCTGGCATGAGCGCATCGACGACAATTGTCCCGACAGAATCTCCGAACACATTGATGGTGGTTCTGAACATATCCAAAATCCTGTCTACTGCCAAAATAAGCCCCACGCCCTCTAGCGGAAGTCCAACTGCTGAAAGCACTATGCTCATAGTAATTAACCCCGCACCAGGGATAGCAGCAGCCCCCACGGCCGCCAAAGAAGCGGTCAAGAAAATGATTAACTGCTGTCCTAGAGTGAGATGTATCTGGTAAGCCTGTGCGATAAAAATAGCTGCGACTGATTCATAAAGGGCCGTACCATCCATATTGATGGTAGCGCCGAGAGGTAAAACAAATTTAGCCGTTTCTTTTTTGACTCCCAGGTTATCTTCAACATTCGCCATCGTTATAGGCAATGTGGCTGCCGAAGAGGCGGTAGAAAAGGCGGTGGTAAGTGCCGGCCCCATCCCCCTTAAGATGAACCAAGGTGATCTTTTATGAAAAAAGCTCGCCACAGCTAACAGCACTCCGCCATGGACAAACAGTCCAATGATCACGGTTAGCATATATTTAGATAGAGAAATAATGGCGTCAAAGCCAGTTTTGGCCATCACATCCAACATTAAGACAAAGACACCCAAAGGTGCAAGCCTCATGATCCAGTGAGTGAGCACAAGCGACATCTCTTCCAGACTCTGCATGGTTTTGATAACCGGCTCAGATCTTTCGCGATGAAAAAGTGCCACAATCCCCATCAACACAGCAAAGAGAATAATTTGTAAAATATTTCCTTCCGCCATGGAATGGACTGGATTAGATGGAATAGCATCCATTAAGACATCTGCAATCGTTTGCATCAGGCCTTGATTTTGTTGAACCTTCTGTGCCATCGACTCAGATAATCCATGCAGCCCGGCCTCGGCAATGGACACACCAACACCTGGTCTGATTATATTGACTAGGATCAGGCCAATTAATACCGCCATCGCAGTAGTTATAAAATAATAAGAAATCGCCTTTCTTCCCATAGAGCCTAGCGTTTTAGGCGTTCCCAAATTCACCATCGCCATAAAAATAGAGCTAAAAACCAGAGGAACAATAATCATTCTCAAAAGCTTGATAAATATAGTCCCGATCGGTTTCAAAAATTTCACACCAAGCAGACAAGCACTTCCAACTTCTTGCCCTTTTTCACCAAACGTTCCATTTGCCAAAAAATAACAGAGTATCCCAATCAGAAGACCGAGCAACATGGCGACCAGAATTGGTCTGGCCGAATTCTTATCTTGCAAGTCATGCATGATTTTCCCCTTGGTAACTTAAATTCCAAACAACGTCCAAATCTAGTAAAATAAGATGGATTGAGTCAGGATATGATGCAAAAAAACTTTATCATTTTTACCCTATTTATTCTCATTGTAAACTTACCGGCGGTAATTAGCGCCAAAGTCGACCCGCCTAATTACGATTTCAGCCTTGATGCTCTGGCCGTTTTTAAGCCTGACCAGGATCTGGAAACCATCAAAAAAAAATATCCTGGGGGTGAGGAAATATCGTCCCAAGGATCAGTCAGTGTTTGGCGTTTTTATGTTGCTCACATCCGTTATAAATTTCCCGTCTGGGTGCAACTTAAAAACGGCAAGGTGTTGGATAGCTTTGCTACTTTACCCAGCTATTTTTTGCATGATGTTTTCCATCAATCCATTATTAACCGCTATGGCAAACAAGACAGCTACTATAAAAAGGAAGAGAATGCGGTCTACTCCTGGGAGAAAAAAACAGATATAAAGATGGTATATAGTGGAAGTTGCACTATCACCTGCTTTCCTCTGTATTTTTCAATGATAATCAAATCACCACCGACAGATATGGAAAATTACAAACCACTCATTGTGCAATTTGATTCAAAGATATAGCTAGTTTCTCTCTATTTTTTTTGGCATAGAGAAAAACTCCCAGCCCCACCAAGGCCAATAGGAAGCATAAAATCTGCCCCATAGTCGTAGTGCCTCCAAAGTAATAACCGAGCTGAGAATCAGCTTCTCTGAAATACTCAATAATAAATCTGGCGATACTATAACCGACAAAGAATATAGAGGTAGAAACCCCATAAAACTTAAACTTCTTTCGTGTCAGCCACAAAATTATAAACATGAGCAGACCTTCCATGAAGGCCTCATACAATTGACTAGCATGGCGTGGATAAGGTCCACCTGAGGCAAAGACCACCCCAAGAGGCGAATCAGTCACGCGACCATAAAGTTCCCCATTAATAAAATTTCCGAGGCGGCCAAAAAAAACACCCTGACTACCTACAATTACCGCACAATCTGTTACCTGTAATAGTGGCACCTTATTTTTCCGTGCAAAAATATAACCACCCAAGGCCAGACCAGCAATTGCGCCGTGGAAACTGAGTCCACCATTCCAGACAGAAAAAAGTTCCGACAAATGTCCCGAGTAATAATCCCAATTATAGATAAAAACATAGGCCAACCTAGCGCCTAAAAACATGCCAATTAACATGTGAGTAATGAGTGAATCAATCTTTTCTCGCCCCGGTTTAAAAAGTCCTTCTTTGGACAAAATTCTTAACAGTAGTCCCGCGATAAAAAACCCGACAACATACATCAGTCCGTACCATCTAACCTGCAATGGTCCGAGAGAAAAAATAACTGGATCAAAATGAATTGGGCCCATGCATTCCTCATTTGAAGCTAGGTACGGCCTACCTTTTGGTAGTGCTTTGCACTGCCAAAAGGTAGGCCGTACCTAAAAGATTCTTGTGGGAAGATTAACCCTTAGCTATTAGAGTGACAAGTCAGCGCGAGGCTTAAAGTCCTCAAAAGGTAAAACAATTCCTTCGGCCATCATGGATAGCTGCCGAATCATTTGTCGAATAGGCACTGTCAAACCTTCGGTCGACAAGTAAGTTGTTGAGTTAGATAAAAATGCTAGAATTTGTTCCGAAGTCATTCGCACCTGGCGATTTTTTAAAGTTCTATCGAGACGATGAATCTTAAAACCTGAGTTCAATTTTTTAATTCCTTCAATACTAATGATTCGGCTCTTCTGGGTATCAACAAAAAAACTTTCTGCGCCTGATTCCCACTGGCGCATGACGACCACGCCTTCCTCAACCGGGGCTCCCCAAAATCCAACAATTCCGTGCGGAGCTAATGCCCAGGACAAAAAGCGCGCGAGAACTGATCTTGCTGCCAATTCATTAGAACTCGCTCCAAAATTGGGTAGGGTCCCCATTTTCCAAAGTGGTAAGAGATGCGAAAAAACGATCATGGCCAGACCTTGGTAGCGATAGACTTTGTAATTATCTCTACCAAAGACAGTTTCCATCCCCCCCCATGTGTGCATCGAGCCATCAAGCGGCATCTCACGCCAAGTACCCAATTGCCTCACTACCAATGGGCCACATTCACTAATTTCCAAAGTGCGAGCATTTTTTTGCTTCATTCCTTCCAGCAATATTTTTTGCGCATCATCTTCTTTTATTTTATCAAACTGCATTAATTTCAATAGGTTAAATATATCCGGAGAGAAATTCTCCCCAATAATCTTGATAAAAATGGGCAATCCAATTTCTCTTTGAAATTGCATAATGGTGACGATTTCTTCAGGCTTTTTTTTCATCAAACCTCCTGTGCCCATTTGGCTTTTCGTCACTCAAAGATATTTCTTGAGATGATCTCACGCGCGCCGCAGCAACCATTGACATTATCGAGTAAAAACAATAAATAGCTTAGATTCTAAAACGCCATTAAGGGCCCACAAGCGGAAAGTATTCCCCCCTTAGGGATTAGCTGAGGAGTTTGATCGTGTACACTGTTGTTGAAATTGCAGGATTCCAGTACCAAGTTAAACCTGGAGACCTCCTAGATGTTCAGTTGCTTGACGCTGAAATTGGAAAAGACCTAAGCTTTGACAAAGTTCTTTTCGTTGGTGGTGAAAACCCAGCCGTTGGTACGCCAACTGTTGCTGGTGCAAAAGTCACTGTTCGCGTTTTGAAGCATGGAAAGGGAGAGAAAATTTTAGTCTTCAAAAGAAAGCCAGGACGTTATCAAAAACGTAAAGGTCACCGCCAAAACTATACAGCTCTAATCGTTACAGAAGTTGTAGATGCAAAAGGAAAGGTTCATAAAATCGATCCTAAAAATGAATTGGCGACAAAACACTTAAAATAAATACACGCTTTAAGGAGATAAAAAATGGCACACAAGAAGGCCGGCGGTTCGACCGCAAACGGTAGGGACTCGAACCCTAAAATGAGAGGAATCAAGAAGTACGGTGGTGAAAAGGTTATCCCTGGCAACATTATTGTTCGCCAAGTAGGGACACAATTTCATCCAGGAACTGGAGTAGGAATGGGAAGAGACTATACCATCTTTGCAGTTCAAGAAGGTGTTGTGACATTTAAATGGTATGACAAAACTAAAAAAATTGTTTCTGTGGTATCGGCATAATTTTTCAAAATGGAATTTTGAAAATATCAGGGAAGGGAACCTCACAATAGGTTCCCTTTTTATTATAGGCTTATGAAATTTATAGATGAAGTTAAAATTACTGTTGCCTCTGGAAATGGTGCCCCTGGGGCTTCCACTTTTCGTAGAGAAAAACATGTTCCCTTTGGTGGACCAGATGGCGGCGATGGCGGCAGCGGCGGCAGTGTTATTTTTAAAGGCGACGATGGTGTCAATACTCTGATCCATTTCAGGGGCAAAAAACTGTTTCAGGCCGAGCATGGAAAAAAAGGCATGGGAAGCCAACTGAATGGAAAAAAGGGGGCGGATTTAATTATTCGCGTACCTGTCGGCACCATTTTGCGTTACGAAAATAGCCAAGAGGTGCTGGCAGATATAACCGCACACGATCAAGAATTCGAAGTGGCGCGTGGTGGTCGTGGTGGCCTGGGAAACATCAATTTTAAAACCGCTACTAATCAAGCACCAAGATACTTTCAGTCAGGTGAAGATGGCACCACTCTCGTGCTTGATTTAGAACTTAAATTACTGGCCGACATTGCTCTTATTGGCTTACCGAACGCTGGTAAGTCGACACTTATTTCGGTCGTATCAGCCGCAAGACCAAAAATTGCCGATTATCCCTTTACTACACTTGAACCCAATTTAGGTGTCGTTGACATGGGTGAAAGATCTTTTGTCGTTGCCGACATTCCAGGCCTAATTGAAGATGCTTCCGCTGGCAAAGGACTGGGTATCAAGTTTTTAAAACATATTGAGCGAACCAAGGCATTTGTCCATTTAGTCGATTGCAGCTGGTGTTTGAATGAATTTGAAGCATTCGAAAGTTACGTTACCGTTAAGGCCGAACTTGGAAATTATAATCAGGATCTGTTAAACAAAAAAGAACTTATCTGCCTGACCAAGATTGATGCTATGTCAGAAGAAGAGATCAAAAAATTTCAAGATTATTTTGAAACTGAATTAGATAAAAAAGTTCTTCCCATTTCTGCTATCTCGGGAAGAAATATTGATAAATTAAAAGAACTAATGAGCAAGACACTCGACATAACGAAGAGGCAAGAATGAGCAAAGAACACGCAATCCAAGAAGTAGAAAAAATTTTCCATGACGAAAACCTGGTTTACCCACTCAACCTTGCCATGGCGGCGACATGGATTATGGGAAACTTTAAAGGTGAAAATCTAAAAATTCTGGATGTTAACCGCAAAAGTAGTCTGGCTGATTATTTTGTCATAGCTTCAGCCTCCAACCTGACTCAGGCCCATGCCATGGCCCAGGAAATAATAGTTCTCACTAAAAAAAATGGTTTCAAAGTCGTTTCTTCTGAGGGCATGAATAATGCTGATTGGATTCTGATCGATCTGGGCGACGTTTTGGTGCACATTTTTGTAGAAACAGCTAGAGGCCTTTACAACCTGGACGAAATCTATATCAACTCTCCTCATGTTAAAATTCCGGAAAACTACTATATTCCTGATTCTGATGGGCGTGGATTTGGTTCTGAAGAAATTAATGAGAAAGATTATTTCTAGATGAAAGAATTCATCATTATTTCTGTCGGAAAACTCAAGGAAAAAAATATTCTTGAGCTTGAAAGGGATTACCTGCTTCGTATCCAAAATCCCACTTTAAAAATAGTTGAAGTCAAATCCCACGCTGAAGACTTGTTGGCAGAAGGCAAAGAAGTCATGAAGACCCTAGCTCTATTAGGCAAGGAAGGAGCGGTTCAGCCTATTTTGCTGGCGGAAAAAGGACAATTGCATAAAGACAGTCAGCATTTTTCGCAGTGGCTATTTGAGCAAATGGCAAGCTATGACAGATTGGCATTTATTATCGGAGGAGCAAGTGGCCACTCCCCGGAATTATACAAAGAATCACATGGTCTCTTATCACTCAGCCCCCTAACCTTCCCACACAAACTTGCACGCCTCCTCCTCATCGAACAACTTTACCGCGCCCAATCTATCAAATCCAACCACCCCTACCACAAATAGGTACCAAATAGGTACGGCCTACCTTTTGGTAGTGCTTTGCGTAGGTGAGATTA
>Ga0066639_10005346_pt1 | contig 10807 bp, 9 predicted proteins | sample CryGeyCG2114_010_2_FD_59504 | JGI IMG/M metagenome (GOLD analysis project Ga0066639, IMG submission 59504) | Groundwater microbial communities from aquifer - Crystal Geyser CG10_big_fil_rev_8/21/14_0.10 | ecosystem: Environmental > Aquatic > Deep subsurface > Groundwater | place: USA: Utah... | reverse complement strand
CGGCAGATTCTTCCAATTCGTGCAACGTTAACAGAAATCGATTTTCGCTCGGTCCACGATAACGCGAATCAGCTTCAGCATATCGGTGCGCTCGAGACGCTGAATTTTCAATTTCATGCGCCAATACCATCGCTCTACGCCAATTCCAACTTTCTCCTCTTCCCGCCTTATAAAAGTAATCAAGTTCCCTCATTGTTTGACGAACTTGACTAGCGTATCGGTTTACTAAACTATCCGCATGCAAATAACGGTATAACCTTTCGCCGTTCTGGTAAGCGTAAACCAATTCTCGATAATCAGATTCAGTGTGCCCCGGGTTTCTTCGGTATTGCTCTACTTGACGATGAAAGTGTTCTGCCTTTTCTGCAAATTCATGAATCGCACGGAGAGCCCTCTCCGCTTCATACCCACGATGATGATTTCGCACCTCTGCAACTCGATGAAGCTGAGCTGAATCGATTTCCAATTGATGTGCCAAACGCTTCACTTGAGGCATTTCACCTTCTGTTGGATGATCGGCCATTGAGTTTGAAGCGGTAAGCATTAACCCTAGTCCAAATAATCCCATCAGTAATCGGCGTTCGCCGTTCATAATCATTGTTTTCATAATAAAAAGTCCCCTTTTATTGTTTTAGTCTTCTAATGACTTGTCCTATTTAGTTTTCAATAGACAGTCATTGAGCAATTTCCGGGCCAAACAGTTGCATTGAAAAAATTAAAAAAACTTCTAATTATCATATGACTAATGCATCGCATCGGCACGTTGTCCTAATTAATCCTGAGTCATTTCAAAAAGAAACCGGGCATTATGCCCCGGCACTGGGGGCACTATGCGCCTGGCTTGAGCTAAGATCGAAACTAGCCCCCAATCAACTGGCCCGCAAATTGCTTTCCACCAAAACATAAAATTATTTTCAAACGAACGAAATGGAGGGGTTATGAAAAAATTCTATGCACTATTCTTTGTGCTTTCTATATTTGCAGTGAATCAAAATATTTTTGCGGCGGAATGTCCGACGCCAGGAGAGAGTCAACGCGTATCCACAGATGAACTACATGAATTCATTCATCACGTGCAAGAGCACAACGATGCGCTCAATGGCAATGCAATAATCGAGCAATGCTTTATGGCAAATATTGACTATTGGTATGTGGACCAACTTCGCACGATCAAAAACGGATTTAGAGCGACACCGTTTGATCACGAAAACGATCGAAGTACTTCAATTAATCGAATTCTTTGGGAATTTTTTGATTTAAAAAAACGGTATCTTTTTACTGACGAAGCGATTCGATTAGCACACCTTTTTGTCTCACCACTCGTTGCCAATGAAGTGATTGAGGTCTTTGTTATGGAAAATAAAATCGATTTAACTCGCGAACAAGTCACCAAACTTGTTGAGAACCTTCATGCCGATCATCACGATGATCGAAGTCAGTTTTACGGAAAGTACCAAACCGCTGAAAGAATCTGGCTAGATTGGGGAACTCGCGAAACGGTACTATAGAAACTCTAAAATACTTAATTACTTAAAGATTTTGATCAGGGCCTTTAGTGCCCTGATTTTTTGATTGGCAGCCGCAATTGAATGTTTACATTTTCCGATATTCTGTGAAACGATGGACTCGGAGAACATATATTCATGAAAGTCCAACTCACTGAAGCTTCAATGTGGAGCGTTGGGTTTCGCCCATTTTTTATTTTAGTTTTATTAAGTGCCGTGACAACAACCCCAATTTGGGTATTTCGAATAACAGGTTTTTCATCATTCGATTTCATGCCGTTCTCTCCCAATCAATGGCATGCCAATGAAATGATTTTTGGATTCTTAACCGCAGCCATTATTGGATTCTTATTAACCGCCTCAGCAAACTGGACAAATACACGTGGCATTCATGGCGCTCCGCTGTTAATTGCCTTTTCGGTATTTCTATTCGCGAGAATTATTTTTTGGACAACCCCATTTGAAAGCATCTGGGTTTATCAGCTAGTGGGGGCCTTAGTTCCAATTTTTGTCGTTTTACACCTCGCAAGACTTTTTGTTCGGACAAAGAATTCCCGAAATCTAATTTTAACCGTTCCACTGCTGACTTTAGTTTTTGCCCAATATTGCATCCTGACCTCTAGATATTCCTTTGGCTATGAACTAGGGCTCTACGCGGTTCGATTTATAGTCGTGATCATTGCCGGTCGAGTTATTCCATTTTTTACAAAGACCGCGCTTAAACTTGACCCCAAGTGGACCCATCCTTATTTAGAAAAATTGACCATGATTACAGTTTTTTTGCTCATTTTTGAACCTTTTTACCGGCAAGAACCAAGTTTAGGCAGTCCCATTTGGGTTGGGCTGACAACGCTTGCGTTGATTCTCAATGTGTATCGCCTAATAAGTTGGCGATTTCTTCAGTCATACAACGTTAAAATACTTTTCATATTATATTTGGCTTATTTGTGGCTCCCTATTCATTTCGCCTTGAGCTTAGCTAGCCGCTTTGAATTGATTTCTGAGTTGGGCAAGCCCGCGATTCACTCACTCGCCTATGGCTGCATGGGCATTATGATATTGGGAATTATACATCGGGTAACTCTTGGGCATACCGGACGCAAAATCCATGCAAGTAATTTGTCTTTGGCTGGGTATTTGATGATTACTTTAGGCTCTCTATTGAGAGTGTTTGGGCCACTCTTGAATCCAGAGCATTACATGCTTTGGTTGATGCTCTCAGGAGCGTTGTGGGTACTTGCTTTTACAACTATTGGCTTTGAAATAGTACCTATGTTAGTTACTCCACGGGCGGATGGGAAAGGTTAGCAGTTTTTCTGCTGAAAGGTCGAAGTGGTAAAAAAGGTTGTTATTGTTGGCGCGGGATTTGGCGGCCTCCAATCAGCGAAAACTCTAGGCGGTGACCCTAATTATTTGGTCACGCTAATTGACCGGCGAAATTATCATTTGTTTCAACCGCTGCTTTATCAAGTTGCTATGGCTGGATTGAGTTCAACCGATATTGCCGTGCCTATTCGCAGCCTAGTTTCAAAATATAGAAACATCAGCGTAATTTTAGAAAGTATTGAACACATTAATTTTGCAGAGCAAAGGATTACAGGTAAGGTGAGCGTGTATCCTTATGATTACTTAATTCTTGCCTGCGGTGCGAAACATAGTTATTTCGGAAATCAAAAATGGGAGCCAAATGCGCCGGGCCTAAAAACTTTAGAACAAGCCATTGAAATTCGCAGAAGAATTCTTACGGCGTTTGAGCTCGCTGAACGCGAGAGTGACGATACGGCTCTTAAACAACACCTTACATTCGTAGTGATTGGAGGCGGACCTACTGGAGTAGAATTAGCCGGTGCCATCGGTGAAATCAGTCGATTTACACTTTCAAAAGATTTCCAAAACATCAATCCGAGCAGTGCTCGAATTATCCTTGTCGAGGCTAGCGATCGCATCCTCAGTAGCTTTGATCCATTTCTATCAGAAAAAGCGATGCTGAGTCTTAAAAAGCTAGGTGTAGAAATCTGGTTGAATTCGCGAGTTACCGCAGTCAGCGATATTGGGGTTCAAATTGATAATCACTTTCTGCAAGCTAAAACCGTACTCTGGGCTGCTGGCGTTCAACCCTCCTCACTAAACGAAGAAATTTCTACAGAAAAGGACTCGCAGGGACGAATCAAGGTAGAAAAAGATTTAACGCTGACCGAATATCCGAATGTTTTTCTCGTTGGTGATCAGATTAGTTTTTTAGATAAGAAAGGTAATACACTCCCAGGAATTGCCCCGGTCGCGATTCAGCAAGGCCGTTATGTGGGTCAGTTATTAAGAAAAAAAGCACGAGGAAAAGCCATGCCGGGATTCGAATATATCGACAAAGGTCAAATGGCCACAATAGGACGAAAAATGGCAGTTTTACAAGTCGGTCGAATAAAACTATGGGGTTTTCCAGCTTGGCTCGCTTGGCTATTTATACATATTTACTATTTGATTGGATTCAAAAATCGATTCTTCGTTTTTATTCAATGGACATGGCACTATATAAGCTACGGACGTGGCGCTCGATTAATAATTGATCGAAACTGGCGAAGCTATAAAAAGTAAATAACTATTTCTGGGGTTCGCAGTCAATCGAGCTTGCCAGTTCTGGAATAAGAGACGGCGCATCGACATAAATGATTCCGCCACAGTTGTATTCGGGAGTATTGAGAATCGCTCGGTAAACGTAAGTATCACCCGTCATAGATGGATCACGAGTCATTGGAAATCGAACTATTGATTGGTCCCGATTTTCAACGCTCAGTTTTTGTAAACGCTCAGCATAGATTCCATTTACAAATGATTCGGCAATTAAATTCGCTTTTGCGGTGTCGTAAACCCTTTCAGCCGCGTTGGTCGACAACGCCAATATTAGGGATGAAAGTAATACGAGACTTAAAAATAGTTTACTCACCCAAGCCTTATATCAAATATGGACTAAATTAGTCAAGTAATTAATTCGACTAAATCTGCAAATTATTTAATCCAAATCAGTAACAATCGCCCGAGCCGAACCGAAGCCCAATTAAGCCAAAGAATTAACCATGAAGGAGAATTAGATGAAATTAGACAAAATTACACCACTCGCTGCTCTCACGATCGCTTTTATGTCCAGCAACGCGCTCGCGTTCGCCCCAGCTCAAACAGAGATCAGCGATTCTGAAGAAAAACCAGTAGAACAAGCACAATTTGAAATTACCTTAACAAATGGAGGGGCAATGCCGGCATCGCGGCCAATCGTATGGATTGCCCGAGACCGCGCCGGAGTTCCAGAAACGGGAAGCGATTCAACGTTAGGGCATAGAAATGTCTGTGAATCTGGAAATTCCGACGTACTTGCAGAAGAGCTGAGATCCAATCGACGCGTGAGGTGGGTACACCAGGAGCCGGAGCCGATTCTACCGGGCCAATCGATTACTATTAGAATTCCTCGTGTTCGCATGGACGTCGAAAGCGTTTACATCGATTTTATGTACGGACGATCACGAAACGTTTGTGGCGGGATATTTGACCTAAATCTGAAACAGGCAAATTTTTTCGGTAATCCGATACTTGGTCGCGACACCGTTTTTCAAAGCGGCGGATACGAACTTGCCAACTCATCATTGAATCCAAAGTGTGCCGGAGCAGAAAATGCGGTCAGCTGTCTTCGTTCCATGAGCGCAGTAGCGGAAGGCGACAACGCCAACCAAATTTCACTTTTCACTGGTTACTTACCTAGCGTATTGAATTCCATTGAAAATGTATTTGGCGCAAGCGCTACGCAAGGACTTCAAATTCCGACCAGCGGCGCGATTCAATACAAAGTTAAAAAACTAACGATTTTTTAATCCGCAATAGAAGTGTATTTCATGAGTCACAAATGGAGGCGGTCCGAATGGATCGCCTCTGTTAATTTTAAATTTTAATTAAACAAAACGCTAGGCCGACTCATCGAGCACTTCAAGCGCTGCTTTTCTCACCGCATCCGCCTGCGGGACTGAAGCCATTTCAAGCGAATCTGCCAATCCAATACCCGGAAGAAATTCGCCCGCAATCAGCTTAGGCCGTGCGGCTAGGTCATAAAAGTGCTCATCAATCGTACGTCGAATCAAATGCTCACCAAAATTGGTCACCTCAGTGTCCTCGTTCACAAAGATCACTTTTCTTGTCTTAAGGATCGACTCGGAAATCATACTCCAATCGTATGGCCAAAGTGAACGCATATCGATTACTTCAATCGACGCCCCAGTATCTTTTGCCAACTGATCGGCGGTCTTTTTGCAAATGGGCAACATTCGACCATAAGTCACAATCGTAAGCTCCGTGCCCTCTCTAACAATTTTACCCTTACCAACTGGAACCGTATAATCGGTCAAACCTTCTGGCCAACTTGGCTTCCATGAGCCCTTGTCGTCAATTGGCTTATCTATCATTTGGCGAAGTAATTTTTCACCTTCTTTATCAATTCCTGGCTCGCCCGGAATTGCTTCTTCGCCTCTCACACGCAGGAGCGCTTTCGGCTTAAGATACATAGTAGGATTTGGATCCTTTAAACAGGCAATCATCAATCCATACGCATCTTTGGCATTAGACGGCATGACAATTTTCCAACCCGGAATATGAGTCATCATCGCATCGAACGAGTGTGAATGATAAATCGATCCACGAATTCCGCTTCCTACTGGAGTCATCACAGTCATTGGACATTTCCAATTGCCGTAACTCGCCCAAGATTGCATTCCACCTAATTTAAGCAGATCGATCGTATTATAAATGTAATCACAAAATTGAATTTCCGCGACACATCGCACGCCGGCCAAGCCCAATCCAATCGCAGCGCCAATGATTCCACGCTCGTCTAACGGAGAATTCCACGATGATTTAATCCCTTGAGTAGCAGTAAACGCGCCGCCCAACGGTGGTCCCACATCTTCTCCAAATACCTCTTCTAGGCCTAGGTGTTCTTCGCCGTAGTGAAGTGCCATTCTTAATCCTTGAACCAAAGTAGCCATTACCAGTATTTTCCCTTCTGGTTCGCATAGACGTAATCATAAATTGACGAAGGATCCGGCATCGGCTCTTGTTTGACCTTTTTAAGAATTTCCCGCATTTCAACCGTGTAGTTTTCTCTGATTTCGTCCATTTTGCTTCGATTCAAAATTCCCGCGTCTTCCAATTTGCTTTCGAAAGTGATGAGGCAATCCTCTTCGTTCGGCTTAAAATTCGCTCCACTTGCAGAACTATGTCCATACAATCTCGATAAGTGAGCTTCAATAAACGCAGGCTTTCGCTCTTTTCGAATATATTCCATCACGTCTTTAATCGTTCGGTACGATTCTTCAACGTCGTTGCCATTAACCACTTCAACTCTCATTCCAAACGCCCGTGCACGGTCTGCGATCAGCCCTTTGCGCTGAATTATTGCGGTGTCTGTTGAAATTCCCCATTCATTATTGGTGACGATCATTAGAATTGGTAAATTGCGTTGAGGCATATTCGCCCATAACATGCATGAAGCGAATTCACCCTCGGCCGTACCCGCGTCTCCACCAGTAACGATTGTAATTCCCGTGCAACCCTTGCGCGCCTGCGCAATACCAGTTCCAATCGCAGTCGCGTATTGAGTTTCAATCGTTGACGATACTGGAACCACATTCCAGGCTTTACGCGAATAGTGATTCCCAAAATTACGTCCAGCAGAAAACGGATCGCCAGCAACGTTTTTCATTTGTCGAATTTCATCAATAGGCTCCATGCCCATCGCAACCATAATCCCGCTTGCGCGATAATGGAGATGAAGGAAATCGTGATTTAAGCCTTCACCTTTTTTTACATTCAGACCCAGTGGGATTGCGAATGCTTCTTCGCCAGGACCACCAATCCAAAAATACCCGTCTGACTGTTTAAACATTTTAATGAGTCGCTCTTCAAGAACGCGGCTCTTAACCATTAAGTTATGAATTTCAATTAATTGTTTTTTATCGAGTTCAAATCCACCCGACTTAGAGGCTTTTTGATTTCCACCCTTTTCATCGACGACTTTTAAATCGCGATGGACGGATGAACCAGCAGCGCCGTTCTTATTTGATTTAGCTTTTGTAGTGTCGAGTGCCTTTTTCAAAACGACCCCTCCAATTTTTGTCTTTTGCCTCTTATCGGTAATGTCTCGTAGATTCTTGTGCATAATTCACGCCTTCTGATGCTAGTTAGTTTCTGCGAAACGTTGTTTTTACACGCCTAGCTGGAAGATCTCCAGCGAAAACGTCAAATTAACCAATGCGTTAAACGCGTTGCATGATACTTGAACTTTTCAATAAAAGAAGCGATAGTCAATTTCAAATGGCGGACACAATGGCAATAAAAGGATTTAACGACTGGTATCGCGGATTTATTCAAGGCAAGACGCGAATCACATTTGCTTGGATATTTTCCATAGTTTTGGTTTTCTGCGCTCAGGACTACCCAACTCTTCCCGGAATTATCCTTTGCTTTATCGGAGCAACGATTCGGGTTTGGGGCTCGGGTTATTTACACAAAGACAATCAACTTTCAGTTTATGGACCTTATTCATGGACACGAAACCCACTGTATTTGGGAACCTACTTAATGGCGCTTGGCGTGGCATTAGCAATCGAAGCATGGATATTACTCGCCGTGATTACCGTTACATTTGCGGCCATGTACCATTTTATAATTTTAGACGAAGAAACGAAGTTAAAACGAATTTTTGGAGAACTTTACGAGATTTACTGTCAGCTGGTTTGGCGATTTTTTCCACGGCCGTGGCCAGCATCGAGAGCGGCACTTGATGGATTAAATCCCAGCTCATCTGTTACTCGTTTTTCTTGGCAGGAAGCAATGGGCAAGAACAAAGCCTATGAAGCGTACCTTGCGTTTGCGGCGATGATCCTTGGAATCACTGCTATTGCGTGGATTTGGAAAAACCTGACCTAATCGTAATAATCCGCTCCCGAGTTTAAGATCCACCTAGCAAAGCAACAAGATCATATCGAGTCGCGATACGATTCTAAATACCGAATCAATTCTAGTTTCAATTCTCTGGAAAAATCAAAGGGTGGCATTCGCTCGATACTATTAGCATCGTCAGAAAGTCGAAAAATCATCTCATCGATCAACCGTCCTCGAGAATACCCCTGTCGCTTCAACTGTTCACCAAACACGGCCGGATCACCGAAATTTATTTTTGGAGCAAGTCCACCCTCATGACAAGCAACACAGGATGAAAAAAGCTCAGACTGTATATTTACTTGACGATCATCAACTCTTTCTCCCCATACGAGTTCAGGAGACTCAATGGACTCCAAAAATTGATTCATTATCCTATTTGTCGCCGCAATTCGAGCAACACAGTTTTCGTCACGCCCCTTATAAAAATACCGAGCACGTTGAAGTTCAGATGGAGTTAATTTATTTTTATTTATCAATTCTTCAGTAGTTTGATAATAGAAATCCCTTAATGATTTGTCTTGTGCGAAAAGCGCGTCCTCCAATTGACGAAAAGGACTCGAGGGTGTTCCAAACCGACCGCGAAATGCAAATTTACCGCGAGTACGAAAATCCATTGACCAATCACTCGTGTCAAAACCTTGCGGTTCAAAAATATATCGAAGCAAGGCCCCAACTTGAAATTGTCGGCTATCGCCACTTTCTTTTGAAATCTCGGCGCCCAATTGGGCACTATTGTGCCAGCTCTTCAAGTCCTCCGGCATTGAAATATAATCGCAACGAATACCGGTTGCTAATACATATTTATAAACTTCATAATACGGGGTCTCAGAAATAATTCTGGCGACTCTGGAGAAGTTCATTGGTGCTAATTCATTCGTAAATGCCACCGGATCAATTGGGTTATCGTACTTTCTCCCAATTTCAAGATTTTGGAATCGTTCTAATACCTCAGGTTTGATTATTAAACTTCGATATCTCGGATGATCATTCCGACGTGCCCAAAACTCTAAAAAACGCTCTTTCTCTTGCCTGATTTCAGTCAGCATCAATTCTTGATCCGATTCGCTCATCACTCGAGAATGCCTCTGAACAATTAAGTTTTGAGCTCCTTCTGAATTGTAGTAATCGGCTTCAACAAGCGACGCTACTCCTGTAAAAATACCAGGCCATGAATTATAAGGCTCCCAATTCGGCCTCATATCAATATCTTTTCGACTTGGACTCTGATGGCATGCCATGCATTTTACCGGATTCAGTCCAGAATAAGTCGGAAGTTTCTTGCCTGATTTATCAAAATTGATTTCGTGAAAATCGAAGCGATTATTTTTAGGATTAAACTCAATTACTTCTAATGAGCTAACCCCCTTCTGCCCTGACGAGCCGTTAAATGTAATCAATAAATCTCGCCTGAGTCCTGTCATAATCACACGAGGGTATTCAAAGCTCGCTGCCTGTAAACTCTGCGACCGATACACCAAAATATACTTTGATCTATAATCTATCGGTAAGGCCGCCAAAACACCTTCAATTGTTTTTTCTCTATTTGAAATTTCAAGCAATTGAGAAAAATTGAGTTCCGTTGGCTTCACGCTCAATTCTTTAGCAGCGGATTTGAATTCATTATCAGTATATCCTGCAACGGGATTTAAAATCTCGGCCGAACCTGTTACCGATAGTAAAAAACTGATGAGAATCAGGCAAGCACTTGAAAATAGTTTCATCAGACGCTGTTATACTATAGTTGATATTAAAAGTATAGTATTTGAGCTGGCGCAGATCAATTATAAATAATTGATTTTATTGTACTTTATAAAAACTGCACAGGTGGTGACCGTTTAATTGCCCGCAAACCTTCAGCGATTCTGCGGCCCGAAGCTAATTTCATCACCTCAATAAGCCCAAGTCGTATCACCCACAGGTCGGTCGTTGATACAGGCGACAATATCCCCGCCAATTTCGGGAACATCCGAAATAACGCTTGCACCTCCACTAAAGCTGCGCCCAATCGTCTCCAATTTCGGCGTTCACCACCAATGGAACATTCAACTTCATCGCTCGTTCCATTGTCTTAACCACAAGGTCTTTCGCCAGCCTCACTTCAGAGATTGGGCAATCCAATACTACTTCATCATGAACCTGAATGATCATTTTAGATTCAAAGCCCTCAGCCATTAAGCTTTTATCTACTTGAATCATCGCAAGCTTCATTAAATCAGCAGCAGTTCCCTGAATTGGGGTATTCATTGCCATTCGTTCGGCCATGTTCCGAAGACCAGGATTTTTAGAGTGGATCTCTGGCAATTGCCTTCTTCTACCCGAAAGCG
>Ga0066639_10005342_pt1 | contig 10810 bp, 9 predicted proteins | sample CryGeyCG2114_010_2_FD_59504 | JGI IMG/M metagenome (GOLD analysis project Ga0066639, IMG submission 59504) | Groundwater microbial communities from aquifer - Crystal Geyser CG10_big_fil_rev_8/21/14_0.10 | ecosystem: Environmental > Aquatic > Deep subsurface > Groundwater | place: USA: Utah... | reverse complement strand
GAGGGAGCGGAAACCGTAAAAGTGGGAATCGATCCATCGCTGTCTCGAAGTTATGCTTATCGTTTGATTGTGCCGGCATTAGAGGGAAAGAAGATTAAAGTTAAGGTGAGCGAGGCCTCTTTTAAGAAACTTCTAATCGAGCTGCAAGAGGGTGATGTTGATATTTTGCTCACCGATCAGATTAGTACGAAGTTTGGTACTGGGTTAAAATCTGTTGATGTTGGAACCAGCCGTTATTTTGCTGTCGTTGGTCCAAAGTTCAAATCGCAAACAGCTGGATTTCCCAGGTGTCTTGAATCAATTCCATTTTTTAATTATTCAACGGATTCAAAAATTCGGCAGGAGATTGATTATTTTTTCCTATCGAATAAGTTAAACATCAAAACAATTGGTGAGGCGAGTGACGTCGGTTTCCTAAGGTTAATGGCTCTTAAAAATCAGTGCTTTGCGATACTGCCTTCAAACGTGGTTGGATCCTATTTGCCGAAGGAACGCCTGATTTCTCTCGGTGAAATTCAGTCACTAAAGACTAAGGTAACGGTTCTTTTTCGTGCAAATACAGAGAGCGTTGCCGTTAGAAAATTGGTGGGCGAAATGAAAAAGAAAAAGAAAACAATTGATGGAAGGATTGGTTGATGACAGGAGTAGTCGGATCGTCGCATTTAAAACGAATTGGATGGAAAGAGTGGGTTTCACTTCCTAAGATTGGTAATGTACGGATGGTCGCAAAAGTTGATACCGGTGCGAAAACATCTGCCTTACATGTGTCGCATATAGAGCGGGTCCCCGGCAAACGCGAAGTAAAGTTTCGAATTCATCCGAAGCGAAAATCCCAATCCCCATCTAAAGTCATTAGGGCTCCATTGATCGAAATGCGCAGAGTGAAAAGTAGCAACGGAATTGAAATGAAACGTCCAGTAGTTCGGCTGCGCTTAAGCGTCGGTGGTAAGGAATTTTTGACCGAAGTGACTTTGGTCAATAGAGAGAAAATGGATTATCGCATGCTGCTGGGAAGGCAAGCGATTAAGGGCAGATTTTTGGTCGATTGTGGGCACGCGCATTTAGCTTAGTCTAAAGGATTCGAAGTGACTAAGAAATCGTCGAATGCCTCTAGGTGGTCTTTTACATCATTCAAATCCTTAAAGCATGCAATATGAGTTAGCGCATCTCCTCTGCTGACTAAGGGTAAATTATTCTGTCCGATTATGATTCCTTCATCCTTACATTTTACGCTGATTCGATTACTACCAAAAGGATCTGAAATTACGCCAAGTGTTTGATTTTCATTTGCGTGTTGACCTAGTTTTTTTGTCATGCGAATCATTCCACTTTCTGGAGCACGTACCCAATAACTTGAACGAGCAATAAATGATTCAGTTTTTCGTTTATAAGTATACTTCGGATCAATCATTCCTAGATTGGCCATGACTGAAAGTACACCGCGAGTTCCCGCTTTGATTGCGTCTTCGTTGAGTCGCAGAGCCTGGCCACCCTCATAGAGGAGCATGGGCACGCCCAGTTCTCGCGCGGCTTCTCGAAGTGAGCCATCTCGAATAGCAGAATTTATTATGACCGGAACTCCAAAGTCGTGAGCAAGCTGGTTAATTGCGGGATCGTCTATATATGCTCGAACTTGCGGCAGATTGGAGCGGTGTATCGCTCCAGTGTGTAAATCAATTCCATGGGTTGATTTTTTTACTATTTCTTCTACAAAAATATGAGCCATGCGCGATGCTGGTGAGCCAATCGAATTACCAGGAAAATTTCTATTCAAGTCTCTTCGGTCTGGTAGATACCGAGACTGACTATTGAATCCAAAAACATTTACAATCGGAACGGCTATTAGCGTTCCTCGAATCTGTCTCAATGCTCGGTGACGAGTGATTCTTTTTATAATTTCGACGCCATTCAGCTCGTCGCCATGTATTGCCGCAGAAATAAATAATGTCGGACCATTCAGCTTACCAGAAATAATTTGTGCAGATATTGTCATCTCTGTAAAATCGTAGGTGCTACCGATAGGAATATTTACAATTTTCCTTTCTCCAGGGGCGATCGATGTACCCGAAATAACCAATGTATTCGTATTCATTTTGTAATTTAATCAACTTTCTATCAGTTATAGTGTATGACTTATCTGTTTTTGATGCAATTCAAATAGAGGGAGAGTATAAGTTGGATCGAAACCAGCCGGACCAAAAACAATCAAAACAATCAAAACAATCAAAACAATTGTCGAGCGATGATTCGATAAATGGCGATCTTAGCGGTAGTGTTCCGTCGAACAGCGATCAAGATGATTGCCCCATGTACATTGATGTTGCAGCAGAGTATGGGGCTCGGTATTTACAAAATGGGGGAGCAACTTCTCGGCTTGAGTCAGCGATTGTCGGCATGGGTCGCGGAGATAAGTTACGCCTTGAGGTGTTTGCGACTCCGACGGGTATTTTTCTTAGCTCTAGTGCTAAATCCGAACCGCCGGTAACCAGATTAACTCGGATAAAAAAAAGTACGATCGATTTGGGTGAAGTCCTTCGCTTGGAAGGATTAATTGGAAATTATGGGGCTCGGGAGCTAAATTTATCATCGTTTTATAAAAAGATAATAAATCCCCCAAGTTCTCTGGGAAGGGCCGGATTTTTTTCCTTAGCATTTCTCTCTGGATTTGGAGCGAGTTTGGCGCGATTCGGTGATTTAAGAGCGGCCATGCTTAGCGCCTGCCTTACGACGTTTATTGCAGTGCTCGGCACAACTTTGAGCAGTCGTTTTAGCGCGATGGAGATACTTTTTAATTTTTTTGGATCCGTTGTGGTCTTTATGCTGGCGGGCGTAATGGCCCCATTTGTATTTATGCCGCCGGAATCGATTGCCATTGGTACTCTTGTGCTTTTGGTGCCTGGATTGACGCTCACCAATGCGATTAGTGAATTGGCCGAACAGAACCTCGTTTCCGGGACTGCGAAAATGATGAAAGGAATATTGGTTTTATTGGCCATTGGTACTGCGTACCTATTGGCGCAGGACTTAGTGTCTATTGCCGGGTTAAGCCGGAGTTTGCCAATATCAGGCGGCACGCAGGAACGAATTTCGGTTGCGCCACTGTTTGAGTTTACTGGAATTGTCCTTTTAATTATCTCTTACTGTTTGATGTTTAACATACCAAAGAGAATGCTACCATTGGCTGTGTTTACAGGAGTCGCAAGTTGGTACACGTTGTACTTAATGGATGGGAGTAGTTATTTTGTCCTCGCTTCATTTTTGCCCGCGTTCGTGGCCGGATTATTGAGCTTGATATTTGCGCGAACTTTAAATACTCCGAGTCAAATATTTTCAGTACCAGGTATACTCTCGTTGGTTCCTGGACTTTTGGCTCTATCGGCATTTGAAAGTGTGGCTACTGGTAGTGCTGACCGAATTTCGGAAATCGCCTTTCAAGTGGCGACGACCGGCGCAAGCATAACATTTGGCCTATTTACAGCCCGTATTCCCTTTGTTTTTTTGAAAAAATCACAATCCGAAATTTGATAGGTTTAAATTTTTGATTCTAGGTCCTCGATCTTTTCGAGGGCGAGAAGCCATGCTGCTTCAGCGTTGTCTAGCACCTCATGAAGTTTTGACAATTCAAATGTGATTTTCCCCGCCTCTTCGCCTAGCTTTGTTTCGAGTACTCGAGACAATTCGTCAATTTGATTTTGAGTTTTATTAACGATGCTTTCCTTTTCACGGGCAGTCTTCTTTAAGATCTTGACCGTCTCTCGAATTTCTTTCCGGTGGGCTTTGAGGTTTGTGTTTGTTATTGACGGTGTTGGCGGGCTGCTGATTGGAATTGATGTCGGTGAATTGGGTATGTCGTCTAATTTAGATAAGCTTCCATTTTCAAGACTCCAGAGGTATTCGTCGTAGGTTCCAGGATAGGTGAGCACCTGGCCGTTTCGAACTTCCAGTATTCGATTTGCAACCCGTGCTATGAAGCCACGATCATGGCTGACAACTACCAGGGTTCCTAAATATGTCTTTAACGCCTGAGTTAGTGCTTCAACAGTTTGAAAATCGAGATGGTTGGTCGGTTCATCTAAAAGCAGCACGGGCACTTTTTTTAGAAGTATTTTTGCAAGGGAAACCCTGGATTTTTCTCCACCCGATAAAACCGAAATTTCTTTGTAGACGTCTTTTCCGGAAAAAAGGAGTGCGCCGGCAAGGTCTAGAATTTCTTGAAAGGTGACATGTTTATGCGCAGCAAGAGTAAGTTCATCAAAAACAGTCTTCGATAAATCGAGCTCATCCGATACATGTTGTGCGTAGTAACCAATACTTACGTCCAATCCGTATTCGATCGAGCCCGAAATGGGAGAGATTGCCTTTGCTAACCCCTTTAAGAACGTGGTTTTTCCAGCACCATTAAAACCAACGACCCCTAGGTGTTCACCGCGAACCAATTCTAAGTTAATGTCTTTAAGAATTTTAACGTCGCCATAACCAAGATCTAGGTTTTTTACTGTTAATGTTTTTTTTCCAGTTCGATTTGGTACCGGTATTGGTATAGTCGCCGAGACCGGGAGCGATTTAATTTCAATTTTTTCCATTTTTTGGAGAGATCGGAGTTTTGACTGCGCTTGCCGTGCCTTTGTAGCTTTCGCACCAAACCGGTTAACGAAATCCATTATAGCTTTTTTCTTCTTATCCTGCGAGTAGGCTTGTTTTTCAAGTTGCTCCCGAAGTGTTTGCTTCTCTTCGAAATAGTCATCGATATTGCCAGGAAATTTAGTGGTATCTCCAGATTCAACCTCAAGAGTGTGATCGGTAGTTCTTCTTAAGAATTCTCGATCATGAGAGATGAGCAAAAAACTTCCTGAAAAATCCTGGAGAAATTTTTCTAATACGAGTAGCGTTTCGAGATCAAGGTAGTTGGTTGGCTCATCAAGAAGGAGTAAATTCGGTTCGGTGCCAATGAGGTGAAGAAGCTTACATCGCATTCTATAGCCGCCACTTAATTCTCGAATTGGTTTTGTGAATACTTCATCCGATAATCCCAGGTCGATGCCAAGTTGCCGTAAATCCCAAAGGGGTTTAATACAGTCTGAAAGATAATCTTCTAGTGTTTGATCGCTTGTCCAAGAGGCTTCTTGAGCCAAATATCCAAGTCTGAGGTCGCGAGATCGAACGACTTCACCAGAGGTTAGGTCTTCTTCGCCTGTGATAATTCTGAAAAGCGTTGTTTTGCCGGCTCCGTTTGGGCCAATGACACCGACGTGTTCATTTTCATTAATTGCAAATGCCACATCATGAAATAGCTCTTTCGTGCCATATGATTTTGACCCTGCGACGATTTGTAGTAGATTCTTGCTCACGATTTATGAAGATATTTAATCAATTTGAATGAGTGAATGCACATTTGAGTTCAACTTGGTAGTGCCATTCAAAAACTTGAGTTCAATTAAAAACAAATTAGAAACAACTTTGGCGCCGAGACTCCCAATCAATTTTTCGGCAGCGGATGCGGTTCCCCCCGTTGCTAGCACATCGTCAACAATAATAACATTGTCGCCTGGTTTAATGTCGTCTTTATGAATTTCAAGAGTGTCTTGACCATATTCGAGAGTATAGGTGTGGGATGCAGTTGGTCTTGGCAGCTTTCCAGGTTTTCGAACTAAAACCAATCCGGTATGAAAATGTTCGGCAAGGGCCGCACCCAGAAGAAAGCCTCGCGACTCAATTGCGACGATTTTATTGAAATCTCCGGTTACGAGGTCGGCCAGTCGGCGAATGCAGGATTGGAAAGCATCAGGATCTGCCAGGATGGGAGTAATATCTTTGAAGATGATCCCTTCTTTGGGAAAATTTGGAACATCTATAATGCGGTTGCTTATTTCGTCTGCGGTGAGTACTCGATTCAATAGCTTCATTCGCCCTTTGAATCACGCGGGTGGTTAGGCAGGCAAGCGTTAATTGTCCTTTTTTTCTTTGCCGCCCTGCGCATCGATGATTTCTGCGGCCTTCTCGATCGTGATTTTGTCGGGCTCCTGGTCTTCCGGAATTTTAATATTTTTGGTTCCGTATTTTATATAGGGTCCATAGCGTCCTTCATACACGGCAACTTTTTTGTCAGTTTTCGGGTGTTTTCCCAAATCTGCAATTATCTTAGAACCGCCTCGTCCCTTTTTCTCTTGAGCCAGAATTTCTAATGCCCTCGGAAGTTCTACCGTATAGACGTCGTCGTCTTTTTTAAGAGAACGAAAATCACCGTCATGATTAATGTAGGGACCAAAGCGCCCCAGCGCAGCGAGGACCGGTTTTTTTGTTTCGGGATGTTTTCCTAAATCTCTGGGCAAGCTCAACGCCTTAAGGACTTGCTCCATGGAAATATCTTTGTAATCAACACCCTTTGGAATTGAAGCTCGTCTGGGTTTGGGGCTTTCTTCGGTGACCTCGCCCTGTTGAAGGTAGGGTCCGTACCGCCCTAGGAGACAATAAATATTCTCTCCTGTTTCTGGATGGGTTCCAATTGGAACGGGGCCTCTTTCGGAGGCTTCAATTATTTCTTCAATTGTTTCTGCAGTGAGGTCGGCCGGAGCAATATCTTCCGGAATTGATGCATGAACATCATCCTTCTTCTGTTTGCTACCTTGTTTTACGACATAGGGCCCATAGCGTCCCACTCGAATGTCGACACCGTCAATTTTAACAAGATCAACGGTTCTGGATTCGTCGGGATCTATTTTTTTCTCTTTTTGTGCAACCAGCTCTCGTAATCCGGTTTTTCCTAAGTAGAATTTTTTCAAATAGGGAATATTTTCAAGCCTTCCTGCGGCGATTTCATCAAGGCTTTGTTCCATTTCAGATGTAAAGCTATATGAAAATAGATCATCGAAATGTTTTTCGAGAAGTTGAACAACAATAAGACCTGTAAATGTGGGAGTTAAGTTGTTGCCGACCTTTCTGACGTAGCCTCGTTCAACTATTGTGCCTAAAATAGATGCATAAGTAGAAGGGCGTCCAATTCCTTCTTTTTCTAAACGTTGTACCAGAGATGCCTCTGTGTATCGAGGTGGTGGCTTTGTCTCGTGAGGCATAGAATCGACAGATTTGGGTCTTAGCTTATCGTTCTTATCGAGTTTTGGAAGAATTACTTCTCTGTCTTCAAGTGCGGCATCTGGATCGTCTTTGCCTTCGACGTAAGCTCTGAGAAATCCTGGAAATTCAATTCGAGTTCCGTTGGCCGAAAATTGTGCTTCTCCAGCGTCGATCTTTACGCTCATAGAGCGCTTTTTTGCTTCGGCCATTTGAGTTGCAACTGTTCGTTTCCAAATTAAATCATACAGAGATAACTCGCGTCCGCTTAGTCCAGATTCTTCGGGTTTAACAAAAGTTTCACCGGCTGGTCGGATTGCTTCATGCGCTTCTTGCGCTGATTTAGATTTACTTGAATATTGTCTAGGCTCGGGAGAAAGGTATTCTTTCCCATACAATGTTTCCACAACTGATCGTGCGCCCGAAATCGCTTGCTTAGAAAGAACCGGTGAATCGGTTCTCATATAAGTTATCAAGCCTTCTTCATAAAGACGTTGAGCGGCTCGCATGGTTTCGCGTGCGGACATGCCTATTTTTCTATTCGACTCCTGTTGCAACGTTGATGTTATAAACGGAGGGGATGGGCGACTCGTGCTCGTCTTCTCATCTATTGAGGTGACAATCCAATCTCCATTTTTTACTTTCTTTACCAGGTCGTCGGCTTCTTTTTCTTTCAAAACAACGATATCAGCTGGGTTTTTAGGCTTACCGGTTTTTTCGTCAAAATCTTTTCCGGTGGCGATTCGTTTTCCGGCAAGAGACGTTAACCGTCCTTCAAATTCTTTGCCGTCTTTTTCAAGTTTAGCCCGTAAATCCCAATATTCTGCTTTAACGAAAACTTTGCGTTCTCGTTCTCGATCAATAATAATACGCATTCCTGCAGATTGAACTCGGCCTGCAGATAAGCCATAGGCTATTTTTTTCCAAATTAATGGAGAAAGTGTATAACCCACAAGTCTATCAAGGACGCGTCGAGTCTCTTGCGCCTGAACCAAGCGCTGATCGATTTCTCTCGTGTCATTAAGGGCCTCTTGAATGGCAGATTTGGTGATTTCGTGAAAAACCATTCGTTTTGTAGGAACTTTAGGCTTCAATAGTTGAATTAAATGCCATGAAATACTTTCTCCTTCGCGGTCTTCGTCGGTAGCGAGTATTAGTTCATCAGCAAGCTTCAACTGTTTTCGTAAATGTGTGATGATTTTTGCTTTTCCCTTGGGCACCACATAAAGGGGCTCGAAGTTTTCATCGACATTGACTCCGATTTTGGCCCATTCTTCTTTTTTTAATTTTGGTGGGATGTCAGTCGCTGACTGAGGAAGATCGCGCACGTGTCCCATGCTGGCTTCGACCATGTAATTTTTTGGTAAGAATTTTCGAATGGTTTTGGCCTTTGTCGGAGACTCTACTATAACCAGTACCTTCGCTGCTGCCACGGTGCGTCCTTTCCTGAACTTGAGTAAGCCCCTTCAATAATAAACGATTTCGCCGAAGAGGCAATTTACATCCCTTTTTGTTAGCGATATACGTCGGTTAATCTAAATCTAAAAGGAAGAAAATATGATTGGTCGCGTTGATATCGGAGTAATAGGGGGTAGCGGTGTGTATCAAGTCGAAGGTGCGAAGGTCCTCGACGAGATTAAAATCGATACTCCGTTTGGTGAGCCTTCGGATCAGATTGCGATAGTTGATCTTGGGGGAAGGAAGTGCGCATTTCTCCCTCGGCACGGAAAGGGTCATCGATATTTACCGACTGAGATTCCGGTACGTGCAAATTTTTGGGCGCTTAAGTCATTGGGTGTTTCAAATGTCCTCGCAATTTCTGCTGTTGGAAGCTTGGACGAGAATTATGCGCCTGAGGAGTTTGTTATTCCCAATCAGATCATTGATCGAACTAAATTTAGAGAGCAAACACTTTTTGGAGACGGAATTGCCGGACATGTGAGCTTGGCAGATCCGTTTTGTTTTGAGCTGAGCAAAATTGTTGCTGACGCGATACGAAAAAATAGTGATGTGACCGTTCATGAAGCGGTGACTTATCTTTGTATGGAAGGGCCAGCATTTTCCACTCGTGCCGAAAGCCATTTGTATCGGCACTACTCATGCGGAATTATTGGCATGACTGCAATTCCGGAAGCTAAAATTGCGCGCGAAGCCGAAATGGCTTATTCAATGATTGCTATGGTCACTGATTTCGATTGTTGGCGAGAGGAGGAAGAGGCCGTAAATATTTCTGAAGTGATGGGCCATATGAAAAACAATGTTGCCAAGATTAAAAATGTGCTGCCTTCGATTATTGATGCGATTCCTGAAAATTTTAAAAGTTCGGCCCATTCTGCAGCAGAATATGCAATAATGACGTCTTTAGATTTGGTTCCGCCAAAAACAAAAAAAAATCTTGAGATCTTTTATGGAAAGTATTGGGGGTAGGAATGTACCGATTAGTGATTGTGAGACATGGCCAAAGTGAGTGGAATTTGGAGAACCGATTCACAGGATGGACCGATGTTGGATTGAGTGAAAAGGGGCGACAAGAGGCCAAGCGAGCCGGCGAGTTGCTCAAAGAAGATGAGTTCGAGTTTGATTTAGTCTATACTTCGGTTTTGAAGCGCTCAATTGACACAGCAAATATTATTTTGGAAGTAATGCGACAAAAGGACGTCGAACAAATAAGAAGCTGGAAGCTTAATGAACGTCACTACGGGGCTTTGCAGGGACTTAATAAAGCCGAAACAATGGAAAAACACGGCGAAAAACAAGTGCAAGTTTGGAGAAGAAGCTATGATGTGGCGCCGCCGCCACTAGAGGAAAATGATGATCGTTATAATCCAGCAGATCCAAATTATGCGGTTTTAAATAAAGGTGAATACCCAGCCACTGAATCGCTTAAAGATACCGTCGCCCGTGTGATTCCATACTGGGAAAATGAGATAATTCCTCAGCTCAAAGCGAATAAATCTGTTTTGATAGTGGCTCACGGCAATAGTTTGCGGGCGTTGGTTATGTATTTGGAAGGTTATTCTGAGGATGAAGTAACTCGATTGAATATTCCAACCGGTGAACCATTGTTTTTTACATTGAATGATAAATTTAAGTCGGTGGGGTCGCGATATTTGGGAGACGATGATGCAGAAGATGCGGCTCTTTTAAGTGCGAAACAGTCCGGCGCTAAAACTGAATAATTAATTGGCAATTAAATGGAGGCAAAAATGAGTATTTCGATGGATGAATTGAGTAAACGATACGACATTCTTTCGGAGGGCGAAGTAATTTTGGATGTGCGAACGCCGGATGAATTTGCCGAAGGACATGTACCCGGAGCTATAAATATTCCACATGAAGAAGTGGCTGCTCGATTTGATGAGATTAAGGATTATAAAAAAATCTATATTCATTGCCGTTCAGGTAATCGTGTGAAGCAATGCCGGGCTATGTTAAGCGGATTTGAGGGGCCTGAGCTCGTTTATATTACCTGTTCTGGAATGATGGATTGGGAAAGTTCAGGAAATCCGATTGAAAGTTAGGGATTACTGATTTTCGTCGTCAGAGCTGGTAAGGACCCGAAGAACCGCCATAGCGTCTTCCTCTTCTTCCAGTTTTTTAATGATTTCGTCGTCTAAATTTTCGCGTTCATATTCATCAATGTCGTCGATATTTGCATCTTTTTGCAGTCGTCGAATCACATTGTCGGCCCGCCTCAGGCGATAGGTGAGTACTTCGAACATTGTGCGAAAATAGGCGGGGA
>Ga0066639_10005337_pt1 | contig 10817 bp, 7 predicted proteins | sample CryGeyCG2114_010_2_FD_59504 | JGI IMG/M metagenome (GOLD analysis project Ga0066639, IMG submission 59504) | Groundwater microbial communities from aquifer - Crystal Geyser CG10_big_fil_rev_8/21/14_0.10 | ecosystem: Environmental > Aquatic > Deep subsurface > Groundwater | place: USA: Utah... | reverse complement strand
GGATAAAAATCTTCAAACTCACTTGTTTCGGGAATTCCAACCTCAGTTGATAAGACATACGGAAGTTTATGGCTTCCTGGATAATACTCAAGCGGACCAGAATTTGATTTGATATCTTCCAATGCAATCCAGGCGGCGCCAAGGTTTCCAAGTGGGAAGGTAGTCATATGTATTGAATCAGAGTGGGCGCCTTGACCACTTCCATACTTAAAAACTAATGTCTGAAACGAACGCATTTGCTTACCTAGGAGCAAACTTAATACGCGCTTTATTTCGGAGTGATCTAAACCCTCTCGAATCTCTGGCACCCTAAAGTGTGCGTTAAGGGCACGATTCATTGAAATTCTATATGGATTACTCGGATCCTGAAGATCTTTAAAAGTTCCATCATTCATCGCCAAGTCAAAGCTATTCCAAATTCGATCACAAGATTCGTCCGAAACAACTCCCTCTAAAATCACATAACCGTTTTTTTCCCAGTTGCGGCATAGTTCAGCATCGGATTTACTAATGTCTCCGCAAGCCTCTTTCTTTGCTATTAATTCTGGAGCGTCTGATCGATCAAGCCACGGCAAATCACTAGAAATGGGAAATCGATTAGCTCGATAAAAATCGATTGAATCGACGTCAAAATTTTCGGCCATTCGAGTGGGCCTTCTAAATTTCCTTCGAAGGATTCGAGCCGAAGCGGGCTGAAGAATTTTTCTGGAGCCCCGAATCAATTGTGTCAAGTTCATATTTATAGCGTCTATCGTATTTCTGCCTATACATCTATTTGAAATTTAGATGACTCGTGGTAGCAATATCAAATTCCCTAGGAAATTTAAGGAGCGATCGATGTCCCGTGGCTATTATTCTGACCCGAGTATTCATGACAATTCAGTGATATTTATTAGTGAATCTGACCTTTGGTCGTATCGAATGGGTTCAGAACGAGCAGAACGCCTCACCGCTGGATTTGGTTCAATCATTAGGCCTCACTTCAGCCCAGACGGAACTCAAATTGCTTACGCTAGCCAAGAAGAAGGAAACTTTGAAGTTTACACTATTGCCTCTAATGGGGGCTCCGCGAAGCGACTAACCTTTCTTGGCGCCACAACTGTTCCACTTAGATGGAAATCAAATAATGAATTAGTATTGGCATCCGATAGAGAGTCGCCATTTCGGGGTCAGTTCCTACTGTATGCCTTAAACCTAAACACCGGAAAAACGACGTCATTCAATTGGGGAGCCGTCAGCGATGTTACCTTCGAACCCGAGGGAAAAGGAACCGTATTAGAAAGAAATGGTCGACTGTTATTCGATCCCTCTTGGTGGAAAAGATATAGAGGCGGAACCGCGGGTGACCTTTGGATTGACCGAGACGGAGACGGCAACTTCAAAAGGCTGCTTGGATTAAAAGGAAATCTTGCCAATCCGATTTGGATTCAAGACCGAATCTATTTTATTGCAGACCATGAGGGGTATGGAAATATTTATTCCTGCACACCAACTGGTAAGAACGTTACTCGGCACACCGACCATCGCGATTTTTATGTTCGAAACCTAAACTCAGACAACATAAATATCGTCTACCATTGCGGCGCCGACATTCATTGCTTCAGCCCAAAAACAAATCAATCGATAAAACTTGATTTTGAGTACCCAAGTTCTAGAACCCATCGGAATAGAAAATTCCCAAACCCGGTAGAATTTTTAGAATCGGCATCCTTGAGTCCAGATGGAAAACGCGTGATATCTGTTTCTCGCGGACGGGTTTTTGAAATGGAAAATTGGCACGGCGCCGTCACGCAAGTAGATTACCAAAAGGAGGGTCGAAATAGGCTTGCAAAATATTTACATGACGGAATTAGGGCGATTTGCACCAGCGACATTTCTGGAGAAGAATCAATCGAAATATACAACTTAAAAACAACAAAAAGAATCAAGCATATTCTAAATCAAAAACAACTCGGACGACCACTTCGAATCGTTCCCTCACCTACCTCCGATTTGTTGGCTATATCCAACCATCGATCAGAGTTATTAATCCTTGATTTAAAAACCTCTAAAATCCGAGTTTTGGACAAAAGTGATTCGTCAAACATAAAGGGATTTTCATTTTCCCCTGACGGCAACTGGTTGGCATATGGGTTTTCAAATACGCAACAAACAACGGTAATTAAAATTGCAAATGTAAAGTCAGGAAAAATCGAACAGGCCACAAAACCCGTGCTTCATGACTTTGATCCAGTATTCGATCCGAATGGGAAATATCTTTATTTCCTTTCTAGTCGAACATTGAATCCAATTTACGATTCGCTTCAGTTTGAATTGGGATTTAACAAAGGAGTGAAGCCATACTTGATAACACTTCAAAATGGAACTCCCAATCCATTTCATCCCAACCCGAAGATTGAAAAATATGAATCTAAAACGAAGGATAAGAAAAAAACTCCGGACAAAAAATTTGATATAGATTTTAATGGAATTGAAAACCGTATTATTGAATTTCCAGTTCCGGAATCCAAATATTACCAGATAGGCGCCACCGAAGATAAATGCTGGTACCTTTCTGCCGAACCGGAGGGATCGCTAGACGAAGACTTCGATTATTCAAGTGAGTCTACTGAGCTATTTTGTTACGATTTAACTAAGCAAAAAGAAGACGTCTTTGCTTCTGGAATTTGGGGATTCGAGATATCCAATAACAAGAAAAAAATATTGCTCCGTAAAGACGGCGAAGTGAAGGTCATTTCTACTTCAAATAAACCAGAGGAACCACAGGGCCAAAAACGATACAGTCCGGATAGTGGCCATATTAATTTCAATAGACTCCAATATTCTGTTAGCCCGGTCGAAGAATGGCGACAAATGTTCAAAGAAGCGTGGCGACTTCAACGCGATCATTTTTGGACTCCTGATATGTCAAAAATAGACTGGCAAAATGTATTTGAACGTTATTACCCTATTATTGACAGAGTAAGCACACGCAAAGAATTTTCGGACCTTGTATGGGAAATGCAGGGAGAGCTCGGTACATCGCACGCCTACGAAATGGGCGGAGATCATCGATCAGAACCGAGTTACTCCGTTGGAAAGCTAGGCATTTCTACAATTTTTGATAAAAAATCATGCGGTTTTCGTATCACCCAGATTTTTGAAGGGGACCCATGGGACCGCTTTTCCACATCGCCGCTCAATACCCCCGGTGTTGAAGCCAAAGTTGGCGAAATAATTACTCACATTCAAGGTAAGGCGATTTCGGCAAACGAATCCGTAAACTTAGGCCATTATTTGATTAATCTTGCCGGGCGTGATGTTCAGCTCGTGCTGCTTGATCCAAAAACAAAAAGGCGAAGAGACGTTTTAGTTAAAACACTTGGAAACGAAAGAGCACTTAGATACCGAGAGTGGGTCGAACGCAATCGTGAGTATGTTCATCATAAAACCGGTGGAAAAGTTGGATACGTCCATGTGCCAAATATGGGGCCACAAGGTTTTTCAGAGTTTCATCGATATTTTTTGGCGGAGGTCTATCGCAAAGGCCTCATTATAGATGTACGCTACAATGGCGGTGGTCATGTTTCGGGACTCTTATTGGAAAAACTTTCTAGAAAAAGAATCGGATATTGCGAATCTCGCTGGTGGGGAAAGGAACCTTACCCCAATGAATCTCCTATGGGTCCGATGGTCGCTTTGACCAATGAATTTGCCGGATCAGATGGAGATATTTTTTCACATTCCTTCAAGCTAATGAACCTTGGCCCTTTAATCGGAAAGCGAACCTGGGGCGGTGTCATTGGTATCTGGCCGCGACACTCACTGGTAGATGGAACAATGACCACTCAACCTGAATTTTCTTTCTGGTTTAAGGATGTCGGATGGGGCGTAGAAAATTTTGGAACTGACCCAACTATCGAAGTGGAATATCGACCCCAAGACTATCGAAACCGAATTGATCCCCAGCTTGACCGAGGAATCGAAGAGGCGGAAAAAATAATTAAGAAACATAAATCTGACCTAATTGAACTTAACACTGAAAAACCAGATCTATCACCACCGGAATTTCCAATTTAAGGTCAGACTTTTACGTAGCTAAGGTATGTCTTAAGTTCGTCAATTGATTCTTGAATGTCATCAAGCGCACGATGTGTGTTTTTTTTCTGAACCTCAATGCCGTATTTGGTTCGGAAAATTTCCTTAAATGAGCTTACGTCGATTATTCGATAGTGAAGGCGTTTTGCTAATTCTGGCATGTACCGATCAATAAATAATTTATCGTTGCCTACTGAATTACCGCAAAGAAGAATTCGTTCACTTCCAGAAAAATAGGGTTTAACAAACCCCAGGACATCTTGCTCAACTTTTTCAATCTTCTCGCCACCCGGGACAAGCTTAGTTAGGCCACTGTCGCCATGGGTCTTACGACACCAATCGTCCATTTGATCTAGAATCTCTTGTGGCTGATATACGATCTTATGAAATTCGCCGATCGGGCTTAAACTTGTGTCTGTAACGATCGCAGCAACCTCTAAAATGCGCTCTTTCTCAACATCCAGACCGCTCATTTCCAAATCTATCCAAAAAAAATTTTTCATTGATTCTTCACATCTTAGCAGTGCCCAGGACCGCCCACCACTGTAAATTCAAGCTTGATTCGACCGGATATCCACGCTAAAACGAGGCGCGTAAAAACTTCTATCATGGAAAATAGCCCAAAAAGAGTTTATACTAGTGTTCATTCATTAAAATTTAATGATTTCAGGTAGTTAGAGATTATTTCCTAATCTCGAGCCCAAAAATGAAGTCGAGTAAAGAGAGGAAGCTATGGCTGAGAAACATGTTGATATGAGTAAGATCCGAAATATCGGAATCTCTGCACACATTGACTCTGGGAAAACAACGCTTTCAGAGCGAATTCTTTTCTACACCGGAAAAATCCACAAAATCGAAGAGGTTCGTGGAAAATCAGGTGTTGGAGCGAAAATGGACTCGATGGATCTCGAACGAGAAAAAGGGATTACAATCCAGTCTGCCGCTACTTACTCAATCTGGAAAGACTACAATATTAACTTAATCGACACCCCGGGACACGTGGACTTCACAGTTGAAGTTGAACGCGCCCTACGTTGCCTTGATGGCGCAGTACTGGTGCTTTGCTCAGTTGCTGGGGTTCAATCTCAATCGATAACAGTCGACCGACAAATGCGTCGATACAATGTACCGAGAATTGTATTCATCAATAAAATGGACCGAGCGGGTGCTAATCCGGTTCGCGGATTGCAAATGCTTAGAGAAAAGCTTCGCTTAAATGCCCATTTAATCACCTACCCGATCGGCGCGGAAGATGCGTTTGAAGGGATTTGCTGTCTCGTCACCATGAAAGCCATGTATTTTGATGGTGAGAGTGGCGAAAAACTACGAATTGAAGAAATTCCGGCTGATCTTGTTGATACATGTAAAAAATATCGGGAAGAACTCATCGCTGCGGTCGGCGATTTTGATGACACGATTGCCGAGAAATACCTTGAGGGCGAAGAACCCACCGAAGAAGAGCTCCGAGCGGGAATTCGAAAAGCTACGTTGTCCCTTAATTTTTGTCCCGTCATGATGGGATCTGCGTATAAAAATAAAGGCGTTCAGCCATTGTTAGACAATGTTGGTTACTACTTACCGGCTCCAAATGAAGTTCGAAACGTTGCGCTAGATCAGCGAGACGGTGAAAAAGAAGTTGAGCTCATCTCTGACCCATCCAAGCCGCTTGTAATGCTTGCATTTAAGCTTGAGGATGGCCGATATGGGCAGCTGACTTATATGCGACTTTATCAAGGAACTGTAAATAAAGGCGATTTCGTCTTCAACGTGGTAACTGGTAAAAAAGTAAAAGTACCAAGAATCGTGCGAATGCATTCGGATGAAATGCATGATGTCGATCAAGCCCAAGCAGGCGATATCATCGCTATGTTCGGAATCGATTGCGCGTCCGGTGACACGTTTACAGACGATAAAGTAGCCTACACAATGACATCGATGTTCGTCCCGAACGCGGTTATTTCACTGGCTATTTCTCCGAAAGATAAATCAGGACAAGCGAATTTTTCAAAAGCTCTGAACAAATTCACCCGTGAAGACCCAACTTTCCGAGTGCATCGAGATGAAGAGTCCCATCAGACAATTATTTCTGGCATGGGCGAGCTGCACCTTGAAATTTATTGTGAACGAATCAAGCGAGAGTTTGACTGTGAATGCATCATTGGACAGCCACAGGTGGCTTATCGTGAGACGATCACCACAAATGCGGATTTCGATTACACTCACAAAAAACAAACCGGTGGTGCTGGTCAGTTTGGTAAAGTTGTTGGCCGAATTGAACCGTTTGTTGACGAAACAAGTGATAAAAATTTCGAATTCGAAAACAAAATCGTAGGCGGATCGATTCCACGCGAATACATTCCTGCAGTTGAAAAGGGAATGGCCGAAGCAATGACTGAAGGTAAGCTCATTGGTTTCCCGATCGTCAATATTAAAGCTGTTTTGATTGACGGATCATTTCACGCGGTCGATTCATCCGAGCAAGCATTTAAAACTGCGGGGTTAATGGCATTTCGTCAAGCGTACGATAAAGCTAATCCGGTCGTTCTTGAGCCAATGATGAAACTTGAAACAAACGCACCCGAAGAATTTCAAGGTTCTGTAATGGGACAAATCAATCAGCGTCGAGGAATAATCCAAAATTCTGGCACTAACGAAGGATTTTGTACCATTGAAGCTGAAGTGCCCCTCGCTGAAATGTTTGGATATGCAACAGACTTGCGTTCTGCCACCCAAGGTAAAGGTGAGTTTACAATGGAATTCTCCAAATACAGTGCGGTTCCAAAGGGCGTTCAAGAAGAAATGGTAAAAAAATATCAAGAAAAACGAGCTAAGGAAAACAAGTAAACGCTTGAGTAAGCTCGCTTAAATTAAAGTATTTAAAACGTATAATAAGAAACTTCCCATAAGTTCTATCCGAACCCGGGAAGTTTCTAATTTAAGGCTATGCCTTTTTCAAAAAACAAGTTTTCAAGACGATCGTACTTCCATTCACCTTACCCTCGATAAGGCCAGGGTCTCCAGTTAAAGTAATTCCTTTTACAAGCGTTCCTCGTTTGGCCGTAAACCCCCCGCCCTTAACTTCTAAATCCTTTATCAACGTAACCGAATCTCCATCCGACAACTCAACTCCATTGGAATCAAGTGTCACTTGTAAATCTCCAGCTTGCCCAGCATCTACGGAACCAATCGTTTCCTCATCTGCCCAGCTTTGCAGATCTTCTGGTAAATAAAGCTGATCCAGGAGGTCTTGAGCCCACCCCTGTATCTTAAGCGCAGTGAGAACCCGGCGAATCAATACCTGAACCGGCGCATGCTGGGTCCACATGGTTTCTGAAAGTTTATGCCAGTGTGGGGATGACGAATCGAATTCGATGGTAAGCTGATTTAGGCATACAACACAAAGTAAAACCGAATTAGCTTCGTTCTCTATACCGGAATCTCCACGAGGGGGGACCGGATAAACGCCAAGATTTTCAGCATTTAAACATAGTTCGCATTTAGAGCCACTTCTTGATTCTAGGCTAGACAAGAACGACATTTTTTTATTCTGAATCAACGGGATCTGTATCGGCCGCATCGTCATCTACAGATTCGGAATTGCCAGTTTTTGCATCGGTCTTGGCCGGAGCTGATTCTGACATTGGCGTAGGGATCTGACTCTCCAAATGTGCTTCGACAGCACTTTTCGGAGTGCTCATTACTGTCAGAGTAATCGAGGTACACACAAAGACCGTTACTAAAAACCAAGTCGCCTTAACAAAAAAATTCGCCCCACCAGAGCTTCCAAATACAGTTTGTGACGATCCACCAAAAGAGGCGCTCACTTCTGCGCCCTTACCAGATTGAACCAATACAAAAAGAATTAAAAAAATCGCAACGATTATATGCACAGTCATTAATACGGTAATCATAGGGAAAGGATATACCCGAAATCTTATTATGGCACCAGTCTGAAATACCCGCTAATTTAGATCAACTTCTAAAATAAGCGGAAGATGGTCTGATATCTCTCCCACCTGAGGAATCTTCCTAGACTGAACTGAGTTCTCTTTTTTGACTAGAATATAGTCGATTCGGCGATCGGGCTTATCGGCAGGAAAACTCAATAAATTTGAACCCGCGAAGGTATCGCGAAATCCTGGAAATAAAGCCATGAGTGCTTGCGCTGACCTACTTTGACTATCAACGTTGAAATCGCCCCCAATGGCCAACACTGGCGATCCTTCGGATAAATATCGATCAACCCTCTCGGCCATCCATTTTCCCTGACGGTCTCGATGAACGTCATCAAAAGCTTCCAAATGACTATTAACAAAGGAGTACTCGCGGCCATTTGGAAGCTGAAGTAGAACATTCTGAGTGTACCGGAAAAGGTAGAAAAAATTATAGATGTACGAAAAGGAACTAGGTTTCGACCATAAATTTATCCGATTTTCCAGAATAGGAAATCGACTAAGGACCGCTCCCCCTGAATAAACTTTTCCAAAATGATTCGTGGGAGGCCAATACGGAAACGGCACATAGTTGGCTTTCCAAGACGGCGCATAGGCCGCAAATCGAAGATTTGAATTTTCAGCAAGGTATTTTACTTGGTCTAGATGCCCAGAGCGACCTGAGTCCTGATCAATTTCCTGAATTAGGGCAACATCTATTTTGTATTCGTCAAAAAGTTTTACCATCTTCAACAGCTCTCGCTCAAAATGCGCTCGGCTTTTGGTTGCATACCCTTCGCCCGCCGAACCCATTCCATATCCATACCCGATATTCCAAGAAAGGACTCGAAGCTGTGAAAATTTATCCGTGTCTGCAAATGAATCAGTTGAAGCGGAGAATGAAATCACTTCACCAGTGAACTCTTTAGGCGACTGTGGGCCACCAGATCCCCAATAAACGAAAACTCCAGAGAGAATAAAAAAGATTAGTAGTCCGGAAAAAAAAGCAGTCACGTCTATTTCACCCTTAAATTTAGCAAGTTTTAATGTTGCTTTGCTATTTTAACAAGTGATGCAAATGTATCGACTTCCAAACTAGCGCCACCAACTAGACCGCCATCGATATCAGCGCAACTCAACAACTCAGAAAAATTTCCTGGCTTTACGGAACCACCATATAAAATCGGTGTCATATTGCTAGCTCCTTCTGAAACATTTGCTGCCAGCCACTCCCTTATCAAACGATGCACCTCTTGAGCCTGTACAGGAGAAGCTGTTTTTCCAGTTCCAATTGCCCACACCGGCTCATACGCTATCGAAACCCTTCCATCGCAAAACGGATTAACCAACTTGTCTGTAAATACAGACGCTATTTGGCGCTCGATAACAATTCGCGTTTTTCCAGACTCCCGTTCCGCTAACGATTCTCCGACACAAACCATCACCTCGAAACCCTGTGACAGTAAGCTTTTGGTTCTTTTAAATACAGTCTCGTCCGTTTCTCCAAAAAACTGTCTTCTTTCAGAGTGCCCGATGAGGACTTGATTTACTCCGATCGCCTTAAGCATGGGTCCAGAAATTTCTCCAGTGAAAGCACCGTTTTCTTCCCAATGAGCGTTTTGAGCTCCAATTTCAATTCGTCCGCCCCCAACTTCGGCAATGGCAGCTCTCGCGGAAGACTCCAATGACAGAAACGGCGGAAATAGTCTTACTCGAACATTCATAGTTTCACTGCCAACTTGAGGGGCAAGCGACTCGAGGAACTCAACCGCTTCGGCAGAGTCTTTATTCATCTTCCAATTTCCAGAAACAATTATCGGACGACTCACTTTTTTAATACCTCTATTCCGGGAAGACCGCTTCCTTCGAGATACTCCAAAACAGCCCCTCCACCAGTCGAAAGATGATCGAATTTTTCTGCAAAACCTGACTTCTTAACCGCAGAAACCGTGTCTCCACCGCCGACTATTTTTATACATTCTTGTTCCGCTAAAAATTCTGCAATACTCATTGTTGATTTATCGTAAGGAGGTTTCTCAAACCAACCCAGAGGACCGTTCCAAAATACAGTTTTAGCCGTCGCAATAACGCCTTTAAATTTTTCTACTGTATCCGGACCTACGTCAAAGCCATCGACCGTATCAGTTGGCAAATAAACCGGAACACTTCGTTTTTCAGCATCTCGCAATACCGTTTTTGCTGCACTAATATCTGCAGAAGTTGGTTGTTTGGCACCGGCTGGGGTTTTTCTGCCCTGGGCTTCGTCAAATGCAAACGCCATCGCACCACCGATCAAAACTGCATCAACATTTAACAATAGTGATCTAATTGTCTTAATCTTATCACTTACTTTAGCGCCACCAAGTATCAATACAAATGGCTTGGACGGATCTTTGATCAGAGGATCCAAATATTTCAACTCTTTCTCTAACAAAAAACCACCGGCTTTTTCCGCGGCAAGCTCGGGCACGCCGTAGGTAGATGCATGTTTTCGATGGGCTGTTCCAAAAGCGTCCGTAACATATACGTCTAACAATCGAGACAGGCCTGCGACAAACTCGCGATCATTTGCTTCTTCGCCTGGATAAAATCGAAGATTTTCCAAAAGCAAGATTTTGCCTTCCGGAAGTGATTTTGTCATCATTTCGATACCATCACCAATGCAATCGTCTGCCAACGTAACTTCTTGACCCAATAGTGATGCAAGCTGAATAGCAATGGGCTCTAACGAGAAATTTGGATTCCTTTGTCCATTTGGCCTACCCAGGTGCGAGCCAATAATTAATCGGGCCCCCTGCTCTAATGCAT
>Ga0066639_10005335_pt1 | contig 10818 bp, 9 predicted proteins | sample CryGeyCG2114_010_2_FD_59504 | JGI IMG/M metagenome (GOLD analysis project Ga0066639, IMG submission 59504) | Groundwater microbial communities from aquifer - Crystal Geyser CG10_big_fil_rev_8/21/14_0.10 | ecosystem: Environmental > Aquatic > Deep subsurface > Groundwater | place: USA: Utah... | reverse complement strand
TCACCCAATTCTAACCTTTTTTGACATCCCTTCGGTGCGATCTATCTACGGTCAATTCGAGTTTGCTCCACTCAAATTGTGCCCTATTTTTGTCATCGACTAAAAATTGATCAATTCAACTAAAACCCATTGGCAGTCATGTGGCCATTTGTTTGCATACCTTCCACTGGATGAAGGTAATGTTTTTTTTCACTTTTCTTCTATTGTCCTGCTTGAGTTCGGCAAATAACCGCTGCCAAGCTCTCAAGGTGCCCAATAAAAAACCACTACAAACACTATCTACCCTATATGCCTCTGCTAAAGGAACCCTTAAAGACTTCCAAATCCATGTGAGTAATGAATCAGGTCTACTACGTAAGGCACAACTAATTGATGAGGCACTTCCTAATTCTACCGTCAGTATGGCCTATTTTATTTACGAAAATGATTATTCATCCTCTTATCTAACACAAAAAATAATTCAAAAAGCTACCAATAAAAATGTTCATTTTCAAATTCTTGTGGACTACTTTATGGCAGAAAATTTTTTACCTCTCTATCATATTCTTGATACACACCCGAACATCCAAGTTCAGCGCTTCAGAGCCCCCACTCCTGAGTTTTTATCATTTTTAAAAAACCAACTACAGATTGCTGAGCCAATGGAGCTTCTGCGCGGGATGATGTTGAGTGACAATGAAAAAATCATGCAACAAATTTCCAGCTCTCCGCTACTTCAACAACTACTAGCACAAATTCCAAAAATGAAAACTGAAGAAGCTCAAGGAGAAAGTGCCCCGGGCACCCTGATGATGAGTGTTCTACTACAAAAACTTCAGGAACAAAAAACACAGGAAGCTGTTTATTTAGCAACTCAGTTGGAAAAGCATCTGGTTGAGTTTTCACGCCGACTTCACCATAAGTTGATGTTAGTACAGACCTCTGAAGGCCTTAAATTTATTACTGGAGGACGAAATATCAGCGACGAATACCACTTAAGCTTAGGACATGAATTTCTGAAAGAACGTAACTATCCATTCTTTGACGCAGAAGTTTCGGGTACTATGCAGTCTGACAAAGCAAATCAGATGCAAGCTTCATTTAGTAGGTTATGGCGTAACCCCAATCTCACCACTAATGTTGGTACTGGTACTGACACTGAAATCCAAACAGTCACTCAGGAGATGAATAGCAAAGCTGGGATCTTTGAAGCTACACTTTCTAGCATACAAATAGCAGCTGCACGAGGAACCATTAAGGGTATTTCCAGCAGTATCTCCTACATAGAAAACCTACCGGGTACTAAGCAAAAGTACAAAATGATCAGCAAAGCTTGGGTTGAGCTATTGGATCAGGCACAAACTGAAGTCACCATTGTTTCTGCTTATTTCCATTTATTTCCTGCGCTTTATGAGGCTATTAAAAAAGCCTCTATACGTGGAGTAAGGATCACTATTTATACAAATTCATTTACCTCCACTGATATGAATATGGTCAATGTGGCCACTTATCAGGAGTTTGCCCAATGGCAAAAAGATCTAGGCCCCAATGTAGCGATTCAAGAGCTTAACCGTGGCCCCAAAGAAGGTTCTCTCCACGCAAAGTTCATTGTGATTGATAAAAAAATTGTTGGTATTGGATCAGCCAACTTTGACCCCAGAACAAATGAACTGGATACAAACAACGTTGTTTTTATGGATTTATCATACGATCCAAAAATGGTGAAAGCCTTCACAGAAGCCTATATTGGTTCTAAAGATCATCAGCAAACTCAGAGTGATTACGGTTTGGGACTCGCCTGGACAACACTCACTCAGAACTATGTGAATGCAATCTATAAAAAAATTGAAGAGACAAAAAAACGACTGACTCAAGCTCTAAAAACCAGCTTCATCCGTCGGCAGCTCTAATCAGGCATCAGTTGGTCCCTAAAGACTACTTTTTAATGAGTACTAAGAGAGTCCCATTATTAGTCACTGTGCCTGTGTTTGCTTCTCTCTGCGCTGTCACAGTTATGACGTCACTGGCACTTAAACCTTCTAATAGAAAAGTTAATGCTCCTGAGGCTAAATTATTACCTACACTTCCACCACAATAATGACTAGAAGCAATCGCTCCACTGACATTGGTACCGTTCACCGCTACTCTTATACGAAAGTTTGTGCGTGATGTGATTGGACTACAAAAGTTACTGCTATTGAGCATTAACAAATAATCACCAGCTTGCTCCACAGTGATGGACTGTGGATTTGTTGCCGTGGAGTGAGTGTAGTAAGTAGCATCTGCAATTGTAGAATTTGTCCACTTATGTGAGCTTGCCGCATTTGAATTCAAACTAGCACCACTCACAAGAGAATTCCCATCAACAAACAATACCCCTGTATCACTGGAAAGCTTCTCAATAAAAATGCTGGCCTCATATCCTGCCGAAACAGTAATAGTACCAGGGGTCGCTGAATCACCTGTGTACAAGCTTAGAACTTGATTGCTAGACGTCGACACAACAATTCCTGACCAACTGATGGAAGATTCCGTTTTGGTGACTAAGTATCCCTGGCGAAATTGCCCAGAGGTTACAATAGTCCCATCTAACTTAATCATTCCCTCTACCCCAACACCAGTGTCTGCCGTCGTCAGTGGAATTGTGATATGAACAACATAAGTACCGGCGGTACTTAAGGTGATATCACCAGAGCCATTAGTGTGAGAAAAACCAGTATCTTGCACACTATGAGTCCAAGAAATAGCATAATCCGTGGTATCATTAAGGTTAGTAGAATTTGTTGTTTGAGTCGCCGTAGCATAAAAAATCTTACGACTAGAGCCAACGTATTCCATAAACATGGTGGCTTCATCTAGTACTGTTATTGTACCAACACCACCACCCAACTTAACGGTGACATCTATTTCATCACCAGCCACAAGACCACTGAGAAAAAATGTACAATTATTTGAAGACTCCGCGTGACCATTAGCGTTCGCAATATAAACGGAAGCACAGCGCCCAACGCTCATGGCGGTCCCATTTTTTCTAACATCAGTGATTATAGAACCATTCGATACAGCCCCAACAACAGGTACATTGATGGAAACCAAATAGTCACCGTCTGTGGCTATGGTCACCTTATGGTTATTTGTCACTGTGGAGTGTGTGAAACAGGTAGCATCAGCATCAGAGGCCGTCCATTGCAATGAGTAGGCTGTAGCTTGATTAAAGTTTGTGTTGGTGGCCGGAGCTGTTGTGGTTGTCGCACCCGTAAACCATCCAATACAAGTAATGTCTGCACTACTTCCGCTGTTGTCTGAACCGCCACTACTTGAACCAGCAGAGCCACCATGCCCATCAGTCTGACCACCACAAGAAAGTAACCCTGATAAAAGTATCAATGTCGGCAGAAGTTTATTCAAATAGATCAAATTGTCCTCCAAGACCATAGGATTTCACGATGAGCTTATTGTTTGTAATGTCAATAATAGTATTGCCAGACTTCTGCGTTCTATATTGAAGAGAATTATAAAAACCAAAAATAGAAATATTTTTAAGCAATCTAAAACCTAGTTTTACTGAGTAGCCTGCACCATCAAAATACTTCACCTCTTCATCGGATGTGGAATTGAGATTCAAATTATGTTCGCTGGCAAATAAATAATTTCCTGCTAACCAAAAGGAACGAATCAAATAGGTGAGCTCCGCTCCCACTGCATATCCCTTTCCACCCAAATTTGTTCCAGAAACAGAGTCTGGGAGTGTTGTTTGCCCTACATATCTCATTTCCCCATAGAGAGCCGTGTTTAGTGTACCCCCCCACAGCCATCCAGCAGAAATGAACCCCGCACCAATGTTCATAGATCGTGATGCCAGAGCATTTTGCTCTGCTGAAGCATCGCCGTAACCGCCGTAGCCGCCTAATGTAAATGTGGAACCAGCCTCTGCAGCAACAGAAAATACCATTGCAGAGGCCACCAGAAGTGATCTTAAGGCCATCACAAGATTGTATTCTCAAGCGTACATAGGAACAATCTTCACGGAAACTTGATTTTTATTATTAGTCCTAAGACTAATTTTATTATCTATGTTAATTTTTTTATTGGACGACTAGACGTTGTGACAGGAGAAAGATCAGGCACTTCCTTGTCACTTTTTAAGCCTAGCTCTTTTAACTTTCGAGTGCTTGGCAACACTCTTGTTTCTAATGAGCCAATGGAATCATTATAAGATTTCATAGCATCTTCCAAGCGAACTCCCACTTTTTCCATATGCTCTATCCAAGGCAAAAGCCGATCGTAAAATTCTTTGGCCGCTTCAATAATCTTTTCAGCATTTTTAGTCATTTCGTTTTGCTGCCAACCATAAGCTATGGCTTTTAGGAGCGCCACAAGGGTTGTTGGTGTGGCCACAATAATATTTTCTTGCCACGCAGACTCTAAAAGAGCACGGTCCACCTCTACTGCGGCCTCTAAAAATGCTTCATTGGGGATAAATAAAACCACGAAATCAGGAGTGTTTGAAAATTGCTCCCAATAGGCCTTTTGAGATAACTCTCGAATCCGTAGTCGTAAATTTTGAGCGTGTTTTTCTCTTAAAATCTTTCGTTGATCCGCGTTTTCTGTTTCTAAAGACTCTACATAAGCTGAAAGAACCGCCTTTGAATCCACAGCAATCACACGATCATTAGGAAGACGAACCAGCATATCGGGCCTTTGATAGCCTTTTTCTGTTTTAACACTCACTTGTTCTTCAAAGTCACAATGAGCTGACATCCCTGCTAGCTCCACCACACGACGCAATTGAATCTCACCCCAGCTGCCTCTGACTTCGGGCCGACGAAGGGCGAAGCTAAGACTTTGAGCTTCTTTTTGTAATGTTTCACTAGAGTTCACTACATTTTTTAACTGTTCACTAATCTGACCAAACTGCTCACTACGACTTTTCTCAAAAGCAGACATTTCTCTTTGTACCTGAGATAACGCCCTCTCTATGGGCTCCACTAGTTTATTAAAAGTGGCAGTTTTTTCTTCGAGCAAACCCCTTGCTTCTACCGTTTTTTTATCCAAACGTTCGCTGGCCAGACTCAAAAAAATCTCACTCTGTTTTTGCAAACTTTCTGATGCCAAGGCTTTAAAGGTTTGTTCCATTTTCTCAAGCCCAGCCACCTGCAGCTTTGATTTTGAAAGTTGATAAAATAAATAGGCCGCTAGGGCCAGCAGAAGAAAGATCATGACCACCAAAATCTCAGTCATTTTTCCTCTCCTTCTCACCTAATTCCCAAAGTTTTGAAAACTTTAAAAAAACAGAATAAGCAGCTCCCACGGCAATAATAAAACCTGCCAAACCATCGAGGAAGCCCCTCTTCCATATATATGTTTCTAGAAACTTTGAAAGTGGTTTAAAAACTAACTTTGCACATGAAAAGCTTTGCTGCTTTTCTCGTAAATCAAGAGCACCCTTTGTAGAGTACTCATTATTTGTAGCCACTTGATCGCTCAAATCTTTAAAAACCCAGTGAAGAAGAGAGGACTTTGTTTTTACAGTACGCGTACACTGTACTTTTTCATGAACATGTCCTCCCACCCATTGGGAGTTTTTTCGATGAAACAACCTCAACTGCCAATCAGGATACCAACCACCATAACGTATCCAACGTCCTAAGTAATAACTTAAGCGAGGCATCTCAACACCATCAAAACCAGAAGATGGCTTATTCAACTCAGTCTCCATCAATGATTTCAACTCATGCGAAAGTTCGGGGCTCAGCGCCTCATCAGCATCCAAAGAAAGAACCCAATCATATTTTGCTATTTCTGTGGCACGTGCTTTTTGTTCACGAAAGCCTCTAAAGGCCTCCTGAAAAACTCGTGCATTGAGAGATTTTGCAATTTCAACAGTAGAATCTGTGCTTAAGGAATCTAAGACGACCTTGTCCGATACCCAATCCACAGAGTTCAAACAACGCCCAATATTTTGCTCTTCATTAAGAGTGATCACCACTAAAGATACAGGTAATTTTTCGTTCTGTGACACCTCCACACAATCCATTGACACCAGAAGCAAGTCAATGGCTGAATAGAAGTATGAGAATACCTTGGTTAATCCTTACTGTTTTTTCGCTTATTTTTCCGTTTTTCAGTCACGAAGCTCTGGCTTATTTCTCCACAATGGACACAGGGGAAGTTCTAGATTCAGGTCATTATAGAGTTTTGGCGGAGCCCCAATTTATTAGCAACCCTTCGGGTTTCAATTTCACTGGCGGCATGGACGCCCCCCTCACGGAAAGCATGAACATAAGAGCTCTGCTTGGAGTTGGCAGTGTTAATTTTCACTCCGCATTATTACTCAAGTGGATTCCCTTTCCAGATTTTGACCAACAACCAGCCATTGGACTCATCACCGGCATAGGTTGGGCTCGATACGACTCCGAAAGTTATTTGAGCTTTCGTGGTGGCCCTATTATCAGTAAAAAGTTTGAGACAGACATTGGGCTCATCACCCCATATGTGGCCACACCCTTTGCTGTGGTTTCTGGGCCAGGAGACAATACCTTTCCATTTTTTCTGGAGGCCGGCGGTGAGTGGCGCCCAGAAGGCTTAGAAAATCTGCGCTTTTTAACTGAAATAGGTTTAAATTTAAATGAAGCCTTTAACTATGTGAGCTTCGGAGTTTTGCTCTATTTTGATGAGGAAAAAGGCATTGAGTTTAAATAACAAGGACTCAATTCGCCAAAGCCCTTAAGCGCTGTTCAGCATATTTCGCCCCCACTGTCCCCGGGTTTTGCGCTATATAGTCTTTTAGATGACGAACAGCCAATTCTTTTTGTCCACTCAAAGTTAGTAACCTTGCGGCTAGGCTTGGTAAAAAATAAGGACTTCCTTTTTTTTCAGAAGCTGCCAATAGCAATTCTGCAGCTTTTTTCTGCTGATGTAGCTCAAATAAAAAATGATAAGAAGCTTGATACAATAGGGTCCAATCATCCGGAAATCTTTGAATGGCTTTATTATAAATAAATTTTGCTCCCTCACGATCTCCCACATCAACACTTAAAAAAAGAGCTCCATACTTATGCATTAAAAAATCTTTGGAGGCCAGATCTGTAATGACATCCACCATTTGATAAGACCATCCCAGATGACATTGGGCCGGCGACAATGGAGAATTTAAAACATCCTCTGCACGAACAGGTGGGGGTTTTCGAGTTTCGACTGGCGCAGATGATGGACCACAATACTCTAAATTTTGAATCCACCGAACCCAAAGCATATCAGCCAAAATCTCATTTTGACCCATGGAAAAATGCACTAAACTTTTACTTGGTGCCACCAAGGGGTGCCCCTGACGCCACTTACCAGGACCTTCATAGGTCCACCAAAGCCCCAAGATTGAAATCAATAAAAGTAAAACAAAATTCCTCATCACAAAAACATCGGTAAATTGGAGTCTCACAATGAGATGAGACTGGGGAATCTAGACAAAGTACCAGTCACAATAGGCATTTTGCTTAGTGACGAGTCTCTTAAGCATTAATAAAATAGCCTTTTGTGCCGATAGAACTATCTGAATAAGCCACTTGGTAACTACTGAGAAGTAGATTAGTATTTGAGTTATAACTGTGTTTAGGAGTGAGTATGAAAAATAATAAGGGTTTCTCATTGATTGAACTGATGATTGTGGTTGCCATCATTGGAATTCTTTCAGCCATTGCCATTCCAAACTTTCAAAGATTTCAACGTAAAGCAAAACAGTCTGAAGCGCGGGCCCTACTCACAAGCTACCATACGGCTGCAAAAGCCCATGCTGCTGAAGTTGGTTGTTATGCAGGAAACTTTGTGGCCATTGGCTTTCAACCAGAAGGCACTTTGAATTACCGTATTGAAGCCGTTGATAATAGCACAGGCAACTGCGATCCCACACCCAATGACGATAACTGCGACAGCTCCGACGATGCCTGTAATGCCGTTGCTAGTTACAAAACTTGGACAGAGGGCGCTAGTGCTACTGCCACAGGCACCTCTGGCTGGGGTGGCACTGCTGCAGCAGCTACAACAAATACGACATTCATTGTCCGCTCTGGGGCTTACCTGGGTGGTGGTTCTACAACGAACCTCGATACTTGGACTATCAATGAAAGTAAAACTCTCACAAATGCTGTTTCAGGCTTATAATCTAATATAAGCCTGTCTTAAGTTTAAATCCCACATAAGGCCTTGACGAATCCAGAGGGGGAACCATATTGGTTTCATTCCCACTTTTGGAAAGGGCTCTGTATTATGCCGCGCGATTATTACGAAATTCTAGGAGTTGAAAGAAACTCCGACTCTATCACAATTAAAAAGGCCTACAGAAAATTAGCCATGCAATTTCACCCTGATAGAAATCCTGGCAGTAAAGAAGCTGAAGAAAAATTCAAAGAGGCCGCCGAAGCCTACGAAGCCTTAAGCAATGCAGAAACAAGAGCTCGCTATGACCAATTTGGTCATGCAGGCCTTGGCGGTCAATTTGGTGGACGAGGCTTTTCTGATATCAACGATATCTTCTCTAGTTTTTCAGATATTTTTGGAGATTTTTTTGGAATGGGCGGAGGCCAAAGCCAAGCTCGTGGATCTGCTCGCGGCTCCCATTTACGCTACCGTATGGAAGTCACACTGAAAGAAGTGATCAGCGGTGTGGAAAAAGAAATTGAGTATCACCGAGAAGAAAATTGCTCAGAGTGTCATGGGTCAGGGGCCGCCAAAGGCACTGAACCCGTCACATGCCCCGATTGCCAAGGCCGTGGTCAGATTGTTCGAGCCCAAGGTTTTTTTTCTGTGGCCACAACTTGCCCCAGCTGTCGTGGCGAGGGGCGAATTATCAAAAAACCATGCAAAGTCTGCAAAGGCAGTGGGCGCGAGAAAGTCGCACGACAAGTAAAAGTAAAAATCCCACCGGGAGTGGATACAGGGACTCAATTACGCCTCGCTCGAGAGGGAGATGGAGGCTACAGAGGTGGCCCCTTTGGAGATCTCTATGTTGAAATTTTTGTGCAAGAAGACAGCCGCTTTTTAAGAGAAGAGAATGATCTGATTAGCCTTGTGGAAATTTCCTACTTGCAGGCCTGCTTAGGGGTCAATATGGAAGTAGACACCCCCACAGGCACACATAAGCTAGAAATCCCTCCTGGCAGTCAACCTGGCGATCGCATCATCGTGGGTGGCGGTGGCATTCCCTCACTGAGAGGCTATGGCCGTGGAGATCTCTATTTTGAAGTGAAAGTCCTTATTCCTAAAAAGCTCAGCAGCGAAGAGGAGAAAGCCCTCCGCGATATTGCAGGTCAAAAGTTTGAAAATGTACGTGAAGTCACCGGATTTTTTGGAAAATCAAAGAACAAGGGAAAGGGTTTTTTTACCAATTGAGCTCGATTTTAAGGTGCCTATGGATTTTTTTTTAGATTCGGGCCTTGACGTTTTAGATTAAAGACACAAATTAGTTACGTAGTTTCAATGAGATAAGGAGATATATTCATGGGAAAGATTATTGGGATTGACCTTGGTACCACCAACTCTTGTGTGGCCATCATGGAAAATGGAGAACCAAAAGTACTTGTAAACTCTGAGGGAGGAAGAACAACCCCTTCTATCGTGGCCTTTACAAAAGAGAAAGAACAACTGGTGGGCCAGGTAGCTAAGCGCCAGGCAGTTACGAATCCTGAAAATACGATTTATTCGGCCAAACGCTTTATTGGGCGCCAGTTTGCCGAAATCGCAGAAGAAATTAAACGCGTGCCTTATAAGGTGGAAAAGAAAGGCAATGGCGAATGTACTTTCTCTATTCAAGGGGAACAATACACTCCAGAGCAGGTTTCTGCCTTTGTTTTAATGAAAATGAAAAAAACAGCAGAAGAGTATTTGGGAGAAGAAGTCACAGAAGCTGTGATCACAGTCCCTGCTTACTTTAACGATGCTCAAAGACAAGCAACAAAAGATGCCGGTCGCATCGCCGGCCTTGATGTAAAGCGTATTATCAACGAGCCCACGGCTGCTGCCCTAGCCTATGGCTTGGACAAAAAGAAAGATCAAAAAATTGTTATCTACGATTTTGGTGGCGGCACATTTGATATTTCTGTTCTTGAAGTAGGCGATAATGTTGTTGAGGTGAAGGCTACAAATGGAGACACCCACCTTGGCGGTGATAACTTTGACCAAGTCGTTGTGGATTGGCTCATCGAAGAGTTCAAAAAAGACCAAGGCATAGATCTTGGAAATGATAAAATGGCTCTTCAAAGATTAAAAGAAGCTGCTGAAAAAGCTAAAGTGGAACTGAGCTCTGGCACTGAAACTGAGATCAACCTACCTTTCGTGACTGCAGATGCTTCTGGCCCCAAACATTTGGCCATTAAACTCTCTCGTGCAAAGTTTGAGGCAATGACCAGTGAACTTGTTAAGAGAAGTTTAATTCCATGCAAAAAATGCGTGGAGGACTCTGGTTATAAAATGTCAGAAATTGATGAAGTGGTCTTGGTTGGGGGATCAACTCGTATCCCAGCTATTCAAAAGGCGGTTAAAGAATTTTTTGGTAAAGAGCCTAACCGCTCAGTCAACCCTGATGAAGTGGTTGCAGTAGGAGCCGCTGTTCAAGGCGGAGTACTTGCCGGTGATGTTAAAGATGTGCTTCTCTTGGATGTGACACCCCTTTCATTGGGTATTGAGACCCTTGGTGGAGTTATGACAAAGCTCATCCAAAGAAACACCACAATACCATCACGCAAATCACAAGTTTTCTCTACTGCCGCTGATAACCAGCCCAGTGTAGATATTCATGTGCTTCAAGGTGAGCGTGAAATGTCGACAGATAATAAGACACTGGGGCGC
>Ga0066639_10005333_pt1 | contig 10819 bp, 14 predicted proteins | sample CryGeyCG2114_010_2_FD_59504 | JGI IMG/M metagenome (GOLD analysis project Ga0066639, IMG submission 59504) | Groundwater microbial communities from aquifer - Crystal Geyser CG10_big_fil_rev_8/21/14_0.10 | ecosystem: Environmental > Aquatic > Deep subsurface > Groundwater | place: USA: Utah... | reverse complement strand
ATTTGTCAGCACTGGTTGATGGTGTTGATTATATTCAGGCGGAAGATATAAAAAATGCGGTTACGAGAAAAGAGTTTGAATATAAAATAACCGGAAAACAGGATTACGAGATTTGCACCGATTTTATGCGGTCCAATAAAGAGGATAAGAATACTGATTATACGTATGGATATTTAAATGACAGCTGGCGACACGGCGCTGGATATGATTGCGTTAAGAAAAAGATAAACAGCGAGCTGGTAAAACCTTTGCCGGTGATGCGATAACGATTAAATAATTATTATTAGTTGATTGACAGTATTCATAAATAAAAAACAGTTCCGATATTTAGGAACTGTTTTTATTTATATAAAGTTTTTGTAGAAGTGAGAAGAGGGGGCATGCTGGCTCTTCGAGTTGAAAAGTTACTTGCCCCCTCGGATGTTGCTTTTGCGGTTTATGATATTACATACCGCAATTGTGATAAAAGGTACTAGCATCAAGTTTCCACCACCATTGAGACTAAATTTCAGTCTCTACTTTTTGTTTGTCAACTTAAGAGTTTCTGTGTTCCTAAGTCAACAAAAATTTCGTGAATGTGTCGGGGTGGACATGTGTGTAAGTAAAACGAAATTATAGTAATAATTATTTTTTCTAACTCCTTTCGTTAGAATGACACACATGTTACGGCTGTGAAAAATATCTAAATAAATTATAACGCGAGGAAAAAATAAGTCAAATAAGTTTTCCCCTGCGCTACGTCAATTCCTAGGACAACGTCTTCCTTGACCTTTTCTTTTATAAGGATTTTGTCCTTTAGAAGTGACTCTACTGAATGAATCAGATTTTTCTTTATTACTTCCCATTCTTTCCATAACAGCATCTAAGCCTTTAGGAATTATTCCCAAAGGTACATCCTGCGTTTCGTTCGCATTATTTGGCGGAGAAGGGGCCTGTTGCCATTGCTGGTCTTGGTTACATCTCGTAATTGTTTCCGCCTGCGTTTGAAACGCAAGCAGGGCTAGAAAAGCGGTTAAAATTAAAAAGAACGTGGTTTTCATGACTATCCCTCCTAGAAATTAGATTATTTAGATTATAAGTTATATATTACTATTTTGTCAATGATTTAATTAACAAGTTGTTACTTTGCCTATATAGATGAATTTAGGTATAATAAATACATCATTCAAATCCACAAATTACATCCAAATACTACAAATATTAATTATTCAAATAAAAACATATGACGACTAAAAGAAAGTTACCTAAAAAAGTCATAGCTTACTTAGAAAAAGCCGGGGTGCCACACAATATTATTGAACACAAGACCGTTTATACTGCTTACGACGCGGCTATGACCATGGGGAAAAAGTTGGAAGAAATTGCCAAATCTTTAGTGGTAAAAGCGGATAAGGATTATTATAGGGTACTTTTACCGGCTAACAGAAATTTAGATTTAGATAAAGTAAAGAAAAATATTTCTAAATTAAAACAAAAAGACGTAAAAGTATTAAAAATTCCCGGAGAAAAAATAATGCAAGGCGCTTTAAACCTTAAAAATGAAACTGTCAGCGCTTTTGGTCATTTACATAAATTACCGACTATAATAGATAAAAATCTAGCTAAGGCAAAAAAAGCAATATTTAGCTCGGGCGGAGTTAATCATTCGGTAGAGATGTCTATTAAAGATTTTTTAAATTTAGAGAATGCGAGTGAAGGAAATTTTTCAGTAGCTAAGAAGGTGAAGAAAAAAACAAAAAAACAAGAAAGTAAAAAAACAAAACGAACGACGACGAAAAAAGCAACAAAAAACAATAAAACAACAAAACAAAAAAGCAAATAATACGAAATAGAGATATGAACAGCTACCAAAAGAATTTAGCGCAAAAAATGGATGAATATGCGCATTTCGTATATAAAGTTACTAAAAACTTTCCCAAAGAAGAGAAATATGGAATAATTTCACAAATAAGAAGATCATCAGTTTCAGTAGTCTTAAATTACGTTGAGGGTTATGCAAGAGTAAAATTAGGAGTGCGCTTGAATTTTTTAGAAATCTCATTCGGGTCCCTTAAAGAATCAAAGTATTTATTACATTTTTCTTTAGTAGAGAGATATTTAAGAAAAGAAGATTATATTATTAGTTTAAAAATGGCAGAAGAAGTTTCAGCTATGCTTTGGACAGAGATAAATAATTTACAAAAATATTGCAAGAAATGAAGATATATATTTGTTTTTGTTTTCTTGTTTTCTTGTTTTTATGCGTATTTGTATTGAACAATTCAACGGACCGCTGGACTTATTAGTAAAGATGATTGATGACGAAAAATTGGATATTAATGACATTAGCTTAGGAAATATTGCGGATCAATTCGTAAATTATATAAAAAATAATCCTAATATTGACCCGGAGGAAATGGCTGATTTTTTAGCGGTGGCGGCAAAGTTATTATTAATTAAATCAAGAACGCTTTTGCCATATTTAATCCGTGATGAAGAAATGGAGGAAATAAAAGATTTTACCAATCAACTAAAAATTTATAAGGATTTTTTAGAAGCATCAAAAAAAATTGAAGAAATTTTAGAGGCTAGAAAATTCATGTATGCACGGGAATTTAATAAAAAAATGTTGACTGAAAGCGTAGTTTTTTATCCTCCTAAAAATGTAAATACAAAAATATTACAGGATACTTTTGTTGAGTTAGTAAAGCGACTGAAAATTGAAGATAATATTGAGGAAGACGCTATTATGAAAGCTATTAGCATTGAAGATAAAATGTCTAAAATTCAAAATTTATTAAAAAAATTAAATAGCCTAAATTTTAATGCTTTATTGGAAAAAAATATCACAAAAATTGATATGATTGTCAGTTTTTTAGCAATGTTGGAATTAATGAAACAGCGGGTAGTTGTTGCAGATCAGCGGGACTTGTTTGAAAGTATAAATATAATTAAAATGTAAGTATTCCAAAATTTAAACTATAAAAACTATGTCAAAATTAAGACAACAAATAGAGTCTCTCTTATTCATATCGGGTAAACCGTTAACTTCGCAAAAAATAGCAGAGTTGGTTGATAATAAAGTTAATGTTAAAGATATAAATAAAGCAGTAGAGGAATTAATACAAGATTATGATGGGCGTAATAGCGGAGTAAAAATAATAAAGAGCGCTACACAAGTGCAAATGGCGACTAGTAACGAAAATAGCGAGGTAATAAAAAATTTTGTAAAAGACGAAACAACCGGAGAATTAACTAAACCGTCAATAGAGACTTTAACTATTATCTCTTATCGCGAATCTATTTCTAAACTTGAATTAGAGCGCATTCGGGGAATAAATTGCTCATTGATTTTACGAAATTTAATACTTCGCGGATTAATTGAAGAAAAAAAAGATAGTAAAAAACACGAAATTTATTATAATGTAACAATAGAATTTTTAAAGTATTTAGGAGTTTCGCGAGTTCAAGAATTACCGGATTATGAAAAATTAAGCAAAAATGAAGATATAACTAAATTTCTAGAGGGAGAAGTGTAAAAAAATTTGAAGTACGAAGTACGAAATTCGAAACAATATCTAAATTTAAAATTCAAATGTTTTAAACAACGTTTTAGATTTTGGTAATTTTAATTTTGAATTTGTTTCGAATTTCGTGTTTCGTGTTTATAATTTATAATTATGGTGATAATAACAACAATAATAATCGCAATAACTTTAATAGTCACACAAGTCAACCCCATAAATATTATGCGGGATAATTTTTTTATTCCTAAATCGCAGGCTGAGGTACTGGGCGTGAGTGAAATTATTGAAAGTAGCGAGACACAAGTAGAGGATGATATTGTATTTCCAAGTAACGGTTTCCCTGAGACAGGATTTAGAGATGCTAGACCGATAAAGAAATTTAATGTCAGCGTTGAACCTAATGTTACCGCTAATTCGGCCATTGTAATAGACGTGAAAAGTAAAAATATTTTATTTCGAAAAAATATCGGCGAGCCGTCTTCTATTGCTAGTATTACAAAACTTGTAACCGCCCTGGTTGTTTTAGATCAAAATCCCGATTTTAATAAAAAATATATAGTTAGAGTTGAGGATAGGCGGGAAGGAGGGCGGATTTTTATTTTTCAAGGAGATGAGGTTACTATTAATGATTTATTTAATATCGTTTTAGTCGGTTCAGGAAATACTGCTACTATTGCCTTGGTTCATTCTTTAGGCATAAGCGAACAAGAGTTTGTTAATAAAATGAATGAAAAGGCACTGGAACTCGGATTAAATAGAACAAGTTTCGCCGATCCGATCGGTTTAAGCATAAACAATAAATCAAACGCTTATGAAGTCGCTAAAATTTTAGAGGTGGCATTGGCTCAAGAAAAAATAAAAAGCACAGTCACGAAAAGTAGTTATGTTTTAAAAACAGGACAGGGCAAACAAAGAATAATAGAAAGTACTGATTATCTATTAAAAGAAAAGAAAAATTATAATATTTTAGGTGGAAAAACCGGTTATTTAGGGAGTGCTGGCTTTTGTTTTACCGGAAAATTTTCTAATAATAACCGTGAAATAATCACAGTCGTCTTAGGGAGTGATAGTTTAGATTCGCGTTTTTCTGAAACTGACGAAATAGCAAGATGGGTTTATGATAATTATATTTGGCCATAGTTCAAAATTTTTTATACGGATTAAATAAGCTTGCGAACCATTAACACTAATTCTTTGTACTTATCTAAATCTTCATGCAACTACACGAATGCCACGAATGATAGTTTAAAAGCATTCGGGGTATTCGGATAAAATTAGGATTAATTAGGATTATAATTTATGAATTATTTTGATTTATTTAATAATATACCTCCGCAGTTAGCGACTATGCTAATCGCTATGACGCCGATTGGCGAAAATCGAGCATCAGTGCCGATTGCTCTGACTGTTTACAATATGCCAGTATGGCAGGCGCTTTTTTGGTCTATTTTAGGAAGTATATTAGCGGCGACAATAATTATATTTTTTTTAGATACAGCTCGGCAGTTTATGATAAAAAAATTAAATTTTGCCGATAAATTTTTTAGCTGGCTTGATACTAGAACTGAACGTAAATTTATTGAAAAGTATGAAAAATGGGGAGAAATTGCTTTAATTTTGTTTGTTGCCGTACCTTTGCCGATAACTGGTGCTTGGACAGGGAGTTTAGCGGCAGTGTTATTCGGCATTAAACCGGTTCGCGCATTGCTTTTTATCAGTATTGGCGTTATACTTTCAGCAGTTATAGTGGCATTAATGACGTTAGGTGTGATTAATTTAATATAATATATTAATAATATGGATAAAGAAAAAATAATAATTGCTAACTGGAAAATGAAGCTAGACATAAACGAAAGCTTAAATTTAACTCAAGAATACATCAAGGCATTTTCGAGCTTGTCTTTAGCGGGAAATACGGAAATTGTGATTTGTCCCTCAGAAATAGCTTTAACAGAGATAAAAAAAATTATAAATGATAGTTCGATTAAATTGGGCGCTCAAAATGTTTTTTGGGAAAATACCGGCGCTTACACCGGAGAGGTTTCAGCTTTAACACTTGAAGAAGGCGGGTGCGGTTATGTTATAATAGGGCATAGTGAACGGCGTAATTATTTGCTTGAGAATTATCAAATGATTCACCAAAAAATTAAAGCTGTTTTAAATCATAGTAATATGACGCCGATAGTTTGCATTGGAGAGTCTTTAAAGGAAAAAGAAGAAGAAAAAGGTGACTACGTAATCGTAGAGCAACTACAACAATCTTTTGGGGGCATTAAATTACTAGATAACCAAAAAGTAATAGTAGCGTATGAGCCGATTTGGGCGATTGGCACTGGCCAGGTGATTAAGCCCCAAGATGCGGAAAATATGCACGAAATAATAATTGCCACTTTAGTTGATTTGTTCGGAGTTGATATAGTAAAAAATCAATTTAAAATTATTTATGGTGGTAGCGTTGACGGTAAGAATGCCGATGATTTTAAAAATCTTGATAACATTGACGGGTTTTTAGTAGGAGGGGCTAGTTTAAAAACAGAAGAATTTATTAAAATTATTAAAGCAATAGATTAATATGTGGTACAACTTATTTCCATTATTTTTAATTTTCATTTGCGGTATAATTATTATTTATATAATTATCAAAAAATTTCCAGCAGTAGCTAATTTAGATTTAGATAATTTGCCACAAGAAAAAGAAAAAAGAGCAAAACACCGGATAATCAGCAATCGATTAAAAAGAAATATCAGTAGTTGGCAAATTTGGTTAAAGAAATTTTTTCGGCCGATTTTTTCTTTCATTGGTGCATGGTTTGAAGAATTGTATAAAAAATTATTATCAAGCCGTGATAATCTATTGAAAAAAGTTTCTAGCGATGATATTACTGAGATTGACGAACTTCTATTAGAAGCTGAGGAGGCTAAAAAAACAGAAAATTTTTCAGAAGCGGAAAAAATTTATATACGCATAATTAGTTTGGATAGTAAAAATGTTAATGCCTTTAAATTATTAGGGCAACTTTATCTGCAAACTGGAAAAACACAGGAAGCAAAAGAAACCTTAGAGCATGTTTTAAAATTAACTCATGAAGACGCTGAGGTGTATAATAATTTAGCACAGGTATCTAAAGAAAAGGGACAGTTAGAAAGAGCAAAAAAACATTACGAAGAATCTATAAAACTACACAATGAAAACGGTCAAAATTACTTTAATTTAGCGGAAATTTATAAATCACAGAATAATAGTAGCCAGGCCATGAAAGCTATTAAGGATGCTTTAAAAATAGAGCCTAATAATCCTAAATACCTTGACGCAATGTTTGAAATCAGTATAATAGCTAAGGATAAGTCTGAAGCGCTTGACGCTTATAAATCGTTAAAAAAGATAAATCCGGAGAATGGGAAGTTGGGGGAGATGAAGGAAAAGATTGATGAGTTGTAAATCAGAATAGTTTACATTTACTATTTAGTTTGATATAATGGTAGCATGGCTACCATTTCTGATAAACAATTTAATATTATAACGAGCTATTACCAAGAGGGCAAAAGCGTTAGAGAAATTTCAGAAAAGTTAAATACAACAATAGACGCAGTATATTATTTTTTTCGTAAGAATAATATTCCACGCAGAAGTCCTAAGGAAAATAATGAGTTACAGTTTAAAAGGAAGAAAGCAACTTTTCAAGTTAAAAATAATTTGTCCAATGAGGAAGAAATATTAAGAGTCTCGGGAGTTATGTTATATTGGGCGGAAGGTTCAAAATGGCCAGGAGAGGTAATTGTTGATTTTGCTAATAGCGATTCTGTGATGATAAAAATTTTTCTTGATTTTCTTAGAAGAATATGTAGAATTGATGAAGAAAAATTAAGAGCTTTTCTTTATTGCTATGATAATCAGGATGTAAAAGGATTGTTAAATTTTTGGTCACGTATAACAAAAATTCCAAAAAAACAATTCACTAAACCATATATAAAGCAAAGCATAGAAAATAAAGTGGGTAAAATGAAAAATGGTTTAGTACATATACGCTATAATGATAAAAAATTATTATTGTTAATTAGACATTGGATAAAAGAATTTGAAATTAAATATAATTAAAATGGGTCGGTGGCAGAGCGGTCAAATGCATGAGACTGTAAATCTCACGTCTTACGACTACGTAGGTTCGAATCCTACCCGGCCCACCAATTAAATAAAAATCGCCTGTATGGCGATTTTTATTTTATCCACTTGACCATTATTTATATCAGATTACAATATATAAACATAAGAACGAACGTTCTTCTTTAATATAATTTTTATGGACGAAACATATCAAAAACGAAAACAAAAATTAATTAGTTTTTATAAAATAAATAATTACGTGCCAAGCTACGGCGAGTTAACTAAATTATTTAACCTTAAGTCAAAAGGATCAATGCACCGTTATGTAAATAATTTTATTAGAGACGGTTTGATGAAAAAAAGCGAACAAGGGCGTTTGGTTGCGGCTCAAAAATTATTAGGCTTGCCGATACTTGGTTCAATTCAGGCAGGGATTCCCACCGAGGCAGAGGAAGAGGTTGAAGAAGTGATAACTTTAGATGAGTATTTGTTCAGTAATTTGCAGACATCATATTTAGTTCGTGTTGTTGGCGATTCTATGCAGGAGGCTGGTATTTTAGAGGGAGATATTGTGGTAGTTGATACTAATATTAAACCGCGAAATAACGATGTGGTAATCGCGCAGGTTGATAATGAATGGACTATGAAGTATTTTATTAGGCAGGGTAAAAAAACTATTTTGCGGGCTGGTAATAAAAAATATAAAGATATTTTTCCTAAGCAGGAATTGAAAATCACCGGCGTTGTCATGAGCGTTGTTAGAAAATATCACTAAATTATAACAGCTAACGGTTTATTTTTTTACATAAGTCTTATGAATTCACATATAAATTTATTAATTTTTTTTATGGAAAATTATATGAAATCAAATGTTAAATTTTATGAATTAAATTTTTCGGAAATCTTATTTTTTTACGACGGCAGTGAAAAAACATACAGTAATATTCATAATGACGGTATGAAAAAAATTTTAATTGTTGATGATGAAGAAATAATATCAGATATGTATAAAATTAAATTTAAAAAAGAAGGTTATGAGGTATTTACTGCACGCAACGGGACGCAAGGTTTAATTCTTGCCCACCAGGAAAAGCCGGATATTATATTAACTGACCTCGTTATGCCAAAGTATGACGGATTTTATCTTTTAAAACATATAAAAAATGATCCCGAATTAAAACATATTCCAGTAATTACTTTAAGTAATTTAGATGATAGTCAGAAGCGAAAAAAAGCTTGCGAATTAGGCGCTATTTATTATTTAGTAAAATCTGAATTTTTACCAAAAGAAGTAGTAGGTATAATAAAAGAAATTTTAAGTGTAGGCGATGCCCATAAAGAAGCACTCGTTTATTGCGGGCAAAACTAATACATCTTTAAGTTTAAATCTATGAATATACAAGTCGCAGTAAAATCGCCGACAAAATATATTTTTCATACAAACGATTTAATTTTAGATAATGACGATAAAAAATATATTATAAAAGTTAGAGATTTAGCTGAAGAAGATAAGCCACGTGAGCGTTTAATAAAAGATGGTCCGCAAGTTTTATCTTCACCTGAATTGTTAGCGGTTATATTAAACGTTGGCACCAAAAAAGAAGAGGTGTTAAATATGTCTACGAGAATTTTTAAAGAATATGGAGAAAAGAATATAACATACCAGATGAACCCGATAGTGTTAGAGCGAGAACTTAATATCCCTATTAGCAAGGCTTGCCAAATTATCGCTTGTTTTGAACTTGGCCGTCGCGCTTTTAAAGAAACTCCCGGCAGGCAAATTATAATTCGTACCGCTAAACAAGCCTACAGTTATTTACAAGATATGCATAATTTACCTAAAGAGCAATTACGAGGACTTTATTTAAATAGTCGATATCGTTTAATTCATGATGAGGTGATTTCAGTTGGGAGTTTAACCGCCAGTATTATTCATCCCAGAGAGGTATTCGCGCCAGCATTAGAATATTCAGCCGTTGCCGTAATTATTGCTCATAACCACCCCTCCGGTAGCGCTAAACCTACCACAACAGATATAGAAACGACGAAGAAGTTAATTGAGGTCAGTAAAATTTTAGGCGTTGAGTTATTGGATCATATCGTTATTGCCGGTAATAAATTTAAAAGTATACCTCTAAATTACTGTTAAAACTTAAATTTAAGCACAAAATAAATATACCTAAATTAGTAGTAATTTTGGTATATTTTTGTTTTTTGAAAGAAAAATTGCTAATATTTCGTATTTATTTATAACGTATATTTTAACTTAGGCATTAAACGTAAATTTATGAAATTTATGAAAAAAAATTTTTTATTTTTTTTATTTTTAGCGATCGTTATTACTCTTTCAGCCTGCGCTGATAAACAGGCAACAACTAGCAACCATCTTAATAGACGTCCTGACTTCGGTCAACCGGAACAGCCGGCGGATATTTCAGGAATAGTAGCGTCTATTACTGGAAATGAAGTTACAATTTTAAAAATAGAACGACCCAACAGGGATGATGTTGATAAGACAATAGATGTTAAAGATAGCAATACGGCTGATGACCAGTCCAGAAATTTAGGCACAGCTTTTAACGGCTCATCATCTGGGAGAATGCCAGCTGGCGGTGGCGCGGGTGGCGGAATGCGCAGTGGCGGGTCTGGGATGGACGCTGATAGCCAAGCACAGATGTTAGAACGTATAAAATCAATGAGCGTTGGCGAGGAAAAAGTTATTATTCCGGTTGGTATCCAAATGTTAAAACCAGATAGCGAAAATACTACTAGTGAGATATCTATGATAGAGGCGGCTCTAAGTGATATCACTGCTAATAAAATGATAAATATATGGCTTGATGAGAATGCTACTGATAAAAATGTTGCATCTTTCGTGCTTATTAATAATTAATAATATGACCGAATCAATAATTGAGGAGAGTAAACAGGCAAGGCGGGGAAAATTTAAAATACCCGCAATTTTTAAAAATAAAAAAATTATAATTGTTGCCATACTAGTGATTGCCACGGCCACAGCTGTTTTTTTTATCTTTAACACTAAAGAGTCTGAGTCGGTAGCAGCAATTGAGAAAGAATGGAGTGTGAAACAGGATGATATTAAAATCAGTATTGAAAGTGAGGGGAAAGTAGTGGCTAAGGATGGAGTTGATTTGTCTTTTTCTGTTTCCGGAGATACTTTGGAAGTTACGCAAGTTTATGTAAAAGAAGG
>Ga0066639_10005330_pt1 | contig 10823 bp, 21 predicted proteins | sample CryGeyCG2114_010_2_FD_59504 | JGI IMG/M metagenome (GOLD analysis project Ga0066639, IMG submission 59504) | Groundwater microbial communities from aquifer - Crystal Geyser CG10_big_fil_rev_8/21/14_0.10 | ecosystem: Environmental > Aquatic > Deep subsurface > Groundwater | place: USA: Utah... | reverse complement strand
CTAAAAATATCCCCCTCTTTGAGAATTTTTTCCTTTGTGGCAATGCCATGTACTAACTCCTCGTTCACAGAGGCACAGATAGTGCTGGGAAATTTTGGATCCCGCTTGTGCGTGCTATACCCTTTAAATGCTGGACGACCGCCTGCCTCTCGGATCAATCGTTCCGCCTCCATATCAATCTCGTAGGCACTGATCCCAGGCCGTACCATTTTTTCAATTGCAGCCAAAATTTCCCCCATGAGAACACCCCCTTTTTTTATATAATCAATTTCTTCTGGTGTTTTAATATATGTCATATAGGCTATGGTAACAGGTTTGCCCCGACAAATCAATAAGAAAAAACCGATACCCATCGGCTTTTTTTATCCATCTTGTATACACTCATCCCATCGAGGTGACCACAGGGGAGGTATACATATATACGCACCCATTCCTCCCAGACACGAAGTACTATCTCTGCAACAATGCCTCTACATCATCATCTACTGCGGCAATACTCCGAGACCCATCAACACTCACCAGCTCCCCCATTTCTTTGTAATACGCTACTATTGGCTGAAGCTTCTCATTCCCCTGTTCAGCAAGTCGTTTCAAAATTGTTTCAGGATTGTCGTCTGTTCGCACTTTCAAAGTACCGCCACACTTTTCACATATAGTGAGAGCCTCATTTTCGGGTGTATATGGAATAATATGCCCACATGCCGAACACACCTTGCGTTTGGTCATACGATTTTTGCCAATTTCATCGGTAAGCGCAATTTCAATCACCATGACGTCATCTGCCAAACCTTCCTCCTCAAAAAATTGCTGATAGGCCTTTGCTTGCTCAACCGTACGGATAGCACCGTCAAGAACCACTCCTTTCCCAGCAGCGATGGATGTGCGTATAGCATGAAATGCCAACGTATAAATAAGTGTGTCAGCAACCAGCTTCCCTGCCTTCATATCTGCAAGCATGGCCTTCGCTGCAGGATCCGCCGTTGGATCAGCATCAAGAGCACGGAGTAAATCACCAGTAGAAATATGTGCATATCCGTGGCGCTCTACCAATAGTCTGGCCTGCGTCCCTTTTCCACTCCCAGGGATTCCCATTAAAATAATAACTTTTTTCATATCTGCAACACGACTTGTTATTTGTTAAATTTTGTATGAAAGTATTTCTCAAATACCTTCATAACACTTACTCTATCCACATCACTACTTAGTTTTCTTTCTCTACGAAGTTGTCGAAGCGTCTCATCAATTTGTCGCAACGATATGGTTCCATCGCCACGCCTGCGTGTATCAATAGCGCCTTCAATAATACCTTCTTCCTCTTTGGTCAAACTCGGTATTTTAAAATGAGAAACAATCTGGCGGATCTCTTGGCGTGAGACCAGCTTCTCAACGGGAGACCATGTATGTGTCTTCCCAAAAATACTATCAAATATACCCATACAACAATGCTCTAGTACGCGTACTGTATCAGAATTTTCCGCTTCTTTCAAGAAAAAAAAGTCCCGTTGTACGGGACTGCCTTTTTATGTCTACCATTCCACGCACGAGGTACTACGCCCTATCATATTCATGCAGTGTCACTTGTGCTTCAATTTGTTTTGCAATATCAATGGCAACACTCACCACAATCAACAAACTGGTTCCACCAATGGCAAGTGCCTGGGTTCCTGTAACTGCCTGCAATATAAATGGCAACACTGCAATAAGTCCCAAGAAAGACGCACCAGAAAAAACCAATCGATTCATGATTTTACCAAGATATGCTTCGGTTTCCTTTCCTGGTCGAATACCTGGGATAAATCCACCCTGACGCTGCAAATTTTCTGCCACTTTTTGTGGCTGAAAAATAACAGCAGTATAAAAGTACGTAAATCCAAATACCAAAATAAAATAGAGAGAACTATAAAATACCTGATTTTGAAATATGTTTACAATAAATAGTGCAATACGCCCCACAAGTCCCGCACTATTGATAAAAAACTGAGCAATCATTGGGGGGAAGAGGATCACTGAAATGGCAAAGATAATAGGGATAACACCAGCCGTATTCACACGCAGTGGCAAATAGCTTTCCGCACCACCAAATGATTTTCCACCACTCATCCGCTTGGCATAATTCACTGGGATATTACGCTGTCCTTCGTTTACAATAACCACAGCGACAACGGTCAAAATAGCGGCAGCAACAAAAAGCAAGTAGATATATAGATCAGATGGATTATAGTTTACAATGGCAGTTTGAGCAGCGCGTGGAAGCGCGGCAATAATACCCGCAAAAATCAATAAGGAGATACCATTCCCAATACGCTTTTCCGTAATCAATTCTCCAATCCACATAAGGAATATAGTCCCCGCAAGTGTGGTAAGAATAATACTGACGTATGTCATAGGTGTCACATTGGTCAAAATATTTGACTGTGACTGACTCAAGAGCTGAATCAACCCAAATGATTGAAGAATGGCCAATGGCACAGATGTCAAACGGGTCCAAATCTGTATTTTTTGTTGCCCAGAGTCACCTTCTTTTCGAAGCTCCTCAAGCTGGGGCACGACCATTTGTAGCAACTGAAAAATAATGGATGACGTAATATACGGTGCCACCCCAAGCATAACAATAGAAAAATTTTCAAGTGTCCCACCGGAAAAAATATTCAGGAGTCCAAGAATCTGGTTCCCCTCAAGAAACTGTTTCAAGCCCTCGGTATTTACACCAGGGACAGGAATATGTGCAGCGACGCGAAATACCACAAGCATCGAAAGTACAAACACAATACTCTTTCGAAGGTCTTTAATATTCCAAATATGAAGTATTTTTTGCCACATAGGTTCTTATGAGAACGAAACTCGATATTTGGTATATCGAGCTCGGTGAGTATGCTTCCTAAAATTCCAGTGTCCCGCCGGCTTTTTCAATGGCTTCCATTGCCATTTTGCTGGCAATGCAGCCGCGAAGTGTAATGTTCTTTTCAAGCGTTCCAGAAGCAATCAATTTGATTCCAAACTCGGGTTTGTCAACAACTCCTTTTGTTTTTAAATATGTAGGTGTCACGATATCTCCATTGGCACATATTCTATTTAATACTGCTAATGTTATCACTTCTCTCTTTTTTTGCAAACTTTTAAACCCACGCAATTTTGGCACTTTTAATAAAGATGCCTTGAATCCACGTCGTTTTAACCCACCTTTTCCATCAGAACGTGACCGTTGCCCTTTCAGACCACGGCTGGCATATGTTCCTTTTCCAGAACCGTTGCCACGACCAACACGTTTTTTACTTCTATTTGCGGTGGTGCTTGATTGAATTGTATGAGCGGTAATTGCCATATAATAACGTTATTTCTTTTTGGTTTCAGCTTTTTTTTCAACTACTTTTTTTGTAGGTGCATCTCCAGCCACAACCATTTTCTTTGAGCCGGCTGCCCGTGTATGTGCAGCAGGCAAAAATGATTGCAATGCTTGGAATGTTGCACGAACATTTGTTACTTTGTTATTTGTTTTCCCCAATGCTTTTGCAGATGCATTTGGCACACCAGCAAGTTCTAAAATAACACGTGTAGCCCCACCGGCAATAACACCAGACCCTTTTGGCGCTGGCTTAATCATGACCTTTGCTGCTTTATACTTTGTTTCTACTCTGTGTGGCACAGTTTCCTTTACAAAAGGAACCGTAATCATTGTCTTCTTTGCCTGGTTTACTGCTTTTCCTACCGCTATCTGTACATCAGCACCCTTTGCAATACCATATCCAACACGTCCTTTTCTGTCTCCAATCACAATACAGACACGGAAGTTTAACTGTTTTCCACCTTTTGTCACACGTGTCACACGAGCCAAGTCAACAATTTGTTGATCAAACTCTGGTTTTTCGCGCTTCTTTTTAAATTTTCCTCTTCCTTGTCGTCCTTCAGACATACGGTTGAATGGTTATTAAAATGTGAGGCCAGCGTCACGTGCACCGTCGGCAACAGATTTGACTCTGCCAAGATATCCGTATCCACCACGGTCAAATACAACTGTGGTAATGCCGGCCGCTTTAGCTTTTTCTCCGATTGTTTTTCCCAGGAGATATGCAACCGCTACTTTCCCTTTACGTTCACCTGCATCGGCAATATTTCCCGCATCTGTTTTACTGTTTACACTGATCAAAGTCTTTCCAGCAAAGTCATCAATCAGTTGAACGTTCATTCCACGAAGACTTCGAAACACATTCAATCGCGGTCGTAGAGCGGTACCAGAAATAGTCGCGCGGATGCGAGCATGCCGTCGTTCTCTTTTTTGCTGTCTTGTCTGCTTTGATTTATTCATATAATAATGGTTGGTTACGCAGATTTCGCTGACTTACCAGCCTTTCTACGGATAACCTCGTCAATATATTTAATACCCTTTCCTTTATACGGTTCAGGTTTTCGAATTGATCGAATTTCGGCGGCTGTTTGCCCTACCAATTCTTTATCAATGCCTTCAATCGTAATAAGATTTTTTTCTGTTGAAATTGTGAGCCCTTCTGGTGTCTTGAAAATAACTGGATGAGAATATCCTGCTTCTACCTTCAAATCACTCCCCTGCATAGAAACACGATACCCAACCCCATTGATTTCAAGTTGCTTTCTATATCCTTCAGTCACACCGGTAACCATGTTTTTTGCATGCGCTGCAAATGTCCCCCAGAGTGAACGCTCTTTTTTGTCCTCTTTTTTGGCAACATCTACGGTCAATACGCCCTCACTAATAGCAACAGTGACAAGTGCATGAATTGGCCGAGCCAATTCCCCTTTTGGGCCTTTGATACTCAACATGTCATTCCCTACACTCGCAGTGACTCCAGCAGGAATAGTAATAAGTTGTTTTCCAATACGTGACATATGTTTTCATTAGTTCAGAGTTCTGAGTTCACTGTTCCCAGGGAGCATCACCAAAGAAACCGTGCACGCCGAACTCCGAACTTTAATAGATCGAACAAATAAGCTCTCCGCCAACACCCGCCTCACGTGCTTCTTTGTTTGTCATCAAACCGCGTGACGTTGATACAATGGCAATACCGTAGTCATTTAATATACGTGGCAACTCATCCGCTTTTCTATAAATACGGTGCCCTGGCTTGCTTTCTCTCTTGATACTTTGGATTCGGGGCTTTCCAGATTGATACTTCAACTCAATCACAAGGATCGCTGGCATTTCTGCCGTTTCTTCTGTGATAGTCCCAAGATAGCCTTCTTTACTTAAAATATCGGCCAATCTTTTTTTCAATTTGGATGCAGGCATCATAACAGTACGCTTGCCAGTCATCTGGGCGTTTCGGATTTGAGTTAACATGTCTGCAATTGGGTCTGTCATCATATATATTGATGTAATATAGTTTATACGGTTACGGACTTACTGATTTACCAGCTTGACTTTCTTACACCTGGAAGAAGGCCTTGGTTGGCAAGCTCTCTAAAACAGATACGGCACAAACCAAATCGTCGCAAAAAACCACGCTTTCTTCCGCAACGAAAACAACGTCGAACGAGGCGGGTGCTAAACTTAGGCTTCTTGTTTGATTTTGCAATTTGTCCTTTTGTTGCCATATGCGTATATCTCCCCTAAATAATAAATGTTATTTCTGAAATGGAATACCAATTTTTTTCAAGAGGGCCATACCTTCTTGTTGATTTTTCGCAGTTGTGGTGATAACCACCTGAAGCCCATGTTGTTTTTCGACATTCCCTCCAGTGACTTCTGGAAATGCAATATGCTCTTTCATCCCCAGCGTGTAACTTCCCTGTCTATCCATTGCCTTTGCACTCACTCCACGAAAGTCACGAACACGGGGCAATGTCAGGTGGATAATCTTGTACAAAAATTCGTACATATTTTTTCCACGAAGTGTGACTGACATGCCAATGTCCATTCCTTCCCGAATTTTAAAGTTTGAGATAGACTTCTTTGCCTTATTATGGACAGGCTTTTGTCCTGTAATAGACGCGAGTGTTTGCTCCACGTTTTCAATGAACGCAGCATCCTTCACATGCTTTCCATATCCAACATTCACTACAATTTTTTCGACACGAGGAACTTCCATGATATTTGCATACCCAAGCTCTTCCATCAATGCAGGAACAATCTCTGATTTGTATTGTGTGTATAATACTGATTCCATAGAATTGCTTAGTCTAGATATTCACCACTTTTTTTTGCAACACGTTTTTTTGTGGTTCCTTCAATTGCATACCCCACGCGCGTTGGTGCACTGGTCTTTGGATCAATAACCATGACATTACTCACATGAATAGGGCCTGGTAACTCAATAATTTGACCACTTTGTCCTCGTTGACCACTTCGCATGTGTTTTTTTCTGATATTTAATCCATCAATAACAACGTAGGTCTTTTTATTTTTTTTATTAAACAAAACTTGACCGACTTTTCCAGTCTTTCCTTTTTCCTTTCCGGCAAGGACTTTTACGTTGTCTCCTGTTTTGATATGCATAATATTCTTCTTTTAGAGAACTTCTGGAGCTAATGATACGATTTTTTGATACCCTTTAACACGCAACTCACGTGCAATAGGTCCAAAAATACGTGTTCCTTTTGGCTCTTTTGATTTTCGGTCAACAATGACAGCGGCATTTTCATCAAATCGGATATATGTTCCGTCAGTACGTCGCATTTCTTTTTTTTGACGCACGATCACTGCATGGATTACTTCACCTTTTTTTACCATACCACGTGGCGCAGCTTCTTTGATAGTACATGTGACGATGTCACCAATACGCCCAAATCTTTTTTTGTACCCACCAAGAACTCGAATAACCATGAGTTTTTTAGCGCCTGAGTTGTCTGCTACTGCGAGCATTGATCTGTGCTGTACCATATAATTCGTATTATGAAACTGCTTGTGTAACGATAGAAATCAATCTCCATCGTTTTGTTTTACTCATTGGTCGACATTCTTTAAATATCACAGTGTCACCATTTTTTGCGTCATTTTTTTCATCATGTACTGCATATTTGGTGTTTACCCAGTGCTGTTTTTTATATTTCTTGTGCATTCGTCGCACGCGCACTAACACATGGATTGTTTTGTTTTCAGCAACACTAACGACGACCCCACTAAATTGTCTGCCCATCTTTGCGTCTGTCTTTGGTTGTGTAGTCTTGTCGGTCATACGTGTGTGTTATGCGTCTTGAGTATCATCGTGCGTGGTCTGTGACCTTTTTGTCAAAGCCATCAAAATGCGTGCAATGATCTTTTTTGTTTTAGTAATCTCGTGAACTTGTTTTAGCTGTCGTTCACTCACTTTAAAGCGCAGCGTGCGCAAATGCGCGCGTTGTTCGCCTAATACTTCACGGAGCTCTTTATCTGTTTTTTGTTGTAAGTCAGAAAATTCCATACTATACTTTTTTTACAAATCTTGCCTGTACGGGAAGCTTGTGTGATGCAAGTGTCATTGCCTCTCTCGCCATGTCCTCTGGGATTCCTTCCAGTTCAAACAGCACGGTTCCGGGCTTTACCGTCACCACATAATGATCCGGCGCACCTTTTCCCCCACCCATAGGTACTTCAGACCCTTTTTTTGTTACAGGTCGATCTGGAAAAATACGGATCCACATTTTCCCCGAACGTCGAATGTATCGTGTAATCACACGACGTGCGGCTTCAATCTGTCGTGAAGAAACCCACGCATGTGTGGTTGCCGTTAACCCAAAGCTTCCAAAAGCTACCGTATTGGTTCGTGTGGCGACCCCTTTATTTCTCCGTCGGAGTTTATGCCACTTTCTGTGTTTTACTTTCTTTGGTAATAGCATACAAACTAATTTCTAGGTTTCTTTTTTTTAGTGGGTTCTTCCTTTTCTTCAAACTTATCTTTCATACCGAACACTTCTCCGCGGTAAATCCACACCTTGACACCAATAGCTCCGTACATGGTACGTGCGACAAACTGAGAATAGTCTACATCTGAACGAAGTGTAATCAACGGAATTTTTCCTTCAAACAATGTTTCCTGACGTGCAATTTCTACGCCGTTCAAACGCCCAGCCAATTTAATCTTTACCCCTTTTGCACCGGCTTTCATGACACGTTCAATCGTTTGCTTCATTACACGACGGAATGCCACGCGTCTTTCCACATCAGCCACAATAGATTGAGCAACGACGGATGCTGATAATGCAGGAGAATGTACTTCTCGGACATTGATCTTTACCTTTGATTTCATTTGTAAAATTTTTGTCTCTATATGCTTTCGCATGACATCAAGCTCTTGGCCACTACGACCAATAATAAACCCAGGCTTTGCCGCCAAAATAGTAATGGTCACATTTTTAGGTCCACGTCCAACACTAATCGCATCGATATGTGCATCTTTGCATTTTTTCATGAGATACTCACGAATACACATGTCTTGTTCTGCACAGGCTGCGTACTCTTTTGATGAAAACCAGCGTGAATCCCACGGAAAGATCACTGGCGTTCTATGAATTTTGGGATGGACTTTATGACCCATACGTTAGTATTCGTTAACAAATTGCAAATTACTTTTTGGTTTCTTTTTTTGGTGCCACCTTGGCAACGACGTCTTCTTTTTTTGCTACCTTTGGGGCAGCTTCTGCTACATCACCTTCCAAAATAACAGTAATATGAGAAGACCGTTTGCGTATTGGCGTTGCTCGACCAAATGCGCGTGGCATCCATCGCTTAAGGGTCACTCCCCCATCAACAAATGCTGTCTTCACAATTAATGTTTCCTTTTCAATTTTATGGTTATGCTTTGCGTTGGCAACCGCAGACTCAAGCAGTTTGCGAAGTGGGATGGCTGCTGACTTTTTTGACAGTTTTAGCTGCAAAATAGCTTCCTCCACATGTTTACCACGAACCATATCAATAAGCAAGCGTACCTTCCTTGGTGCAATATGTAATTTATTTAATTTTGCTGTGGTTTGCATTTTCATAAACATTATTTTTGTGCTTTCGCCATCTTTCCACCATGACTAACAAATTTGCGGGTTGGTGAAAATTCACCAAGCTTATGCCCGACCATATTCTCTTCCACAATCACTTCCAAAAACAACTTCCCATTGTGTACCAAAAACGTCATCCCCACCATTTCAGGTGTAATAGTAGAAGCACGTGCCCATGTTTTGATAGGCTTCTTGCTGCTTCCATCCTGTTGTGCTTTGTGCACCTTTTTCATCAACTTCTCGTCGGTAAAAGGGCCTTTTTTCAAACTTCGTGACATACGTTTTTAGTGAGAAATCTTTGTGAGAATTATTTACGTTTTTTTCTTCTTTGAACAATCAACTTATCCGATGCTTTCCCTTTTTTTCTTGTTTTCACTCCCAATGCTTTCTTTCCCCATAGGGTCTTTGGGCCACCTTTCAGACCAATAGGGGCATGCCCTTCTCCTCCACCATGTGGATGATCTACTGGGTTCATGTTTTTTCCTTTTACGGTTGGTCTCCATCCACGGTGTCGCATGCGGCCCGCTTTTCCCAATCGTACCAGTCGATAGTCAGTGTTTCCCACGCGTCCCACTGTGGCAAGCGCTTCTTTTGGGATCAGCCGCATTTCTCCTGATGGCATTTTTATCTGTGCATATTTTCCTTCAATTGCCTGCAACTGTGCTGCAAGACCGGCACCGCGTACCAATATACCACCACCATCAATACGAATTTCTACATTATAGATAGACATACCAATTGGAATGTGCTCAAGTGGCATACGTGCGCCAGAAATAGGTTCAATTGCTTTTTGTGATGAGATGACTTTGTCTCCCACGGTAACACCCGCGTATCCAAGAATATATGCTTTTGAACCATCTTCATATTGCACTAACAAAATACGTGGTCCGCGATTTGGATCATACTCAATGGCGACTACCTCACCAACAATATCAAAATTTGTTCGAGCAAAATCAACCTTACGATACAATTGCTTTGCACCGCCGCCACGATGTCGTACAGTAATACGTCCTGTGTTATTTCTTCCACTGCGTCGATTCAAACGATATACCAATGATTTTTCTGGTCTTTTTTTTGTAATATCAGAAAAATCTTGGACGCTTGCTTTACGTCTTCCTGGAGTGGTTGGTTTGTAGACTTTTACTGCCATACGTTTTGATAAGCGTGATATGCCCGAGAGGCGTGAAATGCGTCAAAGATAGAAATTCTTTCAGGCGTTTCAGACCTCTCTGGCCTTTATGTTTATACCCCCTCGTGGATTTGAATTTTCTGCCCTTTTGGAAGACTAATGATTGCTTTTTTCCAATCACTTCTCTTCCCGACAAAACGACCAAATTGTTTTCTTTTTCCTTCTACATTGATAATGTTGACACGACGTGGCTGCACTCCATAAATTTCTGCAACCGCGCGCATGATGGCGGGCTTTGTCGCGTCTGCAGTTACCACAAAGGTATATTGTCCTTCTGATTCTTGTTGTGTTGTTTTTTCGCTGAGCATCGGACGAACGAGCACATGCCCTGCATTCCCGTGTGAAGCACCCGTCACAGCCTTTTTTACAGCAGATTTCTTTTTCTTTGCTGCTGTGTTTGCTACGGGAGTAGCGTCAACCAGAGGTGCATCACCTTCATCTTTTGTATTTCTTTTCATTTTATCAAGAATTCCCATATATCTTATGCTAATCGTGATTCAAGTGATGCCACACCAGACTTGGTGACAATAATATACTGATGATGCAGTAGGTCAACCACATTCAAATCCTGTGCTCGTTGCATATGCACACGTGGAATGTTTCGAATTGATAGGGCAGCGCTTTCTTCAACTTCTTCCACAACAAGTAACGTCGTCTTTCCAACACCTGGGAGTGCATTTCGAAGTGTTGCCATTTA
>Ga0066639_10005329_pt1 | contig 10825 bp, 10 predicted proteins | sample CryGeyCG2114_010_2_FD_59504 | JGI IMG/M metagenome (GOLD analysis project Ga0066639, IMG submission 59504) | Groundwater microbial communities from aquifer - Crystal Geyser CG10_big_fil_rev_8/21/14_0.10 | ecosystem: Environmental > Aquatic > Deep subsurface > Groundwater | place: USA: Utah... | reverse complement strand
CCGGCAGGGGTCGTGCTGGGGCAAGGAAAGTGTCGGAAACCTGGGGCGAGCTTCGAAATTTAAGCCCCTGGTTTCTGACAAAAGCCCGCCACGCTGAGTGGTAAAAATGCCCTTTACGCTAAACTATCCTCACAGATATCTTTGAAGTCGCAGTATTTACAAGTATAAGGACTTGGCGTCGGAATAAAATTGCTTTTCAAAATCCCCTCTATACTTTCACTCGTTTTCTGAAGGAGTGCCTCTTCATCTTTTTCACTCCACTCAATATCAATATACTCACCCAACTCAAAATAATAAAAAGAGAGAGTGACCGGTTTTTCATGCAACACATCACGGACCGCATGCGCATACAAATACAACTGCCACAGTTTATCTTTTGGTAATTTCTTGGTTCTATCTGGCGCAGTTCCAGTTTTATAGTCCACAATGCGAACGCCACCATCGACACGGTCCACTCGGTCAATTTGTCCTTTAACAGGATGATCGCCTACATGGAGTGTAAATCCTTTTTCTATATATAACGGGGGCATAAACGTTCCCCCATGAAGCGTGTGAAATGCGCGCAATTCTTCTTTGCCTTTTTCAAAATATTCTTCTTCGTGTTTCTTTGACGTATACCATTCGTTGACCCACGCACTCTCGTACATTTTTTTTATCTCATCAAAGGACACCTCAATTGCTCTACTGGTTGGAGCGTTTGCATCAAACAACCCAGTTTGCTTTCCCCCACTGGCTCGACTTTGGACGAGTTCATAGAGCTGTTGCATCACCGCATGCAGTGTTTTTCCAAAACTAAAATTAAAGCGTCCTTCTGCCGGAATCTGTAAAATGTGCGCGTACTTGTATTGCTTTGGGCAGGACTCGAATGCTTGGAACTGGGTAAAACTGAATTTTTTAGGGATCCGCGAACGCAGAAGTTTTAGTTCATCTGTCTGCTGTTCAGGCACGCCATCTTCTTGCTCAAGCATGCTTTTCTCAAGTGTTTCGGTTTTTGGTTCGAATCCAAGCTCAGTTAAAAAGCGGGATGGCTTTTTTGAGCGCACACCACCATAGTCTTCTGCGCTTGTTAAAAACAATCCGTCACGGGCGCGGGTCAGTGCGACATAAAATAGTCGACGCTCTTCTTCTAAATGGATATCACCTTCAGAAATTGTTTCTTTCACTAACGCGTCAGGAAGCTCGATTTGTTCTTTGCGTTCAATAGACGGAAACCGCTTATCAACCAATGACACAATAAACACATTTTTAAATTCGAGTCCTTTCGCGCCGTGCACGGTCATCACCTTTACCGTATCGGGACCAGATTCCCAGGATTCGCCGATGGCACCGGTGTCCCCGACGTCTTGAGCAAGTTCAATTTCTTTCAAAAAATCTGACACGCGAGCCTCAACATGCGATTCTTCGAACGCTTGAATGCGTTTGAAAAACTGCGTGAGGTATAAGACATATTGTGTGGAAGCCGAATCTTTGCGTTCGGTAATATGCGCGAGATACCCTGTCTCACGAAGCGCGCGAAGTGCAACTTGTCCGACGGATTCTTTTCGTGACGCGTATGTATGCTTTTCAATACTTGAAATCAATTTTTCTACTTTAGGGATTGTCGCAGCAGAGATACCTTTGACCATGCGAATATTTTTAAGAAGGTCAAAAAGTGGTGTATTTGTTTTTCGTGACGCCTCGTTAAGTAACATAATATCAATCACGGGAATTTCAAGATATGTAAACCCGAGCACGCGAAAGGTTGCTTTGTGCTCATGATAGTTATCTAAGAGTTTCAGGTAGTTAATCAAATCAAGCACGACTGGCTGTTGAAAAAGCCCTCGCGCGGCCACAAACTGATACGGAATGTTATTGCGTTCGAGCATTGAAAGAAACAGGTTCGCGTGGTCATTCGCGCGGACAAGAATGGCAAAATCGCTCCACGTGGTGTCGCCCTTTTTTTTGATCTCAACAATTTTTTCAACCACTCGGCGCGCTTCTTGTTCGTGATTTGCAAGATGCATGTGCTCAATGACCGCAGGGCCCTCACGTTCTGAAGTTAATTTTTTGGAAATCGTTTTTCCGTCGTCGGTTTTACCTAAAGAGACCTCAAGGCGGTTCGGGTTGTTCTGCTGGATGAATCCGTACGCAAGATCAAGAATATTTTGCTTCGATCGGTAGTTTCGAGTAAGGACAACTTGAGCGGACGCGCGAAAATCTTTGTTGAATTCCAAAATGTTTGAAATGGCAGCGCCACGAAACTTATACACTGACTGATCGTCGTCGCCCACGACAGTGATATTCTGTTCTTTGTTAATAAGCAAACGAACGAGCTCATATTGCGCGTGGTTAGTGTCTTGGAACTCATCGACGAGTACGTATTTGAATTGCTTTCTAAACTGTTCCGCTATGTTAGGACGTTTTCGCAGTAGTTGTAACGTATATAAAATAAGATCACCGAAATCAAGCGCGCTATTTTCGAGTAAGAGCCGTTGATAGGCGTGATACGCGTTCGCTATTTCTGCGATGCGCACGTGCTCACTTGTCTCGTCCCCTTTTCTAAATTCCTGCTGATCTTCATTTTGCTTTATTTGTTCTGCGTAGGCAAGATATTCCTCTGGTGAAATTCCTTCATCTTTCGCGCGCGAAAAATGCGACAAGAGTGCGTGAATAAATTTTGTGGGGTTTCCCAACGGCTTGTAATAGTCGAGATCAAATTCGTCTATATGCTCGCGGACGAGCAATGCCTGATCGGTTGAATCAAGAATTGTGAAATCAGGTGGCAAACCAATATCGATCGCGTGTTGCTTTAAGACACGTTCGCAAAAGGAATGGAACGTCGACACCCACAAATCCATGTATCCGAATGGTAAAAGTTGATCAATGCGCTCTTCCATTTCACCAGCCGCTTTTTCGGTAAACGTGAGGGCAAGTATTTCATCTGTTGAAAGTTTCTTTTCTTGCAGGAGCCAGGCGATGCGACGTGTAATGACGGTTGTTTTCCCTGTCCCCGCGCCTGCAATAATAAGCAACGGACCTGTCATGTGCGTGACTGCCTGTCGTTGTTCTGCGTTCAAACCCTCCAATATTTCCTTGGACATGCCCTTATGGTACCAGTTTCAGAGACAAAAAGGAAAGCCTGTCAGTTGACTGACAGGCCATAAGATCTTATGTCTTCAAGCGGAAGCAATCCTGCTTCGAACCACGGGCGTAATATCTCCCGACTAATCACAAGGATTCGAATGCCATACTGCTCTTTTACCGCGTCAGACATTGTTTGAGGGCCACCTTTGATCTTTGTTCGTTTGACTTCGATCCCCGAAATCAGAGTCCCCGTCTTATAATAATCCTCCCAGATGAAAGGTTTTTCGAAGACAAAATCGGGTCTCCAGAGTTTCGATTGATCCCGGTGCGAAAGCCGAACTTCAAACGTGACATGATGAACAAAGGCGATCTTCATCTTGCGCAAGAGCTTCGCAATCCACAGCTCTTCCTCGGTTTCGTAATATTGGCCACGATAATAAACTGAAATGGCGGTATTTCTGGACTTATAGACTGGGAGAGTTTTCCCGTTTATAAGCACCTGTTTCCCAAGAAATGAAATGTGAGGTAGCGAGACACTTACTGGGTCGGGCTGAGCATTGAAGGCGTACCTCCTCTTCCTTTAAAAGTGCGTTCTTTATTAAAAAATGCGCCGTTGGTGGCGCATTCAAATCTTTCCTTTTTGTGTAAGATGCTTGTCTTGTGGATAACATCCTTTCATATGTATAGTATATCATGTTTCTGAATCTGTATCACCAATGATATCAAATTCTCCTGGGTCGTCTGAAGTAGACTTTTTGCCATTGCCGTTAGCGGGCAACTCTTGCAAAACGCGAATGCCGACGTGAGATAAAAAGAAAAGTCCAAGACCAAGCTTAAACACCTCAACCGCACGAAGGATAAGCGCGAATGCGACACCGATTGATGCGGTGTACCCGAGTGCTGAAAAGACAATCACTTGCCCTGCTTCATATGATCCAAGTCCAGCAGGGATCGGCATAAAGCTCGATAAAATCATAAAAACCATCATCATGAGTATCTGCACAATATTTGCCTCTATCCCTAAACTAATGAGCACAATGACAAATTGGAGTAACACAATAATGCCACCAATCAGTGAAAGAATCAGACCTTTTGCAAATAATTCTTTCTGGTGATTGAAAAATTTTATTATAAGCTCTTCAAAATGCAACATTTTATCAATCATCTTTTGCATCCGTTTGAAACGATGCAGACGTAGCACGCGAATTACCGACGAAAAAAATCCGATACCGCGATATGTCTGAACATAAAACACTGCTAACAGCACAATAAGTACAAGGAGGGTAAACACAAATACGCCAATTGCCTGCCAAGAAATATCATATTTGAAAAATGCATACACCATGGCGGCAATTAAAAAAGGAATCGGATACGTAAAATCCAAAATTTTATCAACAAGAATAGAAGCAAAGCCCTTGGAGTACCCGATGCCGGCATTTCGCTTTAAAAAATATGCTGACACGGGTTCACCACCGACGTTCGGGCCGGGTGTAAGGTAACTAACAGTAAGGCCAGCGAATTTTGGCGCGACCAATTGCTTTATCGTAACGTTATCACCTTGCGCACGCAAAATAAGTTTCCATCGATAAATCCCGACAAATGTTTGCGCGTACGCCAACACTGCCACAACGCCAATTGTCCACCACGAAAAAGATTTAAACGCCTCTTTAAATGCCTCCACTCCAATATACCTGAAGACAGCAATAAACAACGCGACACCGACAATCAGAGAAAGAAAAAATAGAATTACTTTTTTCATAGAAATCCGACTCTCAAAGAAAAATGAGGGATGCGTGCATTTTACGCTTTTTGGATAAAAAAAACAATAAAAAATCCGCGCAAAGGCGCTGGAGGGCCTATGCGCGGATTAAATACTTTGAGAAGACACCCTTATTTAGCGACGGGTTTCGGCGAGTCGCGTCATCCGTGTCTCTTTCGTTGAGAGCCCCGATCCATGGCAATGAGACACGCCCGATACATGTTGGACTGCCCGGCCATCGACGGTTTTAACTTGTGCACCACACACCCGACATGTTTGGATCGTGTTCGTAGAATTTTTCATATACTCTCCTATGGGCGGTTAAAAGGTGAAAGAACAAAAACAAAAACTTACGTATTAGATGGGATTAATGACGACATCGCCGTTTTCGGTAAAATCAGCGAAATAACCGGTTACCTTAAACGCGACGTCTGGGAGTTTTTCAGAAATAAGTGATTTTATCTTCGTGATCTGATCTGTATGAAAACGCACCTCATCTTGGGGGCTTTCGAACTGCTTAGAACCACCATAGCCGCCGCAATCGCGGTGTTGAATGATGTGAACTTCACAGGAATTATGAAGCTTGTGTGACAGCTCAAGCTGCTTTAACGCGAACGCCTGGCTGTCTGTATCTAAAAATGCTTTGCCAGCGCCTGCCCAGCCGACAATATCCGCATCGCCTAAAATATGTTTCGTATTTAAAAAATGAAACAATCCGGGTTCAAAACGGAAATCCATACAATGGACGACGAGCGCGTTACAGGTATGAGACATATATTTCGTGTGTGTAAATAAGAAAATAATATTCGTAAGTATGCCACAGGATGTACAGAAGTACTACCTGTGGCAAACTTGAGAGAAGTTAATGGGTTTCGAGATACTCCGGAATAAGCGTCCGACAAGCGTTTTTTACTACATAGGCTTCAACGCTTTTCGACCTCACATCCGTAACATCGGGGGTCCAATCCACGATAAGGATTGGCAACACGACGTCTTCGATGACGCCAAGTGCTTTGGTTGCAAAATCATCAGATGCCAACGCCGCGAGTATCATGTTGTGATACGCGAGATCAAGGCCCTTCATCTTCTTGCAATTAGGACCATGAATCACACACAAGACGACTTTGCCGATATGTTCAGCAAGTGCATCCCGCAAATCCTGCAATATCACCTGCCGGGCTGAGGATATGTATTCCCAGTGCTTGGGGTTGATATCGTACAACGCCGGGTCGATTAATCCGAGCATAAAGCCGCCGCCGTGACTGCGGTTGAAATGCTGAATGTCCGAATACTTGGACCAACCATTCGCTATAAAAAGACTATAGCGGCCGTCAGTGCACGCAGATCCGATCATGCCATACTGTGCAAGTTCTTTCATGCGGGCATCTTTGATTAATTCAAGACCGCCTTGCTCGATTAAATATCGAGTTAATTCAAATGATGCATCATAATTGCTCAACCGAAACTCCTTTCTCAAGTTGAAAATGAACGATAGCAGAGTATACGCTAGATTGTGAAAAAAGTCAATAGACTATTCGGTTAGGTGGCCCCGCGTCGGGATCGATGTTTGCGAGCAACACGAAGCCTGGCCAATTCTTTTTCAAGTTTTGCTGCCACCATGGCAAAATCAGTGGCATCCACGCGCTTTGATGTTCGAAGCTCTTCAGCCCGTTTGCGTGCTTCTTCTGCGCGCTGTTCGTCAATTTCTTCTGCGTGTTCCGCGGTATCAGCAAGCACGACCACGCGTGTGGGTTGCACTTCAATAAATCCCCCAGAAACTGCTAAAAGTAACTCCTCGTTATTTTTCTTCACGCGGATTTCACCGGGCGCAAGCAGCGCAACAAGCGGAATGTGATGCGGCAATATGCCTATCTCACCCATCGCTGTCGGCAAGACAACTCCATCTACTTCGTCAGACATGACGACGCGTTCAGGGGTGGTAATTTTTATGTTAATCTTGTCGATCATGAGTGATTATTTTGATTTTTTAATTTCAGACAACGAACCCTTCATATAAAATTCCTTTTCAGGGATTGAATCATACTCACCATCAAGAATTGCCTTGAATCCTTTAATGGTATCTTTTAAGGAAACATATTTTCCTGACGCACCGGTAAAGGTTTCAGCAACAAAGAATGGCTGCGACAAAAAGCGCTGCACTTTTCTTGCGCGCGCAACAATGAGCTTGTCATCATCAGTTAATTCTTCCATACCCAAGATCGCAATTATGTCCTGCAAATCCTTATACCGTTGCAAAATCTTCTGCACGCCGCGAGCAACATCATAATGCTCCTGACCAATAATGGCAGGACTCAAAATAGTTGAGGTGGAATCCAGTGGATCGACTGCGGGATAAATACCAAGCTCAACAAGACTGCGAGACAACACAACAGTTGAATCAAGATGCGCAAATGTTGTTGCCGGAGCTGGATCAGTTAAGTCATCAGCTGGAACATAAACCGCCTGGACTGATGTAATTGACCCTTTACTCGTTGAGGTAATGCGTTCCTGTAACTCACCCATTTCTTCCGCTAAAGTCGGCTGATAACCAACAGCAGACGGAATACGTCCGAGCAATGCTGACACTTCAGAGCCCGCCTGCGTGAAACGGAAAATATTATCAATAAAAAGAAGGACATCCTGGTTTTTTTCATCACGGAAATATTCTGCCATCGCAAGACCTGACAACGCAACACGCGCACGAACTCCAGGCGGTTCGTTCATTTGTCCGAACACAAGCGCGGTTTTGTTCAATACGCCGGATCCTTTCATTTCATGATACAGATCGTTTCCTTCACGTGACCGCTCACCGACGCCAGCAAACACTGAATAGCCGCCATGTTCTTCTGCGATGTTTCTAATAAATTCCTGAATCAAAACTGTTTTACCGACGCCAGCACCACCAAATAAACCAACTTTTCCGCCTTTCAAAATAGGACAAATAAGATCAACAACTTTTATCCCCGTCTCAAGTACTTCTGCCTGCGTTGACTGGTCTGTAAATGTAGGTGCTGAACGGTGAATTGGATAGGTCGTCTTTGTCTTCACTGGTTCTTTGCCGTCCAACGGCCGACCAAGCACATCAAACATACGGCCCAATGTTTCTTCTCCAACAGGGATCGAAATTGGCTTTCCCGTGGCAATAACTTTCTGTCCACGCGCCAATCCGTCTGTCGTTCCCATTGCTACCGTACGGACAGTGTTGCCACCAGTATCCTGCTGGACTTCTAAAATCAGTGACTCACCCTTTTCACCCGCATCGGGAACTTCGATGGCTTCGTAAATATCCGGCAGTTTCTTTTCGAAATGTATATCGACGACCGGTCCGATAATTTGAATAATTTTTCCTTCGTGTGTCATACGTAAATAATTAATCTTCTAAAGCTGAACGTCCACCCGAGATATCAGCAAGCTCTGTTGTGATAGCTTCCTGGCGGGCTTGGTTGTATGCGAATGTGAGATCTTGAATCATGTCACCTGCCGCATCAGACGCATTGCGCATCGCAAGCATACGAGCGGAATGTTCAGACGCATTCGATTCGAGCAGGGCCTGATAAATCTGCAGCTCGATCAGACGTTCGATCATCTGATCGAGAACAGCATCAGGATTCGGCTCAAATGTGTAATCAAATGACTCTATTCCAATATCGTGTTTTTCGCCATCAACAAATCCGAGCTCATTATCTTCTTTCTCAATAGGCAGTAATTGTTTAACCTTTGGGGTTTGGGTGATTGCTGATTTATAGTCCGTGTAGGCAATCACTATCTTGTCATATTTGCAAGAGCTGTAATCTACAATGACTGACTGTGCAAGTGGGGTCACTTCTGAAATACGGGTTGCAACATCGAGTTTTGTAAATTCAGCAATAATTTCATGACCATGCTTAAACATTATATCCCGGCCTCGCTTACCGAGTAAAAACACTTCTGCTTCTACTTCAACATTTTCTTTTTTGTGTTTACGAATATACCCTGCAACCGTTTCAATAATTTCACGGTTGAATCCGCCACACAAGCCCCTGTTCGAGGTAATAAGAATCATACCGACTTTTTTTATCTTCTTACTTTTTCGAAGCAACGGATGTCGAGCAGAATCAGTTTTGTGGGCAAGATTGCGAATAATTTCCCAAGCGGTATTTGCGTAATCCCTAGTTTCAAGTACCGCATTCACCGCTTTGCGCATTTTTGCGGCAGCAACAAGTTCCATCGCCTTTGTGATCTTTTTCGTGTTCGCGACGGATCGAATTCTTCGTTTTATGTCTCGTGTTGCTACTGGCATGAAATATTATTTTTGTGAATCTTCTTGCATTGCGTACGTCACTGTCTTTTTGTAGGAATCGATTGCTGACATGAGTTTTTGTTCAATCGCATCGGACATTTCATCTTTTTTCGCAAGCGCGTCCATGAGATCTTTTTCTGATCTCATGTACTCATGCAACCCTTTTTCGAATTCCTTCATATGTTCGACAGAAATATCATCGAGCTTCCCTTTTACCGCGGCGTATATAATTGCGACCTGGTTTTCAACCGGCATCGGCTCATATTGATCTTGCTTTAAAATCTCTGTGAGACGCTTACCGCGCTCGAGCTGATTACGAGTTGCTTCATCGAGATCGGATCCAAACTGAGCAAATGCTGCAAGTTCCCGATACTGAGCCAAGTCTAGGCGCAAGTTTCCTGCAACTTTTTTCATAGCTTTAATTTGTGCGGCAGAACCGACACGAGAAACGGATAAACCAACATTCAACGCAGGACGAACACCTTGGTAAAACAAATCAGGTTCTAGATAAATCTGTCCATCTGTGATTGAAATGACATTCGTTGGAATATATGCCGAAATATCCCCTGCTTGCGTTTCGATAATCGGCAACGCAGTCAAACTCCCGCCACCATTTTCATCGCTGATTTTTGCCGCGCGCTCAAGTAAACGTGAGTGAAGATAAAAGACATCACCAGGATATGCCTCGCGTCCTGGTGGACGTCGAAGCAACAATGAAATTTGGCGATACGCGACTGCGTGTTTTGAAAGATCGTCATAAACAACAAGCGAGTCTTCGCCCTTGTCCATAAAAAATTCTCCCATAGCGCACCCCGCATACGGGGCAATAAATGAAAGTGACGATGGATCAGATGCGCCCGCTACAACAATAATCGTGTGTTCCAACGCTCCATTTTTTTCAAGCTCAGCGACAATTTTTGCAATTTTCGATTCGCGTTGCGCAATCGCAACATAGACGCAATACACGCCTTTACCTTTTTGGTTAATAATGGTGTCGATGGTGATTGCTGTTTTTCCAACCTGACGATCGCCAATAATAAGTTCACGCTGACCTCGTCCGATTGGAATCAATGCATCAATTGCCTTAACGCCTGTTTGCAACGGCGTATCAACGGATTTTCTTTCCATGACGCGAGGCGCGATTTTTTCAATTGGGTACCGTACCTTAGATTTTATTTCCCCTTTTCCGTCCAGCGGTTCGCCAAGTGGATTAACGACACGTCCAAGCAATTCCGGACCGACCGGAACCTCTAAAATACGTCCTGTACTTTCAACTTCGGATCCTTCTAAAATTCCTTCATTAGATCCCAATACCATGATACCGACCGAATCTTCTTCAAGATTTAATACGACACCAAAGGTTCCGTTCGCGAACTTTACCATTTCGGATGCTTTCACATCTGAAATGCCAGAAGCGCGTACAATGCCATCCCCTGATTCAAGTACTGTACCGACATGTTTTTTTGTCGGGCTCGCCTGAAAAGACTCAAGGTCAGCTTTTAGTTTTTCAACAAGTGATTGTGATACATTCATAACGTACAAGTTACTGTTTGATATATGTATGAAGGTTTGAAACGAGTGTTGCCACCGAATAATCAATGACTTCATCACCACGTTTCAATACCACGCCTCCAACAAGGCTACTATCTTCGTATGTGCGCAATGTGACTGCGGTTTTGTATAGCTGTTTACATAGCTTCGTTATTTCGCGTTTTCCTGGCTCC
>Ga0066639_10005326_pt1 | contig 10830 bp, 5 predicted proteins | sample CryGeyCG2114_010_2_FD_59504 | JGI IMG/M metagenome (GOLD analysis project Ga0066639, IMG submission 59504) | Groundwater microbial communities from aquifer - Crystal Geyser CG10_big_fil_rev_8/21/14_0.10 | ecosystem: Environmental > Aquatic > Deep subsurface > Groundwater | place: USA: Utah... | reverse complement strand
AAGCATGATAAAGCCAGCCAGAGGCTGGCCAGCCTCTGGCTGGCGCGTTTCCACCATGTTAAAACAGGCCATCAAATTCATTATTCCGAAATCATTCCTCTCCGCCTACCACAAAGCGCTCGCTGTTGCCGCGAACATCATCTATTGGTTCCCTTCGCGCCGGCTTGTTGTCATCGGCATCATCGGTACCAAAGGCAAGTCATCAACCGCGGTTATGATTACCCGCATTCTGGAGGAAGCCGGCCGCACTGTTGGCTCCACTAATACCGTATTTTTTAAAATCGGAAGCACGGAATGGGCGAATAACAAAAAGCAGGGCATGCCCGGCAGGTTCGCGCTCCAGAGCATGCTGCGCCGCATGGTGCGCAAAAAATGCGACCACGCAGTCATTGAAGTGACAAGCGAAGGCATTGCCCAGCACCGGCACTGGGGCACGAGTTTTGACGCGGCCGTGTTCACTAATCTTTCGCCCGAACATATAGAATCCCACGGTTCGTATGAGCGCTACCGCGCCGCCAAGCTCGTGATTTTCAAGGAGCTCCATCGCAGCCGCCGCAAGACCATGGGCGGAGAGAAAGTAAAAAAGGTGATCGCGGCGAACGCGGAAGATCCCGAAGCAAAGCGATTTTTGCAATTCAAGGCAGATGAAAAATGGTCTGTAAGCTGCGACCCGGCGTGCCGCGTGTCCCCGCAAGGCGCTTTGGAAAAGCATATGTGCGTTGATGAAATAAAAGAGGCGGAGCACGGCATTTGTTTTTCCTTAGAGAGCCATTTTTTCCAGCTCCCGTTCCATGGCATATTCATGGTCCGCAACGCCTTGCTTGCCATAGCAATCGCGCGCTCTTTGGGAATTTCATTGTCCGCGTGCGAGCAGGCACTCGAGAAGATGGAACCGATTCCCGGACGAGTGGAACTGATCAAGACAAAACAGGGCGCAACCGTCATTATCGATTACGCGCACGAGCCAAAATCTTTTGAGGCGATCCTATCGCTCGGCCGCGATCTCGCGAAAGGGCATAAGCTCATTGCGTTATTCGGGGCAACCGGCGGAGGCCGCGATACCGCAAAGCGGCCGAAAATGGGCGCGATTGCGGCCAAGTACTCGGATTATATCATTCTCACCACCGATGATCCGTACGATGATGATCCCCAAGATATTATCAACGACATTGTGCCGGGCATTGCGTCAGCATCCAAAGAGTGGAAACAAGGGGAAAATATGTGGAGCATTGTTGATCGCGCCAAGGCAATCGAGCATGCACTCGCGCGCGCCAAACCCGGTGACGTGGTACTGCTCCTCGGCAAAGGGTCAGAGGCGGTGATGGCGGTTGCCGGCGGCAGGCACATTCCCTGGAGCGACCGCAGCGCTGTTGAATCATTAATGCCATAAGGTATGCCGTGGTTACGGGGGCGTTACATTACACAGCACAAGCTCAAGTTCGCTATATTTTTTTTGGTGTTCGTGTTTTTCGTGTGGCTTTTGTTCTATGTTGGGGCATCCTTTCAGGCTGTTCTTGGTTCTCCGGAAGCTGCGCGCGCATGGGTGCTTGGGTTCGGAGCGTACGCGCCGATCGCCTTTTTCGGACTACAGGTTTTACAGGTCGTGATAGCTCCGCTCAATGATTTCGTTATTAATATCAGCGGCGGATTTCTGTTTGGCCCGTGGCTTGGGTTTGCCATCAACTATACGGGCTGGATACTTGGAGCGGTGGTTGTTTTTTTTCTCGCCCGCACGGTCGGCATTCCCTTTGTCCGTCTGTTTATCCGGGAAGATAAGATTGAGCAATACAACAGAATTGTCGCACAGGGGCAGTACATCATATTTGTGTTGTTTCTCTTGCCTGGGCCGCCGGATGACCTCTTGGTGTATGTTGTGGGGCTTTCTCGGTCCTTTAAGTTCCGGACGTTTTTATGGATGATTGTTATTTCCAAGGTTCCCGGGAAATTAGTGACGAGTTTTATTGGTTCAGATGTTTCTCGGTTTGGCATCAGTACGTTCTCGGTTTTCTTGTATGTTGTTTTTATTGCGGGAAGCTTGTATATGGTTGTCCGGCATAGGTCGGAATTGCGGCAACTATGGCCTCGGAATACGGGCAATAAGGAAAATTTGTCAAAATAAAAACACTGTGCTAAAGTAGGGACTCTTTGAGTTATCCACAGATGCTGTAACATTTTGGATATAACCTCCTTGACAGGTGCTGCCAAAATAGATACAATAGCCTCTGTCATGCATCAACTATTCTTCGTTTTTGTGAAACATTGTTTTTGTTTCTCAAAACAGACTTTGCTGTCGCCCGCAGAATGCGGGTAAAAGCCTTATTTTAGCCAAAATAAGGGATTTTTTGTATTATGACCCAAAAAAGCCAGACTATTGATGCATCAGTGCGATTTTCCCCGAAAACAGACCGGAAGTTTTTTACGACTTTGCACGATGCCATTCCGCTTCCGGACCTTATTGAATCGCAGAAACAGTCTTATAACTGGTTTTTGAACGATGGTTTGCGTGAATTATTTGATGAGATTTCACCGATTAAGGACTTTATCGGCCGGGATTTGGAGTTGTATCTGGAGGATTACTACCTTGATGATCCCAAGTTTGATGAAACCACGGCCCGTGCCAAAAATGTCAGCTACGAATCCGCCATCCGCGTGCGCGCCAAGCTCGTGAACAAGCGGAGCGGCGAAATCAAGGAGCAGGAAATTTACTTGGGCGATTTTCCAATGATGACCCCGCGCGGCACGTTCATCATCAACGGCATTGAGCGCGTGATTGTGTCGCAGCTCATCCGAAGCGCGGGCGTATTTTTTACGTCCGAAATGATCCGCGGAAGGACGCACTACGGCGCCAAAATAATTCCGAACCGCGGAGCGTGGCTGGAACTTGAAACAGACGCAAACGGCGCCATTTGGGTAAAAATTGATCGCAAGCGCAAAGTGGCGGTCACGGCGCTTCTGCGCGCGTTTGGGTATGGGTCCGAAGCCGAGATACGGCAGGGCTTTGGCGAACTTTCGGATGCGGAGAAGGCGATGCTCGACGAAACGCTTAAGCGTGATTCCGCAAAAAATGAAGACGAGGGATTGAAAGAGGTGTACAAGCGCATTCGTCCCGGGGACCTTGCCACGGCGTCCAACGCCAAGCAGTTGATCCATGCCATGTTTTTCAATTTTGATAGGTACGATTTTTCAAAGGTGGGGCGCTACAAAATCAATGAGCGCTTTAAGCTGGATGTGCCGAACGACAAAGAGCACCGCATCCTGCGCCGGGAGGACCTCGTGCTCGTGATTCGCGAGATTATGCGCCTCACGCGCACCCAGGAGGCTGCTGACGACATTGACCACCTCTCCAATCGCCGTGTGCGCACGGTCGGGGAGCTCGTGCAGAACAAGCTTAGAGTCGGCCTTGCCCGCATGGAGCGCATCATCAAAGACCGGATGTCCACCCTGGACATCAACACTATAACTCCGAACCAGCTTATCAACGCGCGGCCGGTGATCGGGTCTACCAAGGAATTTTTCATGTCTTCCCAGCTTTCGCAGTTCATGGACCAGACCAACCCCCTGGCAGAGCTCGAGCACAAGCGCAGGCTTTCGGCCATGGGCCCGGGCGGACTCTCGCGCGAGCGAGCCGGATTTGACGTGCGGGACGTGCACCGCACGCACTACGGCCGCATCTGTCCCATTGCGACTCCGGAAGGTCCGAACATCGGGCTGGTGGGACACCTGGCTTCGTACGCGCGCATCAACCAGTTTGGATTTTTGGAAACGCCGTACCGCACAGTGGTGGTGGACGAAGGTGGTCGCGCCCGCGCGACCAGCGAGGTGGTCTATTTATCCGCGCTCCAGGAATCACAGAGCGTTACCACGGCAGCAACCGTGCCAATCGACGAGAACGGATACTTTGTAGCCGAGAAGGTTGAGGCCCGGGTGAAAGGAGAACCTATGTTCGTGCAGGCCGCCGAGGTGAAGTACATGGATATTTCGGCAAAACAGATTGTGAGCATTGCCACTTCCTTAATTCCGTTTTTAGAGCACGACGACGCGGTTCGCGCTTTAATGGGTACGAACATGCAGCGCCAAGCCATTGCGGTGGTGCGCCCCGAATCTCCGATTGTGGGTACGGGCGTTGAGTACCGCGCGGCCATGGATTCGGGCCAAGTGCTGCTTGCCGAAGATTCGGGTGAGGTCATTGGCGTGCAGTCGGACAAGATCACTATCAAGCACAAGAAAGAAATCAAAGAATACCGCTTGGGCAAGTTTGTCCGCTCCAATGCGTCCACCAGCATGAACCAGAAGCCCATCGTGAACCGGGGCGACAAGGTGGCAGCGGGCGAAGTGATTGCGGACGGCGCGGCAACCGAAGGCGGCGAGCTCGCGCTCGGGCAGAATGTGCTGGTTGCGTTCCTCTCCTGGGAGGGCGGCAACTACGAGGACGCCATCCTGATTTCCGAAAGGTTGGTGCAGCAGGATCGGTATACCTCCATTCATATTGACGACTACACCATTGACGTGCGCGACACTAAACTCGGGCCCGAGGTGATTACGCGCGATATTCCAAATGTGGGCGAGGACAAACTGAAAGATCTTGATATAGAGGGTGTGGTCCGCATTGGCGCGGAAGTTTCGAGCGGCGATATCTTGGTGGGCAAAATTACCCCCAAAGGAGAGGCCGAACTCTCTGCCGAAGAAAAGCTCTTGCGCGCCATTTTTGGTGAAAAAGCAAAAGACGTACGCGATTCTTCCTTGTACCTTGAACACGGGGAACACGGAAAAGTCGTTGACATTAAAGTTTTTTCCCGTGAAAACGGGGACAAACTTCCTTCGGGGGTGCTCAAGACCATTCAGGTTTCTGTAGCAAGCCTGCGCAAGGTTCAGGTGGGAGACAAAATGGCGGGCCGGCACGGCAACAAAGGCGTCATCTCAAAAATCGTGCCGGTGGAAGACATGCCGTTTGATGAGGCCGGCAAGCCCATTGATATTATTTTAAATCCTTTAGGTGTCGCTTCCCGTATGAACCTTGGGCAGATTTTGGAAACCCACCTCGGCCTTGCCGCGCATACATTGGGGTACAAAGTTGCAAGCCCGGCGCTTGACGGGGTATCGGAGAGCGTGATTCGCGATGAGCTTTCCCGCGCCGGATACCCGGAGGATGGAAAAATACAGCTCTATGACGGTAAAACCGGATTACCTTTCAACCAGAAGGCAACGGTTGGATATATTTATATGCTTAAACTGAACCACCTCGTGGAAGATAAAATCCACCAGCGTTCCATCGGCCCGTACTCGCTCGTCACTCAGCAGCCATTGGGCGGAAAAGCCCAGTTTGGCGGCCAGCGGTTCGGAGAAATGGAGGTGTGGGCATTGGAGGCCTATGGCGCCGCGCACACGCTGCAGGAAATTTTGACTATTAAATCCGATGACGTTCCGGGCCGCTCCAAGGCGTACGAGGCCATCATTAAGGGCGAACGCATCGAAAAGCGAAACGTGCCGGAATCATTCAATGTGCTGGTGCGCGAACTTAAAGGCTTGGGTCTTGATGTGGAGCTTCTTAAAGGGGGTAAAGTGGTCAAAGAGCAAGATTCCAGCGAACGGGACGAGCGGCACTATTCATAACGTATGTCTACCCCATCATCCACCAAAACACTTTCTTCAGGGTATCCGACCAGCCGCATGGTTGATTTTGACGCCATCCGGCTTAGGCTTGCCTCGCCCGACGAAATCCATGAATGGTCGTACGGCGAAGTGCAGAAGCCGGAAACCATCAATTACCGGACCCAGAAGCCGGAAAAAGACGGCCTCTTTGACGAGCGTATTTTTGGTCCCACCAAAGACTGGGAGTGCTACTGCGGCAAGTACAAGCGCATCCGCTACAAGGGCATTGTGTGCGACAAGTGTGGCGTGGAAGTTACGCGCGCTTTGGTGCGGCGCGAGCGCATGGGGCACATTGACCTTGCGGCTCCGGTTTCGCATATTTGGTTTTTGCGCGGCGTTCCTTCCAAAATCGGCTTGGTGCTGGACCTTTCGGTGCAGGATCTGGAAAAGGTCATCTATTTCGCAAGCTTTATCGTGACTTCAGTTGACGAGGGCAAAAAACAGGCGTTAATTGAGCAGGTCAAGCAGGAGTTAAAAACCAAGGGCGCAAGCCTTGTGCGCGAGTTTGATAAAGCGCTCAGCGACAAGCAGGCCCAGCTTGCGGCGGCCGCTGTCGCCCCGGCCGAGCTTTCCGAGCGCGTCAAAGCCGAAAAAACGGCCCTTGAAAAACTTCTTGATGAAAAGCGCGAACAGCTTGAACGCGCTTTTGAGCTGGCGTGCGAAGAGCTTACGGCGCTTTCTCCCATGCAGATCGTGTCAGAGAGCGCGTACCACGACCTCTCGCTCAAGTATGGCCATATTTTTGAGGCTGGAATCGGCGCCGAAGCCATCCACTATTTGCTCTCAAATGTTAATTTGGAGGCGTCCATTGCCGCGATGGAGAAGCAGCTTGAGAAGGCAAAGGGCGGGAAGCGTAAAAAAGTCATGCGCCGCGCCAAACTGCTCTCAAGCCTTTTAAAGACCGGCATTGCGCCCCAATCCATGGTGCTCACCGTGATTCCGGTTATCCCGCCGGATTTGCGGCCCATGGTCCAGTTGGACGGGGGACGGTTCGCCACAAGCGATTTGAATGATTTGTACCGCCGCGTCATCAACCGAAACAATCGTTTAAAGCGGCTTAAAGAGCTCAACGCGCCTGAGGTGATTGTGCGGAACGAAAAGCGCATGCTGCAGGAAGCGGTTGATGCGCTCATAGACAACGGCGCGCGCCACGGCAAGACTGTCACCGCTTCAACGGGCCAGCGCCGCGTGCTCCGCTCAATCGCGGACATGCTTAAGGGCAAGCAGGGCCGCTTCCGCCAGAATCTTTTGGGCAAGCGCATTGACTATTCAGGACGAAGCGTCATTGTAGTGGGCCCTAAGCTCGCGCTCTCCCAGTGCGGTCTGCCCAAGACCATGGCTCTGGAGCTTTTTAAGCCGTTCGTCATCAGCCAGCTTATCAAGCGCGAAATCGTGCACAATGTGCGCTCAGCCAACCGCTACATTGAGGCGGGACACGCCGAAGTGTGGGACATTCTGGAAGAGGTGACGCGCGATGCGCACGTGTTCTTGAACCGCGCTCCCACCTTGCACCGTTTGGGCATCCAGGCGTTCCAGCCTGTACTGATTGAAGGCAAGGCCATTCAGGTGCACCCCTTGGTTTGCAGCGCCTTTAACGCTGACTTTGACGGGGACCAGATGGCCGTGCATGTACCCCTGACTACGGAGGCCCGCAAAGAGGCGGCCGAGATCATGCTCTCCTCAAAAAACCTTTTGAAGCCAGCAACCGGAGAGCCGGTGGTGACCCCGGGGCTGGATATTGTGTTCGGCTGCTATTTTTTGACCCAGATTGACGAACAAATGGAACCGTACCAGCCGGTGTTTTCGTCTTCCAGCGAGGCGCAGATCGCCTATGATGCCGGGTGCATTACCCTGCACCAGCGCCTGACAGTGTCCCATAACGGAGAACGCTTGGAAACCACAGTTGGCAGGCTCATCTTTAATGAAATCATTCCAGAAGGCATGGCGTATGTCAATATCGTCACCAGCAAAAAGGTGCTTAAGGATATTACCGGCCAATGCTTTCACCTCCATGGCTTGGAGCGCACCGCCCGTATGCTTGACGACCTGATGCGCCTTGGGTTTTTCTACGCAACCAGGTCCGGCATGAGCTGGGCCATGGCTGATTTGCCGAATTTGGATCAGAAACACGAACTCCTCGCCCGGTCCCAGGCCGAAGTTGACCAAGTCACTTCCCAGTATGAGGATGGCTTGCTCACGGACGACGAGCGCCATGCGCGCGTGATTGAAATTTGGGCCCGCGTCAAAGACCAGATAACCCTCGCCGCACAGAAATCCTTTGACGGCAATAAGCTCAATCCCGTGTACACCATGATTGAATCCGGCGCGCGCGGCTCATGGGGGCAGACTACGCAGATGATGGGCATGAAGGGGCTCGTGACTTCCCCTTCCGGCGCCACCATGGAACTGCCGGTGAAGGCGAACTTCAAAGAAGGGTTTGATGTGTTGGAATACTTCATCTCAACGCACGGCGCGCGCAAGGGTTTAACGGACACTGCCTTGCGAACCGCGAACGCCGGGTATCTGACGCGCCGGCTTATTGACGTGGCCCAGGACATTATTGTTTCCGAGGACGATTGCGGCGACACCGGAGGGTGGGAGATAACGCGGCTAGATTCCGAAGCCATGAATACTACGGTTATTGAGCGGCTGCTCGGCCGGGTGCTCGCGGAGCCCGTCACCGGGCCGCGCGGCAAGGTTCTTGTTGCCGCAGGGGAGTTTATCTCGCGCGAAGATTTGGCAAAGGTTGCTGGCATGGACATTGAGTCAGCTCGTATTCGTTCGGTGCTTTCGTGCCACTCGCGCCGCGGCACCTGCCGCAAGTGCTATGGCTATGATCTGGGGTATAACACTCCGGTTATGCTCGGGACGGCCGTGGGCATCATTGCGGCGCAATCTATCGGCGAGCCGGGCACTCAGCTTACTATGCGTACGTTCCACACCGGGGGCGTGGCTTCGAGCCAGGATATCACGCAGGGACTGCCGCGCGTGGAAGAAATTTTTGAGGCCCGCCGCATCACCAAGGGAGCCGTGGTTTCCGAAATTACGGGCACGGTCCGGCGCATTGCCGAAGACGGCGGCGTCCGTACGATTGAGGTGGTTGCCAGCGCAAACCAAGAAGAGAAATACGATTTGGAAGAGTACAGCGAAGAGAGCTGCAAGGTTTCCGATGGCGACCGCGTCAAAAAGGGAGATGTGCTGTTTTCGGACGGGGATGACGTGGTGAACGCGGTGCTTGACGGTACGGTCAAAAAGACCAAAAAGTTTCTGCGCGTGGTTGCCGCCGCAGGCGATGCGGTGACCTATACGGTTCCGGGCATGTTTGCGGCGCTTGTATCGGAAGGCGATTTGGTAAACATCGGAGATGTGATTACCGAGGGAAGCGTTGATTTGCACCAGCTCTACGAGCTCAAAGGCGAGGACGCGGCAAAGCGCTACATTATGCGGGAGATCCAGAACATCTATTCAAGCCAGGGCCAAAAGCTCAATGACAAGCACTTGGAAATTATCGCGCGCCAGATGTTCTCCCGCGTGTACATAAAAGAAGCTCATGACACGGATTTCGTGCCCGGCGAAATCGTTGACCGCGCGAATTTCAATGCGGTAAACCGCGATATGGCAAAAGCAAAGAAGCACCAGGCAACCGGCGAAGTCCTGCTCTTGGGAGTCACCAAGGCATCGCTCTCCACTGAATCATTCTTGTCCGCAGCTTCGTTTCAGGAAACCGCGCGTGTCTTGATTGATGCGGCCATTTCCGGCAAAGTGGACCATTTGCGCGGCCTTAAGGAAAACGTCATCATCGGCCGCCTTATACCGGCCGGCACCGGCTTCCAAGCATCCTTGGACCGGAAGTAGCTGACGCATCTCCGCAAGCTTGCCATAATCTATTAATCAAATACATCCGCTAATCAAATACATCCGCCCATAGGGCGGATGTATTATTTTTTTAGGCGATAAACGCGGCGGACTTGCCTTTGCCGTTTGATAGAAAATTAGCTCCTCATTATAAAAGTTTTGATTGAACTGACGACTCTCCATTTCTGTATTTTCCAGTATTCCCGTTGCCGTCCTTTCTTTCCTTAAATGTTTTTTCTACAATATGTTTAGACATTTCTTCGTCTACTATTTTTTTGTAATCCAAATAATTTTTCAGTCTATTTTCTGCATCTTTTACATATTCTTTTGAAATATCTATACCAATATAATTTGATCCTAATAATTTTGCGGCCAAACAAGTTGTTCCACTGCCAGCATACGGATCTAAGATCACTCCTTTTTTGTCGTCTAAAATAGAATAAATTATTCTTGCTGGTAAAACTAACGGAAATGGAGCAGGATGTCCATTTTTTCTTTCAGGCGGAAATCGCCAAATTGAAGTTAATAATGCGTGCTTAGATTTTAATTCTTTACCAATTTTATTGTCATCAATCGGTTTATACAGCCAATATATCCTTTCGTCAATTTGCCAAAAACGCCAACCTCTAATATTTGCGGCGATCATTCTATCCCAAATTATTTCTTGTCTTATAGCCCACTTTGTTTTTTTTAGCCATTCAATCGGATGAAACATTTTTCCTCTTACCCATCTTGTTTTGTGATTATAGAAAAATGAGCCACCGGGTTTTGTGACTCTAAAAATTTCGTTTAATGCTTTAACTTACTTTCTTTGCTTTTTTAGATTAACAACTTCTTCATCTAATAATTCGCTGTCAACTATATCTACAATTTTACAATTCTTATAATTGTTTTCTAAAATCTGACCATTAGCATACTCTGTTTTATTTTTAATTTTTTCTGGAATTTCAATTTCATATTCAACCTTTTCTGTTCTTCTTATTGTTTCATGTTTAGTTAAGATGTATTTTGTGGTTTTCATAATAAATTTAATTTTGACTTCCATTTTTTAAAGTCTTCCCACATTTCTTTAATCAATTTTTCTGATGCTAATGTGGTATTTTTTCTAAATTTTGGAATAATTAAATTTCCATGTTCATCTGGATATAAGTGATAAAGAAAAATCGGTGTGGTTAATGTGCAACATTTTATAAAATCTTGGATATTAAATAATCTAAAAAACCAATCATTGATATTCTCACTATTACCTCTACATACTAAAAATAGATAATTTTCTTTATTATTTATTGCTTGAAATAATTCGGTTAGCATAACTGTGCCAAAAAA
>Ga0066639_10005323_pt1 | contig 10832 bp, 11 predicted proteins | sample CryGeyCG2114_010_2_FD_59504 | JGI IMG/M metagenome (GOLD analysis project Ga0066639, IMG submission 59504) | Groundwater microbial communities from aquifer - Crystal Geyser CG10_big_fil_rev_8/21/14_0.10 | ecosystem: Environmental > Aquatic > Deep subsurface > Groundwater | place: USA: Utah... | reverse complement strand
AATCATTGGGTTCCTCAAATACGCACTAAAAGCAAGCTAGAGTATAGAAGATGGCTCTTCTTGTCAAATCAATATTGACCCAAAGCATTAGAGGGATGGGCATTTTTGCTAAGCTTTTCGAAGACTTCCTCTAGACGCTCCCCCTCCTCTTAGATAGTAATGAGAGACATTTTTTCGTTTTTTGAACCCGAAAGAGGGAGGATTCGCATGATTAAAACGCTTGGAGTGATTGGAGCTGGTCAGATGGGGAGTGGAATTGCTCAAACGGCATCTGCCCAGGGCCTTCAGGTCCTCTTTTACGATGCCGCAGAAGGGGCCGTTTCGAGGGGGCTTCAGAAAATTACTAAGTTGCTCGATCGTCAACTCCATAAGGGAGAGCTCACCCAGGAAGCCCGGGATCAAATTTTAGAAAGAATCCGGCCTGTTCAAGGACTAAAGGCATTTGAGTCCGCTGACTTTGTGGTGGAGGCGATCATCGAAAAAGAAGAGGCAAAGCGCGAGCTTTTTTCTAAGCTCGATGAGATTTGCCCGCCCCACACGATTTTAACTTCTAATACGAGTAGTATTTCGATCACCCGCCTGGCTTCAGCGACAAAGCGCCCTTCGCAAGTCGCTGGAATGCACTTTATGAACCCCGTTCCGATTATGAGACTCGTCGAGGGGATTCGCGGGCATCAAACGAGTCGAGAAACCTTTCGCGCCGTTCGTGGCCTTGCGGACACGATGGGAAAGGTTTTTGTTGAGAGCCGAGACTTCCCTGGCTTCATCGTCAATCGGGTCTTGATGCCAATGATTAATGAAGCGATTTACACCCTCTATGAGGGGGTGGCGACAAAAGAAGATATCGATGCGGCAATGACACTTGGAACGAATCAACCCATGGGGCCCCTCACTTTGGCCGATTTTATCGGGCTAGACACTTGTCTTTCAATTATGGAGGTTTTGCACTCGGGGTTGGGAGATACGAAATACAGGCCTTGCCCTCTTTTAAAACAGTATGTGGACGCTGGGCTTTATGGGAGAAAAACAGGTGAGGGGTTCTATAAATACGAGTCCTAGAGGAGGGAAGTGATGAGTTCTCTACTGATCGAATTCGAGGGTAGCCAGGCAGAAGGGTTTTTTGCCTGGATCACGGTGAATCGTCCTGAGGCTTTAAATGCTCTCAATCAAACTGTTCTGGCTGAGCTCGATGAAGTGCTCGATGCTGTTTTAGAAAAGTCTAAAAGAGAAGTGATTCATGCTTTGGCTATTACGGGTGCGGGAGAAAAGGCGTTTGTGGCTGGAGCAGATATCTCTGAAATGCGAACCTTCGTAGGAGATGGCAGCCAGAGGGCGCGTGAATTTGCCGAAAAAGGCCAGGCTGTTTTTAGGAAATTAGAAACGCTTCCTTTTCCTGTCATTGCTATGGTGAACGGCTTTGCCTTAGGAGGGGGAACAGAGCTTGCTCTTTCTTGCGACCTCATTATTGCGGGAGAAAAGGCTGTTTTTGGCCAGCCCGAAGTGAAGTTAGGCCTCATTCCGGGGTTTGGGGGGACTCAACGTCTTCCACTCCGAGTCGGCATGGGTCGAGCCATGGATCTCATTTTAAGTGGGCGTCAGTTGAAGGCCGAAGAAGCCTATCGAATGGGACTGTGCGATCGCGTCGTCCCAGATAGCGAATTAGAAACGACCGTGATTAATCTAATGGAGCAATTCGCGGCAGCGTCTCCCCTTGCTATTTCTCATGCAAAGCGGGCAATTCATTTGAGTTCCCACCGTTTTTTAGAGGCGGGCTTAAAAGAGGAGGCGATGGAGTTTGGAAACTTATTTACTTCTTTTGACACAAAAGAGGGAACTTCTGCTTTTTTAGAAAAAAGAAAGCCTCAGTTTAAAGGCAAATAAAAGGAAGGGTCAGACTATGATTCAATTAAGTGAAGACCATCGCATGATTCGAGCAGCGGGTCAGGAGCTCGTTGAAAAAGAAATTACCCCAAGAGCTGCTGAAACAGATAAAAAACATGAATTTCCAAAGGGCGTGATTCAGACCCTTGCCTCTCAAGGATTTATGGGGGTGAACATCCCTCCCGAGCTTGGTGGAGCAGGGATGGATTACTTAAGCTATGCCTTGATTATTGAAGAGGTCAGTAAGGGGTGTGCGAGTACGGGTGTGATTGTCTCGGTGAATAATTCATTAACATTGAGTCCTTTGTTTACGTTTGGGAATGAAAGTCAAAAACAAAAATGGATCCCACCTCTAGCTAAAGGAGAAAAGCTTGGCTGCTTTTCACTCAGTGAACCTGGGGCGGGCTCTGATGCGGGCTCGATCAAATGCGAAGCAAAACGCGAGGGCGATCACTATGTGGTTAATGGGGTGAAAAACTGGGTCACAAACGGGAAAGAGTCAGATGTGGTGATTCTATTTGTGACGACGGATCCCTCTAAAAAACACAAGGGCGTCACCTGTTTGATTGTCGAAAAAGGAACGCCTGGGTTTACGGTCGGAAAACTAGAGGACAAGCTTGGCATCACAGGAAGTTCAACGACTGAATTTGTTTTTGAAAACTGTAAGGTGCCCGTTGAAAACCGTTTAGGTGAAGAAGGAGACGGTTTTAAAATTGCAATGCACACGTTAGATGGGGGACGGATTGGGATTGCAGCCCAAGCAGTCGGGATTGCAAGGGACGCACTTGATAAGAGTTTGAAATATGCCCTAGAGCGAGAGACCATGGGAAAGAAAATCGCCCATCATCAGGGGATTCAATTCAAGTTCGCTGATATGGCAACTCGAATTGAGGCAAGTCAGGCTCTTCTTTATAATGCTTGTCGATTAAAAGACGCAGGAGAGCCTTACACGAGGGAGTCCGCGATGTGTAAGCTCTTTGCAGCAGAAACCGCCATGTGGGTTGCCACGCAGGCGATCCAGATCCATGGGGGCTATGGTTATACTCGAGAGTTTGGAGTTGAGAGAAACTTTCGAGATGCAAAGATCACGGAAATTTATGAAGGAACGAGTGAAGTTCAGAGAATTGTGATCGCCAGTCATCTGTATAAGTCAGTGTAGAGAGGGGTTTTTCAGATGCTAGGATTGTATGGACTCTAAGTTCAGATCTCTAAAAAAACCAAAATTTAGCTCATTTGAAGAAGATTCCACTGGTGCAATCAGTTACAAAGTGGAAGAAGCAGATGAAAAGGAAATTTTCTATAATATTCTTTTGATCGAAAGCGATCACATCCAAAGAAGAGAGCTCACTCGGCGCTTGGAGCAAGAGTTTGATTGCAGCATCGAGGCTTATGGGGATGGACGCGAAGCCTATCGAAAGCTCAAATCCCATGATTTTCTTTGTGATCTCATTATCTGTGATGTGAATTCATTTGGTCTCAACGGGTTTGGACTTTTAAATAGTGTTCGAAATGATCCAGAAACAGAGCGACTTCCTTTTCTCATGACTTGTGAAACGGGCGATTATGAAGAAGCCCGTTATGAAAAAGCAATTGAAAGTGGAGCAAATGGTTTTATTAAAAAGCCTGTTGATTTCGATGAACTCTACCATCAGATTTTCTACCTTTTAGATCTTTCAATCATTGCTAGGAAAAAACGCAATCTCCTCGTGACGGCCCTTCCCGGCTCTCGAGTAGGAGAGGTGGTGAGCCAAGTGGGGAAGTTCCAATTGGGTGGCCTTGAGGTGACGACCGATGAAGTGAATCTCATGGAGCTTTTGGCAGAGGGTCCTTCGATCAGTTCGGGTTGGGAGAGTTCGACTGTCCCACGTCCGGAGTGGAATTTGTGGATTGAGGTTTTAGTGGGAGCCAGTCGTTCGGCAGAAAACCTCGTCAATCGTTGGAGGATCCTTCGTTCAGATTCCCGTTATCACACCCTTCCGTTATTGGTCCTTCACTCTAAAGACTCGACAGTGGTTAAGGATTTTAAAAAGGACATTTTGGGGGATCGCTTGTTAGAACTTTATGAGTGGCCCTGCTCAGACGAAAGACTCGCCTCTGTGGTGGCCAGTTTATTTAAAGAAACGGATAAGCAACGTCGCAATGCCATTATGGAGCTTCGGGCGATTGAGAGTTTTTTAGAAAAGCACCAATACATCGAGGCAGAGAGGATGCTCCGCTCTTTAGAAGTGGTGCCCAATATCGTGACGGTTCGGATTTTAATCTCAAAAGCCCTGATTGGGCAAAACCGACTTTTAGATGCGCTTTTAGAACTTGAAATGGGATTGGATTGTCTCTTTCAGATTTGGAAGGCGAGATCGCTCCTGCCTCCCCCGAAACACCTCGATCACCTTCAAGCCAAAGAATCATTGAAATACCTTTTGCGAGCAGAAGAGTTAAAACAATTGGTTTGGCTTGCCGATCGGACAGTTCGAGTGGCTTTAGATCTGGGACTCCAGGAAAGAGGGCTTGAAAACCTACAAAAAGCCCTGCAAGTGGCTCCAGACTATAAGGCACTTCAGCGTGTCGAAAAAATTTACGAAGCGTTTTTACAAGAAATCACGAAGACTTAGAATAGAATTTTCTATTTCACCCCGTAATTGTATTTTCTTTCTTTTCGAGACCGAACCATCCTTGATTCTATCGAGTCCCCTCCTTGGGACCCTCTTTAATCTCTTACGAATTTCACAAAGTGGATGTTTTGAGATTTTCCCCATGAGGGCTAAAGAAAAGAGGAGCTTTAGTTAGCAAAGTGTCTGGAGCATCTAAAGTTCCATCCTTTGCGCTTGTTCCATGTTTAAAAATCACACCACTCAGGTCGTAAACAGGAGTAAGACCTTCTGCCTCAGAAAGATGGTTTGCGAATACGAATAGCGACCAAATACTACCGGATGCGCGTACCATATCTAGTAGTTCTTCTTTATAGGTTTCACTTTTACTCTCAGTTTCCATGATTCCTACCCACTTTTTTTGTGTGATTTCAGAAGTGAGTTCAAATGAATGAGTGAGCTGGACCCCCCATTCGAAGTTGAGAGCTAAAGAGATTTAGTGTGTTCAAGAAATAGGCACGCTGTAAAAAATACAGGATGGCTTGAACTTCCAGGTGTTTAAATTCTTTTTTGAGTGAGGCTCAGGAGGGTCCCAAGGAGGGGACCCGATAGAATCATGGAGGATTCAGCCTCACTCAAAAAAGAATTTAAACACCTGGAAGTTTAATGTCGAGGATTGCTCCTGAGATTTTTGGTTTCTCTGAGGTTTTTAGTTTCTCGGGTTCAGGCTCGGTGAGGGTTCGAAACGTCTCCATTTCAGTGCAAAGTTTCTTAAGTTCTACCCCTTCATAGGTTTCGGGGTAGGGACGCAGTTTTTCAAAAGCCATGTCCATCAATCGATTCATACTCGACCAGTTTTTATTTTCAGCATGAACGAGTGAGGCGGCAAGCTGGATCAAGCCCTGATAAAAAAGGCGCTGTCCGGACGCTACACTCATCCAAAGCTCTTCCCAGACTTCATGTGTTTCAAAGTAAAAGCCTTCGTTAAAGAGAGAAACGCCCAGGCGGTGGAGTTCGAGGTCTGAGAGCGCATCTAAATCGAGGTCTTTATAGGGGGTGTGTTCGAGGAAATCGCCTTCACGTCTCATGTAGAGAGCATCCCACCGTCGACCGGTAGGCACACGCCCGTGATCCAACTCGCTAAGGAGCTTGTTAGAAAGAGTGCTGCGTGAGCGATGTCTTCTGGGGTGCCGACTCTCCCTAAGGGGTGAACCTTGGCCATTTGTTTTAGCACCGCCGCGTGTTCTTCGGGAGAGGGGAAGCGACTTTTGTAGAGATCGGTATCGACGACCGCGGGGAGGATCGCATTCACTCGAATTTTATCTTTGGCGAGATCAAGCGCAAGAGAGCGCGTGAGTTGATTTAAGCCTGCCTTGGTCGCATTGTAGGCAAAGGTATCAGGGATCGGTTTTTCAGAAAGTGTCGAGCTAATGTTGATCACATTGGCGCCGTGCGAGTTTTTTAGAAGTGGGAGCAGGGTTTTGATTGTGAGAAACGGCGCTCTCAGGTTCGTGGCATGGATGGAATCCCAGTCCTTTAACGTGGTTTCTTGCAGGGATTTTTGAAAAAATGCCCCCGCGTTATTGATGAGGCAATTGAGTGAACCCCAATCTTGATTGAGCTCCTGAAAAAAAAGAGAAAGGGTATGGGGATCGGAGGCATCTCCGTTTAGGATCTTTACATCGATATTGGGAGAGATTTCAAGGAGTTCTTTTTTGACGTTTTCTAGTGGCTCTCGTCTTCTGCCAAGGAGTGCAATGCGGGAGGCTTGGTTTTTGGCAAAGAGAAGTGCGGTGGCTCGGCCGATTCCGGTTCCTGCTCCTGTGATCAAAACGGAGGTTTCTTTTAAAGAAGTGGATGCATCCATTAGGAACGGCTACTCCGCGGTTTTTTGACGATATTCATAAATTCAGAGCGGGTTGCAATGTTGTCTCTAAAAATTCCAAACATAGAACTTGTTACCATGTCGCTCGATTGAACCTGAACCCCTCTCATCATCATGCAAAGGTGAACGGCTTCGAGCATGACAGCCACACCTTTTGGTTCGAGGAGACTTTGAATTGCATTTGCAATTTCATCGGTCAGACGCTCTTGAACTTGGAGTCTTCTCGAATACATGTTGATGATTCTTGGAATTTTTGACAGGCCGATGATTTTTCCGTTTGGGATATAGGCAACCGAGGCAGTCCCAAAGAAGGGCAACAAGTGGTGCTCGCACATGGAATAAAATTCAATATTTTTGACGACGACCATTTCACTATATTCTTCGTGAAAAATCGCTCCGTTTACAATTTTTTCAACATTTTGATGATAACCGGCAGTGAGGTCTCGCATGGCGCGTGCAAAGCGGTCTGGAGTTTTCAGTAGGCCTTCTCTTTGGGGGTCTTCTCCAATTTCAGTGAGTAGGGTTGCTCCGATTGATTGTAATTTTTCAAGATTGATTTCTGGCTTCATGGCGAGGGTCGTCCTTTCTCTTTTGGGACCATAGCACTGGCGCCTTGTTTTTCATACCACTTCAGGGAATTTTTAAAGTTCCTCAAAAAACCACTCCACTTGGGTCTTTTTAGAGCTGTTTTACTAAAGCGGCGCTTGTATTCAGATTCATCCATGGCTTTGAGTTCTTTTAGGGTGAGGTGTGTAAGGGCGTCATTTGGATAGAACTCGGGGATGGCGGTTTCTTTAGCGCGGTGGTTCCAAGGACAGACAATCTGACAAATATCGCAGCCAAAAAGATAGGGACCTGTAAAGGTGGCTTGTCTAAACTCTGATTCTTTGTTTTCGATGGTTTGGTAGCTAATGCAAAGATCGGAGGTCATTTCATAAGGAGCGAGGGCGTTTGTTGGACAAGCGTCGAGACAGCGGGTACAGGTCCCGCATTGATTGGGAGAAATCCCATCCGAAGGGAGTTCTTCACTGAGAAGGAGTTCTGCTAGAAAAAAATAACTCCCCTCCTGGGAGTTGATGAGCATGGTGTTTTTCCCGATCCACCCAAGCCCGGCGCGCTCGGCGTAAGAGCGTTCCAGAAGAGGGGCAGTGTCTACGCACCCTCTTGCTTCAGAAATTTGGAGTTTGGTTTGTGAAAAAGTCTCAAGGTCTTTTAGTTTTCTTACAACAACAGGGTGATAATCCTCGGACCCAAGCGCATAGGAAGCAATGAGTGCGAGATTGGAAGTGTGATTTTGAGGGGCCTCGTCTTTGTGGCGTTTTGTCCAAACGGGATCTTGAAACTCGGTGGCAAGGAGTGCTTGGCGTTGGTGAGAGAGCGGGGGTGGAGAGTAGGGGAGCGCCAAAGAGAGAATAGATTTGACCGAAGGGAGGATCGAGCAGGGCGAGGCGCGTTCTTTCAGTCTACGCTCGAGGTAATCCATTCCTGCGTGTTTTTTGGTTTCAATCCATTTTTGGTAATGGGCGTAGTGGGGGCTAGGGTCTGCTTGGGTGATTCCACTTAGGATAAAGCCAAGTTCACGTGCTTTTTCTTTGAGGGCCTTCGCCTTTTCAAACGAATCCATGGGAATCCCACTGGCTCTTTACTTGAGCCAGCCCGCGATCTGTTTTGCAATTCCGTCGGCATCGAGTTGATATTTTTTGTAGAGTTCTTCTGGGGAGCCCGATTCTCCGTAAACGTTTCTGACTCCAATTCGAAAAATCCGAGTGGGGTTCAGTTCTGAGACAAGAGCAGAAATGCTTTCTCCCACTCCTCCATCGAGTTGGTGGTCTTCGACCGTGATGAGGGTACGATGAGTTTCAGTCAACTCTCTAAAAAATGAGGGGTCGAGGGGTTTGATGGTGTGGAGGTTCACAACCGTTGGGTTGATTCCGCTTGCTTGAAGTTTTTCAGCCGCCTTCAAGGATTCGTGAACGACTCCGCCCGTTGCGATGATCGCAATATTCTCTCCCTTTCGGAGAGTGACTGGTTTTCCGAGTTTAAATTCATAGTTTGAGACGCGATCAGTGACTGCAGGGACCTTTTGTCGAGTGAGTCTCAAGTAGGCAGGACCTTGATGGTGGTTTGTTAAATATTCGACTGCCTGTTTGGTTTCTTCGCCATCGGCTGGTTGGATAACCACCATTTCGGGAATGCTTTTCATGAGAGCGATGTCTTCAAGACCCATTTGGCTGTAACCATCTTCACCGATTGCAATCCCTGAGTGAGTACCGACGAGCCTCACATTTGCTCCGCTGTATCCGATGCTGAGTCGAATCTGATCGAAGCGCCCTGTTAAAAAGCAAGCAAAGGAACAGATGTAGGGGATCTTCCCTGAAAAAGCGAGACCACTTGCGGTCCCAATCATATTGGCCTCGGCAATTCCCATTTCAAAAAAGCGCTCCGGAAACTGTTTGGCAAAGAATTTACTCATGGTGCTTTTTGAAAGATCGGCATCAAGAACGACGATATTGGGATTCGTTTCTCCCAGTTTTGCTACGGTTTCTCCAAAGGCAGAGCGTGTGGCGATACTCATAGGGATTTTCCTCTTTCAGTGAGTTCGGCTAGTGCTTTCTTGGCTTCTTCTGGCGTCGGAGTGACTCCATGCCAGTCCACCTTGTATTCCATAAAGCTCACGCCTTTTCCTTTTACGGTGTGGGCAATGATTTGAGTGGGTTTTTTATTTTGTTTTTTTCGCGCAAAATCGTAGGCAGCGAGAATTTGTAAGTAGTCGTGTCCATCAATTTGAATCACATCCCAGTTAAAGGCTTCCCACTTTTTTGCAAGCGATTCTAGCGGCATGACTTCTTCGGTGTAACCATCAATTTGAGCCTTATTGTAGTCTGTGATGACGATCAAATTATCCAATTGAAACTTAGGAGCACTCATGGCGCATTCCCAGATTTGACCTTCTTGGGTTTCTCCGTCTCCAATCATGCAAAACGTGAGGCTTTTTCTGCCGTCGAGGCGATCCGCAAGAGCAAGGCCTTGAGCGATACTGAGTCCTTGTCCTAAAGATCCGGTGCAGGCTTCGATCCCTGGGAGTTTTCTTCGGTCGGGGTGGCCTTGAAGGGGGCTTCCGAGTTTCCTTAACGTGTTGAGAAGAGACTTATCAAAGTATCCACACTCTGCGAGTAAAGCATAAAGGGTGGGGACTCCATGGCCTTTACTCAAGAGAAATTTGTCTCGATTTGGATCTTTTGGGTTCTTTGGGTCGTGCTTTAAAAACTTAAAGTAAAGAGCCGTGAGGAGTTCGACTTCTGAGAGGCTACTGCCGGGGTGGCCACTTTTTGCTTCAGTCAGCATTTCAATCACAGAAATGCGAACAGTATTAGCGATTTTTTTGAGCCGTGTGAGCTCTTCACTTTCGATGGGAAAGGTGTCTAAGGGGCTTTTTTCATAAAGGACTTTTGCTGCTTCAGGGATCATTTCTAAAGACATTCCGGTTCCTTTTTTAAGGTCGTTTGGAGGATTTACTTCAGTTGGGTGCCACTCTAGTTCTAGTGGGTGACTTAATGCAAGAATTTTTTAAAATCCTGGGGTTAGGGGGCGCCTCGCTCATAAAATAACGCATTGCACATATTTAGGCTTGATTTATTGGGAGGTCCTTAAGCTAATGGAAAGAGAATTCGCACAGGGGGGGGCAAAAAATGGGAGTCTGGGTCCAGTGAAGCCAAGGTTTAAGGTGGGGGTTCTCTTTTTTACTCTGATGGCGAGTTCCGTCGAGGCCAAGGTTTATCAAAGGAGCTACCGCCCTTGGCAAGCGCCAACCAACACCCAGATGTACTGCGACATGAAGGGGGCTGACTTTCAAAAGCTCCTAGAAAGTCCAAATAATCGCCTGTCCTTTAGGAACCCTCCTGGTTACCTTCATACGAAAATTTGTTGGTGGCATTCTCAATTTTTAAGGGCAGCGATCTATTTAAGTATCTTTCGCCCGGAACTCCCTCGCCCGACACCCGAAGAAGCCTCAGCGCTCATTCGTCAGATCACCAAAAGAAACGCAGTCGTTGAGATCCCGGGGTATTCCAATCTTTTAGAGTTTTCGAAGGATTATGAGGAACTCTTCATTAAGGAGCTCTCTTTGTGGCAGTTGAGAGAGGTCTTCATGAAACAGGTGTGGATCAAAGGGCTCATTGGGAAGAATAGCCCCCCTGCCAATCAATTGGCTCTCGAGATGGATCGACTCTACCAAGCCGTTCACGAAGAAAAGAGGGTGGTCTATCAAATGCTCCAGGTCCCAGGTTTTGAGACCCATGCTTGGCTTGTGGTGGGGGTGCAAAAGACGAAGGAGGGCTATGATTTGAGGGTGATCGATAGCAATGATTCGTTGGTGGAAAGCGTTCTCTACCGTATTGGAGAGCAATTTATAGAAAGAAGCTGGGGAGAGGTGACCCCTTATATTCGAGAAGAGGGCGATTTTAAGCGCTTTCAGAGGGCGA
>Ga0066639_10005322_pt1 | contig 10833 bp, 9 predicted proteins | sample CryGeyCG2114_010_2_FD_59504 | JGI IMG/M metagenome (GOLD analysis project Ga0066639, IMG submission 59504) | Groundwater microbial communities from aquifer - Crystal Geyser CG10_big_fil_rev_8/21/14_0.10 | ecosystem: Environmental > Aquatic > Deep subsurface > Groundwater | place: USA: Utah... | reverse complement strand
AAAGAAACTTCTCCTAAAGAGCGTGAAACTCTTTCTAATATCAAGGTCTCTGTCTCAGATTTACCGATGCTTGTCTCTGAATTAGGCAAGCCCCAAGAACAACGGGAAGAATTTAAAAAATGGGTGGAAACCAATTTTTCGGTTGAGGAATCGCAAAAAATAGCAAGGATTTTGTCTCCCGCTGTTGCGGTTAAAATTGACTTAGACCGCGCCGGGAAAGAGGGAATTGAGGAAGCGGTAATTGTCTCACTGGCAGAAAATGCCCCCGATCTGACTGTTCCTCCTGAAAAAATATCAAGAATTATTTCTGCTTTTACTCCCTTAAATAAGGAGGAGTTAAAACTTTGGCTGGCTGCCAAAGAAGTAGCTCCAATAACTTTAGACGAACCAAGAGAAGTAACCGCTTTACCTTCAAGGTGGTTAAAAATTACCGCTTTGCCCTTACACCGTTCTTCACCAAAGGATCCTTTGGTTGTTAAGGATGTAAAAGGAAAATCATTTGTTGAACAACTGCGTCAAAGAATTTTTACAGAAGGTGTTAATAAAAGCAACGCTCTTCAGCTGCGATCAATCGTTTTAGAAAGCTGGGTTTTATACCTTACGGCTCAAAATATAAGCCGGGAAGATTTAGAATACACAATTCAAAAATTAATAAAAAGCGGAGAAAATCCCAACTCTCTGAGAATCAAAGAATTAAGAGAAATTCGTGAAGTTTTGATTAACTTCCAAAATCAACTTCCTTCTCCTTTAATTGAAGAAATAAAAAGACAGTCTGAAACTTTAGGCAAACAGGGATCGTTACCGATAATGATTCCTTCCGGTCAATCAACTTTTATACTCCGAGAAGAAAGTTTTAACCCTAAATTTAACTTAAAAACAAGGTTTCAGTCTTTTATGGGCCGTGTCTTTGGTAAAAGAGAAATCATTTTAGACTTTGGCCCCAGAATTGTTATTAATAAATTTTCTTTCTTCTCTCACCGAATATCAGAAGGATCTAAAAATATCTTTTTCCAAACAGGTATTGGTCAAAATATCGGCTCATGGTTAAAAATTTCAACCCATAGGGGTTTACAAGGTCTTTGGAATCTAACTCAAGCAGGCGGAAAACAGATAATTGGCCAAGGAACAAAAGCTCTCTTTGGAACAGGAGTCAAAACCATCTTAAAAATTGCCGGAAATACAGCTTTAACAGTGGCTACAGGCGGTCTGGGAAAAATCTTTTCCTTAGGAAGTAGCTTGTTAAAAAAAGGTTTTGGTTTTTTAACATCCGGTTTGGGAGTTTTTAGCAGTTTTCTCGGAGGAGTTACAGGGGGGTCAACCAACGAAGATGACAAAACCTTACAACGGGTCCTTTTGGCCGGAATGAGTATTTTTATCATAGTTCCTATTTTGTTTTTTCTTAATCTTTCTACCAATCAAGCAGCTTTTGTTGAAGAAGGAGAAATCGGCCCTCCGGGAGAAGACCTGCTTTTCAGAGTAACCAAGACCGTTGCTCCCAACCAAATTGAAAATTCAGCTTTACCAGCTACTCTTGCTTATACAATAGAGATTGCCGCTAAAGATAAAAAACTTTCCAATCTTAAACTAAGTGAGATATTTAAAAACATTAAAAACGGTGAAATTAAAAACATGACTCTTTCTTTATCTAATCCTCCGCCCTCTACTGTTTCTGAAATCTTACCCAATGAAACCAAAAGCTTTAACTTCCAGGCAATTTTAAATAAAGGATTTGAAGATTCAATTATTTTTAATGAGATAACGGTTGAAGCAGATATTGAAGACTCTTCTGGCCCCCAAAAAATTACAACCAGCGCTTCAGTTGCTGTTGGTAATGCCTTATTTTGTTTCGCCTTTGAAGGACCTTGGTCAAGCAATGAAACAAGCCAGGAGCTAAACGCAATTTCTAAAATACTGGAAAATAATAAGTTTGCCAATGATTTATGTAAAAATCCTTCTCAAGAAATTATTCTTGTCAGAGAACTAGGCGACAATTGGTGTACTGCAGATACTAAAATTCACATAACTAACAAATGTATTGGCACTGACGCTCTTGCTTTATACTCTCTTGCTCACGAAGCCGGTCATTTCTACCAAAAAAGGAATAGTAATATCTACTCAGATTTTTTACAAAAACTTTACGGAAATTCATATACTCCGATTGAAGAACCTTTATGCAGTTACCCGCTTTTAGGGGATCTCACTCGCTCTCAAGTTCCGGGCGAAGATTTTCCTGAAACAATATCTGTTTATTTAATGAACAAATATTATCCGGGTTATACTTATCATAATTGTGGGAGTACAACTATCAATTTATTAAACGATTATCAAAAACATTATAATTTTATAAAGGACCTTTTTTAAATGAATAGAATTAAAAGATATTGGTATTTCGCAGTTTTAGGTTTTCTGGTCGTAGTTTTAGGAGTTTCAAAAATTTTATTTAAAACAACAGCGCCTATTATTATTCCAGAAAATTCTTGGCAAGGGATTACTCCAGGAACCACCACTACCGAAGATCTTAAAAAACAACTTGGAGAACCACTAAAAACTACTCAAATAAATGGAAAAAATGTCTATCTCTACCCTTCAGATACAGAAAACTGGGAAAATGAAGTTACTGTTACTGATGAACAAAAAGTAGAAACAATTAAAAGATATTTCCCGTCTAAAGAAGAAAATTATACCTCTTTTATTAATCAATATGGACCTTATGATTATGAATTTTTTGGGCCTAGTTATCAGGCAGGATTTTCTGTGTTTGTTTTTCTGAATAAAGGAGTTGTTGTTGTCGCCAATAAAGAAAGTGATCTTGTATTGGAGGTATGGTATTTTCAACCCACAACACTTGAAGAGTTTCTTTCCTTATTAGGAAAAGATTTAAGTCAGACTCCCCCGAAATTATTCTAAGCCTCTACTTATTCTCTTCTGTCTGAAGTCTTACCGGCATAATTATATGCGAAAAGGAATTATCACCTACTCCTTTAAAAACTCCCGGATTTAACGAGCCGGTCATTTCAAAAGAAACCTCTTGAGAAGAAACAGCCCCTAAAAAACCTTGCAAAAAACGGAAATTGAAAGCAATTTCCCCTGTTTCTCCTTCCAGTTTTATTTCCAAAGAATTTTTATTCTCCCCTATTTGAGGTGAGTTAGCGCTTATTTCTAAATTATTCTTATTAATTTTCAGTTTCACTATATTTGACGAATCACGGGCAAAAATAGAAACGATTTTAACTGCCCGATTGAAATTCTCCTTATCTAAAACAACTTTAGTAGAAAGATTGCTGGGAATAATTTTTGTGTAATCAGGAAATTCTCCTTCAATTACTCTTGAAAAGAGTTCCATTTCCGGAAAAACAAAAACAACCTGATTTTGTTCTTTAGTAAAACCCATTTTAACAACCGCTTCTTTTTGATTTTTATTTTCAGAAATTATCCGACCGACTTCAATTAAGGTCTTCGCCGGTAAAATCAAGGATTTTTCTTCTTCGGCTGAAGTTGTTAACTCAAGACTCTTTAAAGACAGTCTGTAACCGTCTGTAGCTGCCAAAGAAAGCTTCTTCCCTTCGGTTTTAAAGAGAACACCGGTTAAAACCGGCCGACCCTCGTCAGTGGCCGCAGAAAAGGCAACTTGATTAATTGCCTCGCAAAACTTTTCTGAAGGAAGAGGAAATAAAGTTTCGGCCGGTTCAGGTAATTTAGGAAACTCCGAGGCAGAAATCCCGTTAAAACTTGCCTGATTCCCTTCACAAACAATATTCAAAGAGTTTTCTTTAGTCTCTAAATCAACCTTTCCTGCCAATAAAGAAGAAACAAATTCAGTTAAGATTCTGGCTGGAATAGTTATTTCTCCCTCTTCTTCTATTTTTGCTCCTAATTGTAAAACAATCCCTGTTTCTAAATTGGTAGCTGAAATTTCTAAGTTATTATCCTTGGTTCTGAGAAGTACGTTTGCCAAAATCGGTAATTGCGTCTTAGCCGATACTAAACGGGAAGCAATATTTAAGCCTTTATTAAGATTCTCTTGCAGTATTTGAATTTTCATTATTTTTTTCCTCTCTTTTAATAATATTAAATGAAAACTGATAACAAGTAAATTACATATCTTTAATAGTAGTAATAGTAGTAGTTACTGTGTATAAGTTAATAAATTATTTATTAGTTATTCAGGTTTCGGGTTATCTTTTTGTTCACAATGAGCTTGCTGAACTGTGAACAAAAATGTTTATAACTTTTTCCTTTTGGTTGATAAGTGTAAAACTAAGATAAATTTTTAGAAAGTCTTTGTTTTATCCCGGAAATATCCACCCTTAAATCCTCATTTTCTGAAAGCAATCTGGTTATTTTTTCCACACCGTGCATAATGGTGGTATGATCCCTTCCTCCTAATATTTCCCCTACATGTTCTAAAGGAAGATTAAACTCAATTCTTAGGAGATACATCAAAACTTGCCGGGGAAGACAAATTTCTTTTACTCTGGTTTGGCCTTTTAACTGGCTTGGTTTTAAATGGTAGTAATCAGCGACAGTATCAACGATGGTTTTTGGTTTAACAGGCTTGTTTATAAATTCTTTCTCGGTTAAAGTTTTGCCCAACAAGGAATTGACTAATTCAGGCGAAAGCGGGATATTTTTTGTTTCTGATTCAGTTTGTAGCCTGGTCAAAAATCCTTCCATTTTTCTGACGGACTCAATATTCGCGGCGATTAGCTGGGCTAGATCCATTTTTAAGTCAAGATTTCTCTGACGGGCCTTAATTAAAAGTATGGCTGTTCTTAATTCAAAATCGGGCGTTGGAATATCAACAATTAACCCAGCTTCAAATCTTGACCTTAATCTTTCTTCCAGTTTGGAAATTTCTTCCGGCGGTCGGTCACTGGTTAAAACAACTTGGCCCCCCTGTCTTTGAATGGCATTAAAAGTATGGAAAAATTCTTCCTGGACAGTCATTTTTCCGGCAATAAACTGGATATCGTCCAGTAAAAGAATTTTAATTGTCCGAAATTTTTTTCTGAATAATTCAGTGGTCTTGTTTTTAATTGCCTCAATTATTTCGTTAGTAAATTCTTCTCCAAGACAATATAATACTTTGGCCTGGCGATCGTTTTTTGAAATTTCATGGCCGATGGCTTCCATCAGGTGTGTTTTTCCTACCCCTACCCCACCCCAAATAAAAAGAGGATTATATGCCGAGGATGGATTTTTTGCTACGGCAGTGGCAGCCGCAAAAGGAAGTTGATTAGATGAGGAAACGGCAAAATTTTCAAAAGTAAAATCTTTATTAAGAGGATGATCGGTTTTAGGAATTGGAGAAAAAGAATTTGTTTCTTGGAATAAAGGGCCCGTTTCAGACAAGGGAGCGGAAATAGGCTTGATTGCAAACAAAAGGCTGTTATTGGTTTTAGTTTGCCGGTCTAGAGAATTTTTGACAAGGCTGTAATATCTTTTTTCAATAAAATCCTGAATGTATCCTGAAGGACAACCGATGGTGGCAACATTATTTTCTAAGGAAATTAACTGGGTGTGTTGAAACACAGTTTGATAAATCGCCTTGGAAACTGAAATTTTAAGTTCTTCTTGAATCCCTTTCCAGATTATTTGATTATCCATAATTATTTTAGTTAAATAACTTCGGGCAGAAGAAAATTTATTGAAGCAAAATCATCATAGGATAGTTATCCACAATTTGTCAAGATACATTTTTGGATTCACGCGGATTTTAAAACGGATTTACGCAGATCTATTTAAGCAGGTCTGCGAAAATCTGTTCTTTGTCAGCTAAAATCAAAAGCGATAGCGTTTGTAGATTAATTAAGATATAATTGCAGTAATAGTATAGTGGAGGTAAAAAATATGCCCAAAAGAACATATCAGCCAAAAAAATTAAAAAGGGTTAGAAAACATGGTTTTCGGGAAAGAATGAAAACCAGGGGCGGACAATTGGTTCTGAAAAGAAGAAGAGAGAAGAACAGAAAGAGACTGACCGTCTAAAACCCCAACCAAGCAGTTATTCAAATTTCTAATTGGCCTAATTAACCTAAGAAAATTTTTAATTTCAAATTTACAATTTTTAAACAAAAATTAATATTTAAATTTTTAAAATTAAAACTTAGAAATTCTTAATTGGGATTTATTTAGAATAATTAGAATAATTTGTTTTTTTAATGTGCTTTCTAAAAAATTTCGCTTATCTCGCAGAGAGATTGAAGAACTAAAGTCTGAAAAAAATAAAATTTTACAGGGTAGATTTTTTGGTTTGATTTTTCAGCCTCAAAAAGAGGAAAAAAAGTTTGCCTTGATTACTTCTAATAAAATTTCTAAAAAAGCAACAGTTAGAAACAAATTTAAGAGACTGTTTTTCCAAGGCTTGAAAGAAAAACTTACTGAACTTCCCTCCGGCAATTATCTTTTTTTAGCTAAGAGGCAGCTTTTGGAAGCAAATTTTGAGGGTTTGGAAAAAGAAATTGTTAATTTCATAAATATAATTTCCACCTTCTCCCCGCCAGAACCTCAATGAAAAAGATAATTTTGAAGCTTATTCGTTTTTATCAAAAATATCTTTCTTTTGACTCAGGGGTCTTGAAAATGTTATTTTTAACTGATAAAGCCTGCCGTTTTAAACCGTCTTGTTCAGACTATACTTATCAGGCAATTAAGAAGTATGGTATAATCTCTGGAGGCTGGAAAGGCCTTAAAAGAATAATTAAATGCAATCCTTGGAACAAAGGAGGAGATGATCCTTTACAATAAAATTCAAAGTTTCAGCCATGAAATTTTTATTAAAGGATTGATGATGGACGATGGAAGTTGGAAGCTCGATTGAGAAGTTAGAAGATAGAAGTTAGAATTTTATCTAACCTCTAATTTCGAACATCAAGATCTAGCTTCTAATTTCAAACTTCTAACATCAAAGTTTTTGTTTATATTAAACATGTTTCAATTTTTATCTCAACCGATATTAAACGCCTTAATAATTTTATATAAAGTTCTGTTTTCCAATTTAGGTTTAGCAATCGTTGCCTTAACTTCGTTCGTTCGCTTGCTTTTATTGCCCTTGACCAACCCTCAGTTAAAATCAGCCAAAATAATGCAGCAATTAAATCCAGAATTGCAAAAACTGAAAGAAAAGTTCAAGGATGATAAACAAAAACTAGCCCAAGCTCAAATGGAGCTTTACAAAAAAAACGGGATAAATCCTGCTGCCGGTTGTTTACCGCAAATAGTCCAATTTGTTATCCTCATTTCCCTTTATCAGGTTTTTAATCAGGTAATTAAGCCCGAGGCTAACTTGGTTGACGTGCTTAATAAAAATCTTTACCAATTTGCAAAATTACCGACAGGCTCCGTTCTTAATTTAAATTTTTTATATCTTGATTTATCCAAACCCGACCTGTTAAAAATTCCCGGCTTTTTTAATCTTCCCGGGTTATTTGTGGTTTTGGCTACGGTATTTCAATTCCTTTCCTCAAGAATGATGATGCCGGGAGTAAAAGAGGGGCAAAAAGAAGCCGAAGTTACCAAAGGAAAAGAAGACGATGTTGCCATGTCAATGCAAAAACAAATGCTTTACTTATTTCCTGCCATGACTTTAATTTTTGGTTACACCATGCCGTCGGGTGTTATCCTTTATTGGTTTGTTTTTTCTCTGTTTTCTTTTGTCCAGCAATTTATGATTAATAAGAGCAAGGAGGGATATTTGTTATATGACAAAAGAAGAAATTGAAAAAGCTCAAAGCATCGCAGAAGGTTTGATCAATGATATGGGTATAGTAGCGAAGGTTAAAGCAAGTTTTGATGAAGAATCCGCTGTTCTTAATCTTGATATTGATTCAGAAGAAGCCGCCGTCTTAATTGGTTTCCATGGGGAGACTCTGCAATCGCTTCAGCTGATTCTTTCTCTCATGGTTCATCAAAGCTTGGGCAGATGGACCAAAGTATTGGTAAATGTTGGAGACTATCGGCAAAAGAGAGAGGAACAATTAAGAAAATTAGCCTTAAACTTAGCCATGAAAGTTAAATTTTCCGGTGAGTCGCAAGTAGTTCCGAATTTAACCGCTTCGGAAAGAAGGATTGTCCATTTGATATTGACTGACCACCCTGACGTTTACTCTGAATCAGAAGGGGAAGGTGAACAGAGACAGTTGTTCATAAAAGCTAAAACTGTTGCTAAGTGATTTTGGAAAAAGTACTGGTTTTAATTCTACTTTTCCTCCCTTTTCAGCTCGGCCGTCACTTTTGGCCTGAAAGCGCCTATCTCTTTGGTTTAAAAATTGATTATCTCTCCCCTACTTTATATCTTCAAGATCTTTTGGTGATTTTAGCAATTTTTCTTAATAGGTCTAAGATAATTTTTTTCTTAAAAAGCCGCCTAAAATTGCTTACTGCTTATTGCTTACTGCTTATTGCAAATGTTTTAATTTCCCTTTCCCCTCTTTCTTCATTTTTTGCTTGGTTAAGAATATCGGAATTTATTATTTTGGCAATAATTGCCTCTCAAAATTCAAAATTAGTTTGGCAGTATTTAAATAGATTTTTACCGTTTTATGTTTTATTGGAAACGGCCTTAGGGATTGGTCAATTAATTAAACAAGCATCCGTTAGCGGTTTTTTTTGGTTTATGGGTGAGCGAACTTTTAATATTTTTACTCCGGGGATTAGCCGAGGGAGTTGGATGGGCAAAATCTTTCTCCGGCCATACGGAAGCTTTTCTCACCCTAATAGTCTTGCCGGTTTTATCTTAGTTTGTTTGATCCTTTTGCTTGGTAAAAGTAAATTAAGGTGTTTAGATAAAATTGCCCTTTTGAGCGGAACTCTTCTTATTATTTTTACCTTTTCCCGGGTTGTTTGGTTAACAGCTTCTCTGTTGGGCTTAATCTATCTTCTAACCAAGCTGCAGCGAAACATAAAGTTTAAATCTTTAAGGTTTGATTTTTCTTATCTGATAATCGCTCTCCTGATACCCTTGTTTGTCTACCTTTTTTCTAAAACAACCAATGATTTAACTTCATTGACAATAAGAATGAAACTGGCCAATACCGCCTTGGTTTTAATCAGGCAATCCCCTATTTTTGGGATTGGAGCCAACAGTTTTATTCTTGGTCTGGCTAAAACTAATTCTGTTTGGGAAGGACTTTATTGGTTACAACCCGTGCACAATATTTTTTTGTTGGTGGCAAGTGAAACTGGTTTAGTAGGATTGTCTTTATTCGTAGGGTTCCTTGTTTTAACCACAAGACGGTTATTATATCGTTATATCGTTATATCGGCAGAAAAACGAGATTGCGAGATAGCGAGGTATAGACCTGAATTAACAGGCGAAAGATTTACTGTCTTAATCGCTTTGTTGACGATATTATTCACCGGCCTTTTCGATCATTACTGGTTAACTTTGATCCAAAATCAATTGCTGTTCGTTTTAATTTTAGCTTTAAGTTGGGGACATAAAGTGATAAAATCAGACAGTGAGATTGGGACATAAAGTAGCCGTTAATACTTTCTTTCAGATAGGTAGCCGAATATTGGTTATCTTGACTTCCTTTCTTACGACAGTTTTTTTGACGAGGTTTTTTGGAGTGGATGGTTATGGCGATTATGTTTTTGTTACCTCGGTCGTTCTTGTTTTTGTGGGACTTTCGGATATGGGGACAACCACCATCGGAGTTAGAGAAAGTTCAGCCAAAAAGGAAAAGACCTCAACCTTTTTTAGCAATATCCTGGGGATTCGCTTTCTTCTCTCTCTGTTTTTGTGGGGGTGTTTTAATATTTTGAATTTGATTTTGCCCCAATTTATTGGTCTTAGGCAGGCTGCTTTTTTAGCCTCGTCGGTAATTATCTTTTTAGTCTTAAAAACAACATCCGAGGCAATTTTACAGACTTTTTTAAGGCTTGATTTAGTTTCTTTGCTTGACGCTATTTATGCACTTGTTTTTCTTTTATTGCTTTCCCCGTTTGTTTTTTTCTTTAAACTAACCTCGGTTTCATGGTTAATGATTTTTTGGTCGCTTGCCAGTTTGTTTACAGGTATTATTGGCCTAATAATTGCTTCAAAATACTTTTCTTTTAAAATATCTCTTTCTAAGAAGGAAATGATTGAAATAGCCAAAGAGTCTTTCCCTTTAGGAATGTACCTCTTGGTTTATTCTGTTTACGATCGCGGGATAGACTCTTTTGTTCTTAAGAGCTTTGTTGGCAGCGAAGCCGTTGGTTTTTACGGTTTAGCTTACAAAATTCACGGTAATCTGATTTTAGGAGCTGCTTTTTTAATGAACAGTCTGTTTCCTTTGATCTCGGAAGCTAGGCAAAAATTAGTTGTAGTAAAAAAGACTTTTGAGAAATCTTTTACAGTTCTTTTTCTTACCGGGCTATCAATTTTACTCTTTGGGTTTTTATTATCACCTTTAATTATTAAAATAATTGCGGGAGAAACTTTTTATTCTTCTGCAATTGCCCTGAAGATTTTGTTGGGAGCAACCTTGTTTTCTTATTTAAATCATTTAACAGGATATTTTTTGGTTGCCCTAGGGGAGCAGAAATCGCTTTTGAGAATTTCCTTTGCAGGATTAATTTTCAATTTATTTCTAAATTTAATCTTTATTCCCAAGTTTTCTTTTTTGGCAGCAGCAGTAATTACTGTTTTTACGGAAATAGTAATTTTTATTTTGACTTATAATTTTTTAAGGAAAAAGTTCTTTTTGAGTTATTCCTTTAAAATACTGGTTGAAAATATAAAAATGATTTTTAAAAATAAGTTAGAATATTTTAATAAACTATGACAGGTGATATTTTGGAAAGAAATTTAATAATTTATACTGATGGTGGTGCCAGGGGTAATCCGGG
>Ga0066639_10005318_pt1 | contig 10836 bp, 6 predicted proteins | sample CryGeyCG2114_010_2_FD_59504 | JGI IMG/M metagenome (GOLD analysis project Ga0066639, IMG submission 59504) | Groundwater microbial communities from aquifer - Crystal Geyser CG10_big_fil_rev_8/21/14_0.10 | ecosystem: Environmental > Aquatic > Deep subsurface > Groundwater | place: USA: Utah... | reverse complement strand
GTTGCGTTTATAGCTTCGGTTTCAATAGCATCTGGGTTTTTCCAGATGAAAAGGCCTGCTTGCCGGTTTTGTGATCCATTGATCCAGGCAAAGTGCTGATTGCCCCAAGGTTGCTTACATTCGGGATCTCTAAAGCGTGGAGACCAAGTTCCAGTATTGATATACTCAATATCTTCTAGCCGAAAATGCTCGGGCAGGTGGGTATGTCCATGAATAACCCTGGTTACGCCTGCGGCCTTAGCAGAGAGTGGGGTGCGTTCCACTGCTTTGCGGGCATTTTCACGTACGTCTGATTTGACTCCGTGAGAGTAGTAGATAAAAAATGGTAAACATGTCATAAGCGGAACAGCGAACCACCATAATGAGACATTGGCGAATAAATGCGATGTTGTAAAAATTTGCCAGCAGGCAGCGACGATGATGGCGAGTAAAAAAGCGCGATCCAGCCACAATTCTCTTAAAACCATAAACGGTCTCAATACTGCGGGATGGGCATGATTTTCTTTTAGATTCAAAACCACGCTAGGGATTGAATTGGAGCGATAAGCGATTTGCTTAACCCGATCATCAAATGTCAGAGGATCTTTAAGCGTTGGGTAGAGTCCCTCATTAATCGAGGTGAAGAGGGTGCGCAAGGAACCCAGAAGCCAGGTAAAAATCATGAAGGGTTGAATCTTAGCTTCATATTTAAAAAAGAAGCGTGCGAAGTCCATACTACTTTTGACAAATGAATCATCGCTATGTGGATTTTTTAGTCCCATATCATTGACCATATAGCGGTTAGCAAGATTGCCAAAAGGAAGTCGCATTTTGTACTTACCATTTTTCACAATGAGGGGGTGAACAGGATCGATGGCCATACAATAGGGATCGTATTGATGCCCGTGCTCAATCAATGTATCGCCTTGACTGACATAAAACCATTCACAAAAGCGAACGTGTGCCCGAAGATTGTCGGGCAGATCAAGTTTGTCTAAAATGGCCTTTTGAACTTTCGGCCAATAAAGTTCTATATCGTGATTCCCAATAATAAAAATGAGATGATTCCCCTCGCGCACAAAGTTGCTGAGGGATTCCACCCAGAGAGAATGGTCTTTCAAAATAAGGTTTATTTTAAAAAGTGATTTTTCCTCAGTAGAATCGAGGCCAAAGCGCTTTTCCATGTGACTAACTTCAAAGCTGGGTTTTTTGGGGATGGCAGTGATGGAATCAAAATCAAATATGTCTCCATTTAATACTAATTCAATTGCAGCGGCATCAATCTTTTTTTGCATGAAATCTAAAAAATTAGAAAAAGAGTCATCGATAAAATAATCTTTGCGGCGAAATTTTTTCCATAGGGGGTTATTGGCGCGAGCGGGCTCAGCATCTGAGAGATGGAGGTCACTGACGACAATAGTGTGGTATTGAGATGTTGGGCGGTTCATACAACTCCTAATTCGTCATTTTAGCACTGAGGCCAAGGCTGATTTTGTAAAAGAATTGTAAAGAGCAGAGGAAATTTAATGGACTATCTACAAATTTAGTTGATGGCTGAAATCCAAAGCTCTAGCTCAATTCTCATTAATCTAACACCTTGAAATAAGGTTCACGGCCATGAGAATTACTAATGGCCATTCATTATAAACAATAAATTACAATAATGATCTGATGAGACTATAAGTCCTTTGGAAAGTTTAATCTTAGGTGACAGTGCCATTTGGCATATATGAGGATTCGATCGTGAGAAATGCATTTATACTATTGTTAGCAATGATTACTATTGCTGGAGTTGCCAAATCATCCGAGCCATCAGATTTTGCCAATATCTCTTCCGCCGAGCTCATTTCTTGGCATTTTGACCCAGACTCATCCGTGGCACAACTGGATATCCAGGGAGGTAGGGTTATACTTAATCTTGATAAAAAGACGATAGTATTAAGTTTGAGAAGTCCTGCTAATTGTCCAGTCGGTGCCATGTGTTTGATCGCAAACTCGTATCACTGGATCAGCCTTCCCTTGGTAGAGATAAGGCGCAATTCATGCGGTGAAATCAGTTATTATGGACTCAGGGACTTAACCCCTGCTGATGGCAGACGTGAAGAGCTGATAATTCACGATAATTCTCAGTCAAACTGTGAAATTCTCTATGCTGCAAAGACCATAGCAATATACCGCGAAGGCCTTTACAACAGATTTGAACATCAATTTCACAATTTCCAGTCTGTTTTATTTGCCCAAAAGCTTCAGTAAAATGAAGTGTGCTACTCAGGTTTTTCATCGCTAATCAAATTTAATCTTTTATAACTTGGTTTAACTGTCGGAATAAATTCTCATTTGTTGTCTTCCTGCATATAATAAAAAGCAAAGAGATAAGAGGAAAATATCATGCAAGAGATTTACGATTTTATTGTGATCGGAAGTGGTTTTGGTGGAGCCGTCAGTGCCATGCGCTTGTCGCAAAAAGGCTACAAAGTTGCCATTTTGGAAGAAGGGCGCTCTTTTAAAAATTCAGAGTACCCAAAGAGTAATTGGAATATTAAAAAATTCTTATGGATTCCACTGATTAAATGCTTTGGTATTCAAAAAGTTTCGCTTTTAAAAAAAGTAATGATTCTACATGGTGCGGGTGTAGGAGGCGGCTCTCTTGTTTATGCTAATACCTTGATGCTGCCGGTACCTCCTGTTTTTCATAATGGCAAGTGGCCAAAGGGTTTGAACTGGGAAAGTGAGCTTTCTCCCCATTACGCCATGGCGAAAAAAATGTTGGGCGTAATTGAAAATCCTTATTTGGCCGAGGGAGACCTAGCAATGAAAAGGCTGGGGGAGAGACTTGGGGTGGCCGACACCTTTCATCCTACTCAGGTGGGCATATTTTTTGGTGAGCCCGATAAAGTTGTGCCTGACCCGTATTTCAAGGGGGCGGGGCCGGAAAGAACCGGCTGTTCCTATTGTGGAAGTTGCATGATTGGTTGTCCCAATGGGGCTAAAAATACTTTGGATAAAAATTATCTTTATTTTGCCCAAAAATGGGGAGCAAAAGTTTTTAGTATGCACAGAGCGCTGAAAATTTCCCCACTTCCTGAGGGGGGGTATGAGGTTGAGGCGCAGGATAGCTCTTCAATATTTTCTAAACAGAGAAAGATTTTCAAAGCACGCCAGCTTGTCTTGAGCGCTGGAGTATTGGGTACATTAAAACTTTTGTTTATTAATAAAAATATTTATAAAACACTGACCAATATAAGTCCTAAGTTGGGAGAAAATGTCAGAACCAACGGCGAAAGTTTATTGGGTGCCACCTCTCTCGACAGAGGCGTTGATATGAGTAAGGGGATCGCAATTGGCGCTGCCATTCATCCCGATTATCGAACCAAGATTGAGGGAGTGCGCTACCCTTCGGGATCAAATTTAATGCGTTTATTGGCCATTCCCTTAACAGGTGACGGCAATTGGATTGTTAGACCACTAAAGATGTTGGCCAATTTGGTGATCAAGCTTCCATCGATTATACGGCTTTACAGTATTTGGGATTGGGCCAAGCAAACTATTATTTTATTAGTTATGCAATCAGATGAAAGTAAAATGAAAATGCGTATTGGCAAATCCCTTTTTTCGCCCGGTGGGTATGTTTTAAAAGGCGAGAGTATGGCAGGAGAAATGCCCAGTTATATTCCGATAGCTCAAAAAGCGGCACAGGAATTAAGCCAAGACATTCATGGTGTGGCCCAAAATATTATTAGTGAAGTTTTAATGGCGACTCCCGCAACTGCCCACATTCTCGGGGGGGTCCCTTTTGGGGATGATGCCTTAGAGGGAGTTATAGGATTAAATCATGAAGTTCATGGCCATCCAGGGTTATATGTTATGGATGCCAGTGTTATTCCTTCAAACCTCGGAGTTAATCCAAGTTTTACTGTCACCTCCATGGCCGAAAGATTTTGCTCAATGATTGCCAATAATCCAAATATGGGAAAGGATTTTACTCCTCCCGTCATTGAATTTGGATCATCAGCGGTCAGCGTCGAGGCAAAAATATGATTAGTGACTTCGGTTTACGCATTAGTGAAAGAATGGCCGGTTTTTTAATTTTTACTGAAAAACCAGTCGATGCAAGTTTACTTAATGAACATTTTGAAGTGAATAAAAAATATCCCTTTGATTTTTCCATCCATGCATTTTCTCCTTTTCCTTTTAAATATCCGGTTCAGCATCAATTTGAGGGGGAGTGTCACCTTCCTGGATTCCCTAATGATTATAATTTACCAGAGCAGATTAAAAGACCCAAAACTGCTGGGAAATTGCAGATATCTCATAAAGGGGTTGCCTACGATTTTGAAACAGAGATTCCTGGCCATGGCAAGGTTCGTATTTTTGGTGCAAAAACCTATGTCTGGGACTCTCTTTCTTGGCCTAGGATCAGAACTGGATTGACTTTTTTGCCGGTAAAAATTGAAAGAGATGGAAAAATTATTGGCAGCGGAGAGCTGAAATATCTCTCTCCCTTGTGGGAATTTCCTTTTGGTTTGCGTATTTGTAAAAAAGAGTTTGCCCATAGACCAGATCTAAAACCGGCCAAAAAAGTTTTTCCCTTGGTTACGGTTCTTTATCCCGATTATTATCAATTAGGCAGTGACGAGGAGATTCTTAATTCTTTGCAAGAGCAGTTTAAGATAACTCCTTGGCCAGCACGTAAATTAATGGAAATCTCAAATTTATTTGTAAAATTTCTCTGTGCTGTTCGTTTTGGCAAGCGAATTGGGCGTTTAGATTTAAATGAGAGGATCAGTTTTTGTAAAATACTACAAAGTAATATTTTTGCGAAACTTCTCGCCATCCCTTTAATTGTCACTATTTTGCACACCGTATTTGGGCAAAAAGAATTTCTAAGAAAGAAGGGGCAAAATATTATTACTCCCCCCAAAACATTTGAACCTGAGCCTTGGATGTCGTTGCTTCAAGGTCCAAATGGAGATTTAGGACATGAGCCGTTTGAAGTTGACGTCGTAGTTGTCGGTTCTGGTGCGGGAGGAGCTGCCTTGGCAAGTTCATTATCCCAAAAAGGGTTGGCGGTTGCGATCGTTGAAGAGGGACACTATTTTAAACGTCAGGACTTAACTGGCCTTTCGGCATCGATGATACGCAAATTGTATCAACAAAATGGTGTTAATTTTTCTCTTTCAAATGTTCCCTTATGGATCCCGACAGGAAAGTGCGTCGGCGGAACAACATTTATTAATAGTGGAACATGCATAAAAACACCGCCTGAGTTATTAGAAAAATGGCGCCAGAGTTCTGGCGATTCAAAACTTGATTTGGAACCTTATTTTCCTATTGTTGAAAGAGAATTGGGTTTCAATCGTGTTCCTAAGGAAATTATAGGTGGAATTTCCAATGTCCTAGAAAGAGGGCTCGAGGGGACCAATTACAAATATGGCCCTTTGAAAAGGGCGGAAATGGGGTGCGATGGACAAAGTTATTGTGTCATTGGTTGCCCCACCAATGCCAAGCGTAGTACCGCAGTTTCTTTTATTCCTGAGGCACTCAAGCGAAATGCATTTTTATTTTCTCCCTTTCAGGCAAAAAAAGTTCTCTTTGAAGGTAAAAGTGCAGTAGGTCTACAGTGTGGAGTTGAAGGTTTTGGCCAGGAATTTGATATTACTTTCAAGGCCAAGTTTGTTGTTATCGCCGCGGGCACTTTTAAAACGCCTTGGCTTTTGCATAAATCTGGAGTGACCAAAAAAATGCTCCCGGCATTAGGAGAGAATTTAACAATACATCCAGCCCTGACAGTGGGGGGGATGTTTAATCGTCCGGTACGAGAGACATTGTTTGTGCCCCAATCAATGGGCATATTTGAATTAGGTCATCCCAATTATATTTGTGAGGGATACACTCTACCTGTTGATGTAGTGGCTTCTGCCATGGGGCAGTGGGGAGCTGAATTAAAAGAGATTATGGATCGCATCTCTCATGTGACAAATTTTAGCTCAATGATGAAGGATGTAGTCAAAGGGAAAGTTGTTTTGACTCCATGGGGACCTTTGCCCAGTTACTTTGTAAATCGTCAGGCCGTGGAAATCATGAAAGACTCTGCGGTTTTCCTTTCAAAAATTTTTCTCAAAGGTGGAGCTGAAAAAATTTACGTGCCGATTCATGGTCATAATATTGTGAAAAGTGAAGACGATATAAGACTTTTAGAGCAGGCGCATGTCTCTTCTCAGCATTTTATGCTATCCGCCCATCATCCACTCGGATCATGCCAAATGGGAAGTCGATCCGGATCATCTGTCGTTGACTGGGATGGGCGTGTCCATGGCTTGGATGGGTTATATATTTGCGATGGTTCGGCAATTCCTGGCCCGCTCGGTGTCAATCCACAAGTCACCATAATGGCGAATGCTCTTCGAATTGCGGATAAAATTATGGAGAGGTTAGGTTGAATCCAGTTAATGAATTTGAGACACTGAAATGCCAGCACGGAATATATGAGTCTTATTACTTTCGCGGTAATCACAGCGATGGCCGTCACGCTTTTTGGCTCAAGCACAATTTATTAAGGTTTAAAGGCGAAAAAAAAATTCGTCTTGATAATATCTTTATTTATTTTGATAGAAGCTCTAAATCGGCGCCATTGGTTTTACAGCAGTCAAAAATTTTAAGCGATGATGAAATTAGCAAAATGAGAAATAGCGACTGGGATAATTTTAAAATTAATTTTGAAGGTGATGATTATTTTTTCATAGCTTCGGGCAAAGTGAACGGGAAAATAGGTGAACTAGAGTGGAATTTTAAGCTTCAGCGCTCCAATGTTTCATATTTTCATTTTGACAAAAAATGGTTTTATCGAGGATTTTTTCCCAAGAAGAAAATTCTTACACGTGATATAGATTTAGGTTTTTCTGGCGAAATAAAATTAAAAGACAATACAGTTAGTGGGGAATTTAAAGGCATGAATGGTCACAATTGGGGCAAAGAGCATGCCTATTGCTACGCCTATGCCGATGCCAATCAGTTTACTGACATGCAGGGTAATGCTGTTTCTGCTTTTTTTGACGGATTTTCGGCCAAGATTAAGATTGCCGGTTGTAAAACACCATACCTTAGTTCAGGCGCGCTTTTGCTTAATCACAAGTGGTATGTCTTTAATCAGGTTCTGTCTTCATACAAGCACGAGGTCAGACAATTAGATGCGAGAAATTGGTGTGTGTCTTTTTTGAGTGACACACATAAGCTAGAAGTTGACATAATTGGTACGTGCTCCGAGCAAAGCATTCCCTGGGTTGCTTTAATGTATGACCATCCATCAGGTCGGGTCTCCAAGGTTGAAAATACTAAATTTGCCAAGGCACATCTCAGGCTTTATGAAAATGATCAGATAATGTCCGAACTCAAAACTGACTTTTTTGAACTTGAAACACTTTTTCCCTAGGTCGTCTTTTCCTTTGTCTGCAATTTATGCAAATAGGGCTAAAATGTAGTTAAGGCGGTGATAATTTTATGGAAGAATTGGGAATAAGGAAAACATTTGTTTTATCGGATGGGCGGGAAGTTGTCTATCGCACAAGTTTTAAGCAGAAACAGGCCCCTGACGGTGCTCCATTGATAGTTTTTAATAATGGCCTGGTATGCGGGAATGCCTGGTGGTACTTCACCATTAAGCTTTTTGATTCTATGAAAATCCCATATCTTTTACATGAGTACCGTGGACACTTTGATGGTAATTTTGTAGAGGACCAAAAAAAAGTTAATTTTAAGCAGTTCTCTTGCGACCTGGAAGAGATTCTGGAAGAGATTCAGGCAAAAAAAATTGTATTGGTTGGGCACAGTATGGGTGTCAATGTGACCTTGGATCATGTCTTTTCACATCCAGAGAGAGTGTTGGGAATGGCGCTGATTTCAGGCACACCAATTGCACCAGGCGAGCACCTTTTTAATTTCAAATATGCTAAACATTTGTTGCCATTGCTTTTTTATTCTCACCCACTCAAAGATCGGATTATCGGTAATATTTGGAAAACTTCACATCTGAATCCTATCGCTTTAAAACTTGTGCATAATCTGGGAACAGATCCGGAACGAGTTCCTAAGAAGATCATCAAATGGTACATGCAGGATTTATGCAAGGTTGACTATCAGCTTTTTGTACAATTAATAAAGCAAATGGAGAACTTTAACGTTGTGAAAGAGTTAAGAACACTGGATATCCCCGCATTAGTAGTAGGTGGAACCAAAGACCCTCTCTGCCCTTTGCATCTGCAGGAAATGTTGCATGATAATTTGAAGCATTCGGAATTTCTGGTCATCCCCGGTTCGCGTCACGTGCCTCAAATCGATAATCCGGAGTTAGTTAATGGACATATCCTGGCGCTGCTAAAAAAAGTTTCTTAATTATTCTTTAGACTTTGCAATAATGAATTTTCTTAATTTGTTTTTTTCTTCAAGGTTTTGTGAATGGATGAGAGCACGGTAGGTATCTTTCGCGCCCGTATATTGTCCCGTTTTTTTATGGGGTATAATAGTAATATAAAAATTGGCCGGGACTTCTAAAGAAAAATGAGTAAAAAGTGGGATTTGCCGCTCACACTCAAAGATCATTTCGCATTCGGAAATACTTTTAATTTTTATATGGTGTTTGATGTACGCAAAACTTAAAGGTTCATATTTGCTTATGTAAAGAACTTCTTTGATTTCAGCGGCTATGAAGAATTTTCCTTTTTGGTCAAAAACTTCCGCTAGTTTAATCAAGTTTTCAAATTGTATTTGTTTATTATTAACAACTAGCTTGTCATAATTAAATATTTCTCGCGCCTTTTCAGATGGTATCGACTCAAGGTTAAAAATGAATATGAAGGGAGAATAATCTGGAATTCTTTTGATTGTGCCTATAACGGACTTAACAAAATCCTGATCAATTATTGGCTCTTGTTTTTTTTCTTCTTTATTCCCTTTCTTTGATTCTTCTTGCTTGGGTTCCTCAATCTCAATAGGATGGAAGATATCTATGGCAATAAAATTGGGCCTGTATCTTTTCAATTCTAATTCAGGATCTGCAATGTGTGTTTGCAGACGAAAAGAGTAGGGGTAGTCCCAAATCCATTTTTCACCTTGCTCTATAATGCTTAGGGACTGCTCAATGATGAGTATTTTTACTTTTTTGGGGGAAGATGCTTTTAGACCATTTTTGATCCACTCATCTAGATTCTTTTGGCTCTTGATAATTTCATTACTTCGTTTTTCTTGATCGTCTGCTCTTTTAGCTTCATCCATTTTTGTCAATTTTCTCTCAGGCAGAATTAAGCGATCAGCATATTCAAATTGCAAGGACAGAGCGAGGTTACTGTTATAGTAAAGCGGCCCTTCCTCAATTTCTTTTACACTAAATTGAATAGAAGGAACCACATCTAGAGGGATTTGATTGCTCATTTCAAGCTCTTCCACGGAGGAATATCCTAGGGATGTTTCAACGTGAATACGGTCCTTGCTGATATAGTTTACTCGGCATGTTTCTGCCATAATGGCGTCATGGCCTTTGCGAAATGCCAGCTTGTAGAAGCTTGGCTCTTTGGCCTTGTCTTTTTCTACCAGTGAAATCGAATTATAGATGACATCTTGAAAGTCATCTGCCCCTTTAAGTTGAGTTAGAAGGATTCCAGCAGATAAAGCGCTTAAAACAGTTTTGGGAAACTCGCTATTTGAAAATAGACCGGTAAGGGCAATTCCTTTAGTGGCATTAATGCGGCGTAAAAGAGTCACTAGCTTGATGAGGGACTCACTTTGGGTGGCAAAATCAACTAAAATCAAATCGGGAGTGGCATGCATAACTAGTCGGAGCAATTTGCGGTAATCAGGAAGCAAATTATCATCCACTTTTCTAAACTCAAAAGTTAATTCCTTGGCGTAGGTCTCACTGAAGGCCTCTTGCAAGTGGCGCCAGTAGCGATTGTCGATACCAATGTATAAAATCTTAAGTTCCAAAGTTTCTCATCCTCGTTTCTAGTCAGGCATGAAACATCATTTTTAGCGCGTCCATGGCCTTTCTGAAATTTCCTTGGTTATATTTGGTACTTAACGCATTTAAAATTTCATTTTTCATTTTTAGATCAAAGTTAAATTGCACCATGCGGTCAATGAAATCGTCTCCGACGATTTGAATGGCGGATAGTACTGTGATTTTGGAGTGCCCAATGCCTCGGGGAAATCCCTTGCCATCGGGGCTTTCGTGATGCTGTTCAATGATGACAGCTACTTCTTTTGGCAGAAATGTGTTCTTATCGTTTTCAATCATTTCGGCCATTTTTCGCGGATGCTCTATGATTTTCCCGCTAAGCTCGCCTATATTGTTCCTGTGTTCTTTAAGTTGAATAAGATCATCTTTGTTCAGCAATATATCTCGCAACATAACGGAAAGATTCATTTTTTCTTTGATGGCGTGAGTGGTCCAATCAAAAGTATCTAGCATACATGTTGTGGTGTAGGCCACGAGCATATTGAGCAAATAGGCTTCGCTACATTTGCTTTTGAACTCCTGGAAAAATTTGAATATATTTGGCTGTTGTGAAATTAGCGAGATAGATTGCTTAGTAATTTCCTTTGCAAAGTTTGCAGTACTTTGAGATATACCTAGTTTTTGTAATGACTCTTGCACCACTTCATAGCCATCGCTTAAAGTACTAACGGATTGTTCAGTTGAAACATTTGGGTCAAAAAACTTACTGGTGAAGCTATTATTTAATTGATTGATAAAAGTCGCAAAATCTTCCTTCGTGGTGTAAACGCTCTCAACTCCCTTGGCGTTATATTTACTAACTGTATCTATGACATTGCCATCTTTTTGAACTAGCTTGACGTACTTTGACT
>Ga0066639_10005317_pt1 | contig 10836 bp, 11 predicted proteins | sample CryGeyCG2114_010_2_FD_59504 | JGI IMG/M metagenome (GOLD analysis project Ga0066639, IMG submission 59504) | Groundwater microbial communities from aquifer - Crystal Geyser CG10_big_fil_rev_8/21/14_0.10 | ecosystem: Environmental > Aquatic > Deep subsurface > Groundwater | place: USA: Utah... | reverse complement strand
TAATAAATAAAAAACAAATTTATTCCCCTTTTTAAAAAGCCTGTCAAAATTCCTTATAAATAAAGAAAAATATTTTTTGAATTGCGTATAACGTTTTGGGATATCCGTAGTTTTTGCGACCAACGAGAGCAAAAATTAGGGCGGAGCTTTAAAATATTTAAATTTATTTTTTTATTTCTTTTTGAATTTCGTAAAACTTGCCATTTTTTATTCCTCTCTCAATATATTTATTTTTTTCTGCATTTACTTCTTCATCTATCCAACATCGAGGCACTGGAATAGCTTTATAGAAACTAAGAATATGCTCATATGCTATTAATATATCTTGTAAAATCTCAGAATCAAAATTAGGTTTTTCCTCTAAAATTCTTTTTTCTAAATAATCAACATTTTTCCATTTTTTAGCATTAAAAACACACACCGTTTTAGCAAACACATTAAAGCGTTCTGTATCTTCTGCCCAATGCGATGATTCTGGGTAATTCCTTATCCATATATAAAAGCTGTACTCTGTTTGATTTTTATATTTAACTAAAGCAGTCATAAAAAAATAAATTTAAATATTTTTAAAAGCGTAGTCGGATATCCTGTGTTATATGATGTACTTATCCTTTTTAATTTTTAGTTGATAAAAGTGTTTTTAACCCTCTTTGAGTTCCACAAATATAGACTCACCATTGCTACATAAATAAAAAGACGAACAATATAGTCTGCTATAAACGATAATTGCTCTGGGGCGCGTGGATATTTTTCGCTGTTTACTAATACAAAAAGACCTAGTAATATTATGTGGCTGGTGCCTATGCCAAGATACCACTTTTTAAATGTTTTACTTCTTTTTATCAATAAATAAGCCAACCAAACATACATTAAAATTATTATTATGTTAATAAATCTACCTAATCCACCATACGCTAATAAAACTATGTCAGAATTTATCACAGAAAAAGCGCCTATTGGTGCTATGAATATGATTGATACAAAACCAATCAACCAACCTCTGAAACCCTCAGGTTTTTGAGGATTATTTTTTGCTTGATTGTCTGTTTGTTTTACTTTGGATTGTTCGTCATTTTTTTCAAGCCATTCGCCACAGTGTTTACATTTTTTAGCATCATTTTGTACTTCTTCAGCACAACAACTGCATTTTTTCATATGTTTAGTTAAATTATATAATTAGCTATTAATATAATTAAAAAGGATATGTATTTCATATAACGTTTGGGATATACGAAGTTTTTCTGTAGCATAGCGGAAGAAAAAATTGGGTGAAGCCCGAGCTGAGGGCTGAACCGTATATCCCTTGTTATACACCCAGACGACTGTAAGGAGGAGAGCGCAGCGTGGCTTGAGTTCAAAAAATATTTTTCGTTCTCATTCATCGATAGGCTTTCTTCAATTCTTATAAATTTGATTTTCCCAGTTTTGAAAAATGAAAGAGGGGTTAGGGGTGAATTTCATTTTTCAAAACTCCTTATTATTTTTTTAAATTATTTATCATTACATTTTACTGGGTGCTTGCACGCCGAAATAGTAATGCGGACACAACAAATAGTGCCGCGAAAATGGAATTGACAACAAACACACCAATAACTCCCGCATTGCCCCAGCTAACCTCTGGCGAGATAATCAGCGCAATTACTGGAATCAAGAATTGAATAAGCGCCACTGCAAACAATGTAAGTGCCATTCCGCGCGGATTGAAGCGTGAGATAAGAGAGCCGATAAGTCCGATGGTAGGTACTGCCCAATACATCAAGTTTACAGAGTTGTTCTCACTTCCAATAATACCAACCGCGCCACTGACCCAGCCAAGAAGGAATACTCCCGCAAGTCCAACGCCGAAAGCGATACGATATATCCTGTCGCGAGTCTTCAGCCATTGCCACAATTCGTAGACACCGCCAACTGCCAGTAATATGACGATGTAGGCAATAGCTTCATTCCATTGCACTTCGTTAGTAAAATACGGAAACTGCATCAATATAGGTATCAACAATATAAGTGCCACTACAACAACCCACACAATAAGTCGTTTTGTATTTTGCATAATCATAAATTTCTTTTTGAAGTAGCTTTGGATTAAATAACCGACAAACGCAAAAAATAATCCAGAGATGAGGAAGGTGATGATAACGACTCCTGCCACATCGTCATTTGGGTTCAGATACCGCAACGTTGCTATCAGGCCACTAGCAACCACCTCGCCGAATACAAAACCGCTGATTACTCCCGTTTTGGCGTACTTCCCTGCAAGTTCATACGCGAGACCTGCGCTAAATAAGACAACACCTAAAAAAGCGAAAGCAGTCCAATGCCAATCCCATCCATCAACATAAATATTCCCAAAGAAAGGAATCAGTAATATTCCTATCGTCAAAAGCAGAGGTCGAATAATAATGTTTGTATTTTGCATAATGGTAGTTAATGATTTAAGTTTATAAATAAATAGTTTTCGGAACGGAGTGGAGAAAACACATTATTATCCCCCTCTTTAAATAAAGAAAAAATCAAATTTATTCCCTTTTGAAAGCCCACCATTCCTTATTCTCCGTTAGAAAAATATTTTTTGAATTGCGTATAACAAGTAATATATAAACTAGTTGATTTTTTGTGTAAAACTAGCTAAAATTAAAGTATTAATTTCTAAACATAAATGTTTATGAATGGAAATAATTATTATCCAAGCAAAGACCCTATTGTTAAATTAAAGCAAGAAATGATATTGCGTAATTTTAGCCAAAAAACAACAAAGTCTTATTTATATTATATCAGTAATGGTTTAAAATATGCAAATAAAAGTCCGAGAATTATAAAAAGTGAGGATATTAGAAATTATTTAGAATATTTAGCTAAAAGTAAATCTGTGGCAACTTTAAATATTGCTTATAGCGCGTTAAAGTTTTATTTTGAAAAGATTTTAGGTAGAAAGTTTTTTATTTCTATTCCTCGAGCTAAACAAAATAAAAAATTACCAGTAGTTTTAAGTAAAAATGAAATTAAAAGGATGATAGGGGTAATGAGTAATCCTAAACATAAATTTTTAATACAATTTTTATATGCTACTGGGTTAAGAGTTTCAGAGGTAGTTAAAGTCAAAATGAGCGATATTGATTTAGATAGAAAGTTAGTTTTAGTTAATCAAGGTAAAGGTAGAAAAGATAGATATACTTTATTAGCTGACAGTTTAGTTAATATAATTAGAAAACAGAAAAAGTTAAAAGAAAAAGGGGCTTATTTATTCACTAGTCGAGATGGTAAAAGTCATTGGCAGGTAATGAGTGCCCAGAAAGTTGTTAAAGCCGCGGCTAATAAAGCCGGAATTGATAAAAATGTTTCAGTACATACTTTGCGGCATAGTTTTGCTACTCATCTATTAGAGCAGGGAACAGATATTAGATATATTCAAGAGTTGTTGGGTCATAGCAGATTGGAAACTACTCAAATTTATACTAAAGTTAGCCAAAAAAATTTAAGTGAAATAAATAATCCATTAGATTAATAAAAGTTGTTAAAAGTAATAAAAAATGTTAAAATACAGTTATAAATAACAGAATTTAGGTGTTAGAAAGTAGTGTGGATATGTAGTAATAATGGGAAAAAATATAGAAAACCACGAGATTGCGACGTCAGTCGATGATTACATCGACTTTCTCGCAAAGACAGGAAAAGATAGGATTTTTTGTTATTTTTTTATAATTTACAATTAATAGATTATTAAATTTTATTTAACATTAAAACTATGGGCAGGAGAAAAAAACAGAAATTTAGTCTGGGCGAGCATATGCCAGAGGTAGAATCCTCAGTAAAACGGGGGGTTTTTATTGTATTGGTTTTTTTAGTGGCAATTTTAAGTTTATTGTCAATTTTTGATTTGGCAGGGTCATTTGGCAGATATTTTTATCAAATATTGAAACTATTATTTGGTTGGGGTTTTTGGATTTTTCCAGTAGTCCTTGTAACAACGGGTTATTTATCTTTAAAAAATACATACCATTCTTTTGAAAATATAAGTTGGGTGGGAATGTTTTTATTAATTATTGGGTATTCTGGTTTTTTTCATTTAACTCAAGACCCAGAAACTTTTAGAGAAATTTTAAATCAAGGTATTGGTGGAGGCTATATTGGTTTTGGGATTGCCATGCCGTTGTTTAAAATTATGGGACGTTGGGCAGCTATGGCAGTGACACTAGCTATATTTTTAATTGGTTTAATGTTGTTATTTAATCAATCGGTTGAAGAGTTATTTGCCAGAATATCTTTAAGAGATATTAAAGAGAAAACTAATGGTGTTTTTAGTAAATTTAATAATGGTGATGAAGAAGATTATGATGAAGAAGATGTAGTAGAGGATGAAGAAGCAATGGAAAAAGAAGAGGTTGAGTTTGAAGAGCGGGAAGTTGGTGGTATTGATGGTGAGGACTTAGATGAGGGTGAAGATGAAACCAAAGAAGGCCAGTTGATAATTAAGAAAAAAATTAAAAAAGAATTTCCAAAAATAGATTTACCATTAAGCTTGTTAAATACTAAAGCTGGTAAACCAACCTCTGATGATATTAAAGGTAGTCAATTAGCTATTAAAAAAACTCTAGCTAATTTTGGTATTGAGATTGAAATGGGTGAATATTCGGTAGGTCCAACAGTGACCCAATATACTTTCAGGCCAGCTGATGGAGTTAAATTATCAAGAATTATTGGTTTGGGTAATAATTTAGCTTTGGCTTTGGCCGCTCACTCAGTTAGAATAGAAGCACCAATTCCTGGTAAGTCATTGGTTGGTATTGAAGTTCCTAATAAAAAGATTGCCATAGTGCCATTGAGACAGATATTAGAATCAAAGACATTTAAAGAAAGAAGTTCTAATTTGACTTTAGTTTTAGGCCATGATGTAGCTGGTCAGCCGTGGGTGGCTGATTTAACTAAATTGCCGCACTTATTAGTGGCTGGTCAAACTGGTTCTGGTAAAACAGTATGTTTAAATAGTTTAATTATTTCTTTGTTATATCAAAACCAGCCAGATGAATTAAAATTGATTTTGGTTGACCCCAAAAGAGTTGATATGCCGGTGTATAATGGTATTCCACATTTATTAACCCCAGTAATTGTCGAACCTAAAAAAATTATTAATGCTTTAAAATGGACTATTAATGAAATGAATAGGCGTTTTACTCTTTTAAATAATATGGGTAAAAAGAATATTCATTCATATAATACAACTCATCCAAAAGATAAATTACCTTATATTGTTTTTATAATTGATGAATTGGCTCAATTAATGGGAGTGATTGGCGCCGAATTAGAAGCAGGAGTAGTTAGTTTGGCTCAAATGGGTAGAGCAGCTGGGATTCATTTAATTTTGGCTACCCAGCGGCCATCAGTAGATATTATTACTGGAGTCATTAAAGCTAATATTTCTGGTAGGATAGCTTTTTCAGTAGCTTCGTTGACAGATTCCAGAACAATTTTAGACTATTCTGGGGCAGAAAAATTAATAGGTAATGGTGATATGCTTTTTAAATCTGATTACATCCCTAAACCAAAAAGATTGCAGGGTGCTTTTTGTAGCGATAGAGATATTGAAGATGTGGTAGATTATTTAAAACAAAAAGCAACGCCAGATTATGATGAAACAGTGGTTGATAATCCAAATAGTTTAGGTTTGGGTGGTCTTGTATCTAAAGGTTCAATAGATCTTGATGACAATGGTGATGAGCTGTTAGAGGAAGCTAGAGATTTAATTGTGAAGGCTGGTAAAGCTTCGGCTTCTTATCTACAAAGGAGATTAAAAGTAGGTTATGCTCGGGCAGCTAGGATGTTAGATATTTTAGAAGATCAAGGTATAATTGGTCCGGCTGATGGTTCTAAACCAAGAGAAGTATTAATTAAATTAGGAGAAGAGAGTTTAGTTGAACAGGCGGATAGAATATTAGAAACTGAAGAAGAAACTATGGAGGATGAAGAAATTATGGCAGATGAGGAGGAGGAAGAAGACACTGAAAGCGCCGAAGAAGAGATAGACACTGAAGATATTGAAGAAGAAAAAATTGAAGACGAGGACTCCACTTTCGCTTCAGCCTCCGTTGAAACTACAGATGATGAAGAAGCTACGACGGACGAGGAAGACATTGAAGATGAGGAGGAAGACATTGAAGATGAGGAAGAAGAAATTGAAGACGAGGAGAAGAATAAATACAATTTCTAAATTATAATTTCTAATATTTATTTAAAAATTATTTTTAATTTTTTAATTTGGGATTGATTTAAATTTATTAATGATAAATTTAAATTTGGAAATTAGATGAATTAGAAATTAGAAATTTTAAATTTATGGTTAAATTTAGTCAAAAGAAGATTATTGCAGCTAGATTGTTGGGTGAAGATTTAGAAATAACTAGAAAATCACTTAATTTAACATTAAAAGCTATTGAAAAGAAAATTGGTGTAACTGGATATTATTTAGCAGCTTTAGAAAATGGAGATTGGGAATTAATTCCGGGGGAAGTTTATGCAAAAAATTGGTTGAAGAAATATGTAATTTTTTTAGGATTAGATTGGGAAGAGGTTAATAAAAAATTTGAAGCGGAGACAAACAGATTAGATATTTGGCCGAAACAAGGGAATCAAAGATTTGGAGTTTCTAAAAAAAAGATAGTATTGCTACCAACTTTATTAAAAAATATTTTTTTGGTAATTTTAATAAGTTTAATTGTATTATATCTGGGTTGGCAAATTTGGTCATTATTAAAACCACCAAAAGTGGTAGTTTTATATCCACAAGATAATTTTGTTACTTATAGCCGAAAAGTTAAAATTTTAGGTAAGGTTGACCCAGGTATATGGGTAGGATTAAATGATGAAGAATTACCGGTAGATGATTATGGATGGTTTAAGGTTGACATAAATCTCAAGACAGGTTTAAATGTAATTAAGATAGAAGCTAAAAAATCTTATGGCAGAACGAATACGGTTTATCAACAGATTGTGGTAGAAGAGGAAGACATATAAACATTTAAACATTTAAACATATAAACATTTAAACATTTAAACATTTAAACATTATTTTATTTAAAAATTAATTAAAATATTATGGTAGTTAAAGATGATCAACAAAAAGAACAGGATATAAGAACAAAAGCTACTGAAACTGCAATGGAAGAGATTAAGCAGAAATTTGGTGATGGAGCAATTATGCGTTTTGGTGAAATTAAAAATTTAAAAATTCCAGTTATTTCAACTAGTTGTTTATCTATGGATTTGGCTTTGGGGATAGGTGGTTTGCCAAAAGGTAGAGTGGTAGAAATTTATGGTGCTGAAGCTAGTGGTAAAACAACTTTGTCATTACATGCCGTTGCCAGCGTCCAGGCAGCTGGTGGAGTAGCTGCTTTTGTAGATGCTGAGCATGCTTTGGATCCAGATTATGCTAGAAAAATAGGTGTGAAAACTGATGATCTATTGATATCTCAGCCAGATAGTGGCGAGCAAGCGTTAGAGATTGTAGAAACTTTAGTTAGATCAGGCGGGGTAGATATTATTATTATAGATAGTGTAGCGGCTTTAACTCCACGAGCTGAAATTGAAGGTGAAATGGGTCAGTCACATATGGGTTTACAAGCTAGATTAATGAGTCAAGCTCTTAGAAAATTAACGGCGATTATTAGTAAAACAAATACTTGTGTTATTTTCTTAAATCAAACCAGACAAAAAATAGGGATAGTTTTTGGTAATCCAGAAACAACTACTGGTGGCATGGCTTTGAAATTTTATTCATCAGTTAGAATAGAATTAAGACGTTCAGCTCAAATCAAGATGGGTGAGAATATTATTGGTAATCGAGTAAAAGCTAAAATTGTAAAAAATAAAGTAGCTCCACCGTTTAAGACTTGTGAATATGATATTATGTATAATGAAGGGATTTCAGTAGCTGGAGATATTTTAGATAAAGGAGTAATTGAAGAAATAATTAAGAAAGCAGGTAATTCTTATTCTTATGGTGAAGAAAAATTAGGTGTGGGTAGAGAAAATGCTAAAAATACTTTGCGAGCTAATCCAAAAATGATTAGAGAAATTCGTAAACAAATTTGGGATAAGGTTAAAGCAGAGCAATAATAAACATTTGACATTTGACATTTGACAATTAACAAGGAACAAGAATTAAGAATTATGTAGGAACGCGCCACAGCGCGTTCTTTTTTTTTAAATTAATAATTTATGTATATATTTAATTACATACATAAATTATTTATACTAAAAAACTCCCCAGAGGGAGTTTTTATCTGTGTTTTTTTGTTTAAGTGTTTTTTGTGTTTTAGTATTATTTATTCACTCGTTCTACATATTCACCAGTTTCAGTATTAATTCTAATGATGTCGTTTTCTTTAACAAAAATAGGTACATTAATTTCAGCACCAGTTTCTAATTTAACGCTTTTATTGACTGAGCCTTGGGCGGTGTCACCACGAACAGCTGGTGGAGCTTGAATTACTTTTAAATCTACTTTAGGGGGTAATTCGACGTTAATGGCGTTGTCTTCAAAAAATAATATATCAACAGTAGCTGATTCTTTTAAAAATTTTAATTGATCAGCAATTAAAGATTTTTCTAAAAAGAATTGTTCATAATTTTCATCCATAAAATAACTTTTGTCATTTTCAGTATAAAGATAATCAGCTTTATTTTTATTTAAATCAGCTTCTTCAAATTTATCCGCTGGCTTAAAGTTTCTTTCTAAAGTGGCTCCAGTTTTGATATTTTTAATTTTAGCTTGAAGGACAGCCGAACCACGTCCCATTTTTAAATGAGATGTTTTTACTACGATATAGGGATTACCATCCATTTTGAAAGTTGTACCTACTTTAAGGTCATTCATATCTAACATTTTAGATTTAAATTAATTATTAATAGAATTATTAAAGTCGGGATGAACCGACTTTAATAATGTATTAGGTTATTATTTTCTGACAAATGGCATCAAGCCCATTTCACGAGAACGTTTAATAGCTTGAGTTACTTTACGTTGATGTTTAGCACATAAGCCAGTACGTCTACCAGGAACAATTCGGTTATAATGAGACATAAAACGTTGGAGGGTTTGAGTGTCTTTCCAATCGATATTGCTAATTTGGTTAACGCAAAAATGACAATGTTTATCAATTTGAGTTTTTTGCATAAAAATTTTAAATTAATGTAATTTGTTTATAATGAAATTTTAATAATCTGGGTATTTTTCGTGTAAATATTATAAGACACGGGATCCCTTGGCAAGCTCGGGACAGGTTGCATAAAATATTATTTTTTAGAAAGGAACATCTTCTACTTTGACTTCATCAGTTGGAGCACCAACTGGTTCATTAACATCGATGACGGGGGTATTTTCTCCGGAGGGAGTTGCTGGTTGACTAGGTGTTGCAGCAGCTGAATTACCTTTAGAATCAAGCATAATCATATTATCAGCAATAATTTCAGTAATGTATCTTTTATTACCATTTTGATCATCCCAGTTACGTGTTTGTAAACGACCTTCAAGATATATTTTTGAGCCTTTGCGTAAATATTGCCCGCAGATTTCTGCTAATTTGCGCCAAGCAACAATATTATGAAATTCAGCCCGTTCTTGCTTTTCTCCGTTAGTATCTGTCCAAACATAGTTGGTAGCAATACTAAAAGAGGTGACTGAAGTTCCATTAGGTGTGGTGCGGACCTCAGGATCTCGAGTGAGATTACCAATAAGCATAGCTTTATTAAGATTCATATTATTTGAGTTAATTAATAATAATTTTTAGTTAGGCTTTGATTAAAATAAGAGTTAATATAAAATTTAAGATAAGTCTAAATTTTAAAGAATCTAGATTTTAAACAATTCTAAACATTATCATCGGATAATAATTCATCAATTTTACGATCCAATTCTTGAATATCAACTTTTTCTTTAGGTTCCTTTGGTTTAGCATTTTTTCTTTCGGGAGTGATATTTTCTGAACTTTCTGTAGTAGAAGATGGTTTTAAAGGTGTTTCTGGTTTAATTCTACTTTGAGCAGCGGCAGTGGTATTTTTTTGTTTAATAGCTAATTTGTATCTTAAAATTTCTGGCATTAATTTGAGTTCATGACTAATAGTTGCTATTTCATTGGCAGGTGCTGTAAAAGTAATTAATAAAAAATAACCATGACGCGCTTGTTTAATTATATAAGCGAGTTTGTGTTTACCTAGACTATCTTCTTTAATGATAGTTGCTTGGTGTTTATTTAGAATAGCATTAACTTTGTTTTTTATTTTTTTAATGTCATCCTCTTCTAAAGTGACAGATATAAAATAAATAATTTCATATTCTTTGGCTTGTTCTTGTGACATAAAATGTTTTTAAATATATAAATATTTTTTTAAAAATAAGATTGATTTTTTAAAATATTAAAATTAAATTTTAACAATCTTGTTATAATTAATGTAATTATCTTATAACACGGGATCCTTCGCTGGTGCTCAGGATAAATTTTACTTTAGTTAGGTCAATTTAATTTCTCGACCGAAATTAATTTAATTAACTAAAATAAATTGGTCGGAGCGAGAGGATTCGAACCTCCGATCTCTTGGTCCCAAACCAAGCGCCCTAGCCACTAGGCTACGCTCCGATATTATAGTGGTGCCTAGGGAGAGAATCGGACTCTCGACACCAGGATTTTCAGTCCTGTGCTCTACCACTGAGCTACCTAGGCAGAATGAATTGATTGGTGGGCGTACATGGATTTGAACCACTTAAAAGTAAATTAGTTACTTTTAAGTCCTCAACATTAGTTTAAATATGTTGGGAACATATTTAAACGTTGCGCCTTAAATTACATC
>Ga0066639_10005313_pt1 | contig 10838 bp, 6 predicted proteins | sample CryGeyCG2114_010_2_FD_59504 | JGI IMG/M metagenome (GOLD analysis project Ga0066639, IMG submission 59504) | Groundwater microbial communities from aquifer - Crystal Geyser CG10_big_fil_rev_8/21/14_0.10 | ecosystem: Environmental > Aquatic > Deep subsurface > Groundwater | place: USA: Utah... | reverse complement strand
CTAATGGTCAGTTTACCTATCTTGGAGAAGATAAATTCTTGCTACTTGATAGATTTGACCAATGCGGAAAAGGAGAAGACTGTGCTGTGATAAAACAATTTACTATTAAAGGCACGAATATAGATGTTAAAAATATCACAACTATTAAAGATATTTATCCGATAAGCATAGTAGGGGAGATAAAAAAATGAACAAAGAAATAAAAGTAACTTTATTATCAATTCTCTCCATCATTATTGCTGTCGGAGCATCATGGTATGGCTGGATAGTTGCTGAAAAAAACAGCACTCAAATAGATCAACCAAATGAAGAAAAAATATCTCAAGAAATGCAAATATATTTTTATCGAACAGACGGTATTTATAAAATAACAAGCGAGGATAAAAAACCTCAACAAATAGTTAAAACAACTTTTGATAAAGAGCAACATTGGTCATTTACTCCTCAGTTTGAAATTATGGGAGATAAAAATAATTGGCTAGTCTATAGAGATAAGGTTGGAGAAAATCCAGATGTAAAACAAATTGAGTTTGGCCTAATGGTTTATGACGTTAATGAGAAAAAAGAAATAATGAGCGTCAAAAAAGATAATTCATCTGTTACTAGTTTTATTATCTCGCCAGCAAAAAAAAGCATTGCCTACGTATTAAATAGCTACGATTCAAGCAAAAGTGAAAACCAAAATTCCTTCTACCAAGAACTATATGTTTGGAGTGCTGATGGTGGAACTAAAAAAATCCTTACAGAAGAAAGCGGATTCTTTGGCCTAGGACTTGGTCTATGGTTAGATGAAGAAAACCTAACTATTGGCAGAGGCTATGAAGGAATCTCATATTGTTCTATTAATATTAAAACTACAAAAAAAATGCCAACTAATTGTGAGGGCTATGGATCATCACAAATGGGAGTAGTAGATCTATTCGAAGAAGTTGAGAATAATATTTTTTATGGTGCTAGATATGAATGGCAAGAAATAACTGGTAATAAATCCAGCGGAGGAATATTTAAAAAATCTATTGATGGAGAAAGAGAATACCTTAATTCTGATGCCACTGCTGACCTAGTGGTAGGAGAAGAAAACATCTACTACCTAAGACATAATAGAGATGCATCTAAGTATGTATATAACGGAGTAGAAACAGATCTTTATTTGGTGTCCAAAAACGGTGAATATAGTAAGCGCCTGACTAATGACGGAACAAGTGTCTTGGCAAAATCCAATCTATCTATATCCCCAGATAAAAGATTTATTGGTTATCAAGCTGTAAATAGAATAGGCCTCTCACAAGATGATGGAGGAATACAAACTCAACAAGATAATTCAACTGTTTGGGTCTATGACACACAACTAAACAAATACTACCAGGTTGCTGAAGAGGGACTTGCCCCAAAAATAATTCTAGTCGATATCAACTAAGACTAAGGATGGCCTATTAGCTGAATAAAGAAAATACTCTGTATCAGGATGATTGCTTCTACTCAGCTCTTTTTTTTCAGATCTAAAAAGCATCATTTGAGTTTCTGGATAATAAAATACAAACTCAAAATCCTGACCCGCTGTTTCTAGATAAACAATCTGCATAGAACTTTCTTCTTGAGATTCAATATTTAAATCAATGGTATAAAACTTATTATCATCTGGATTATCATTTTTGTATCCTGCTAAGTTAGCTGTTTCATCATAAAAAAAGTCAGAGATGAACTCAGCTCTATTACTTGGAATAGAACTAATTAAAGTAGGCTTCTTTTGAATTATCTCTTTACTCTCGATATCTACAACATAAACATCACATCCTCCCTTAACACAAACTGGATAGGCTATTTTCTTAAAAATAGGTTGATAGATATTAATAAATTGATTTGATGAGTAAGCTATGTCACCGGCTATAATTTCTTCTGTATTATCTTCTAAAGCAAGCTCTATTAAATCCCATTTTTCATAATCATTTGTACCAGCGAAATAAAGTTTTTTGCTATCTGTAGAAAGATTGATTACTTTGATAAACTCATAATCTGATTTGTAGCCATCTAAATATAGATCTAAACTAGTTTGATAAGCATCAACTTCATCCAAAGAAACACTATATTCATCTGTGTTTTTAACTTGAGAAAGAGCATTGAAAAATGTTTTTGGAGATAATAGTTGCTTGTATGAAAACTGATTGTAATTAGAATCAACAACAACTTGCTTCAAACTAACAAAGACTAAAAATAATAGCGAGAGAATAAAAAAAGTTATATGAACTGAGTTGTTTTTGATCATCTTATTTATTGTATAATGATTTTCATGGTTTCGATAATAAAAATCATTAAAAATAAAATTTTAAAACAAGAAACTATCTCAATTATAGCAATGTGGCTAATTGTAATCTTGGGAATTTTTCTAAGAACCCACAAAGCTGATGTTTTTCCAGTCAGCAACAATGATGATGGCCTAATTTACTCATGGGCAGGAGCAAGCCAATTAAATGACCCAAAAAACTTTGTTAGTCTTACTATCTTTGATCAAGGCAATGAATCATTAATTTGGAGATCCCAATATAAAAACTTTATTCCTCATCAAGAATTTGGAATGAAAATTACTAGACCCTGGTTTGATCATCCGCCACTTGGGGTCTTACTTATTGGAGCCATTCCTCATTTACTCGGATATGACAATATTGAACAAATGCCGCACATGATTGTCCGTTTTTCAGCCATTTTAGCCTCTATATTCACTATGGTTTTAACCTTTGAACTAGCCAAAAAACTATTCGATAAAAAGACCGCATTTTTGTCACTAATTTTTATGGCAACAATTCCATATTTTGTCTTTGCTCAAAGACAAGCATATTTGGAAAACTTCATGAATCCTATTTTTTTAACCTCATTGATTCTATTACTCAAATATCTAGACTCAAAAAAGAAAAAGTATTTCTTCGGATCATTATTATTTGCCTTGTTTTTAGGTTGGATGAAAATCATTGGTTTTGCCATACCTTTTGTAATTGCCGTGTGGCTACTAAAAAAGAAAAAAATAAAAGAAGGGTTAATCACAATTGGAGCCAACATTGTTTCAATTATCTCTTATGCAGCCTATGGTTTATTAATAAACAAACAAGCATTCCTTCAGCTACTAAGTAGTCAAGGTGAAAGAGGTGCCTTTGTCAGTTCTTTTTACAAAGCGATAACTAATATTGAAATCTATCAGTCTTTTGACAGCGGCTGGTATGTGCTGGGATTAATCATGAGTATCGCCATTATGATCGGCGTTGTAAAAAACAATAAAGATGATGATAGTTTGGAGTTTTTTAGCTGGTTTTTTATTGCCTGGCTAATAATTCTATTCATACTTTCTGGAAGATTTAATAACTCTCCATGGTATCGATATCCACTTATTCCTTTTATGTCTATTGCGATTGGTTACTTCACAGCAATGGCAATAAAAACAAAGGATTTATTTAAGGCAGGGATACTATTCCTACTAGGATTAACTGGAATAGATTTAATAAATATTGAAATTAATTCCACAGTTGTTAGATTAATAACTCTTGGATATTTTGGAATATTAACCGGACAATATATATTTGATACAAAACTTACTAGATTCTTAGCTGATATAGTGATAAAACTTTTCATAGTAGTTTTAGTTTCTTTAAATATTCTTGTTATTTTCAAATACTACACAGCAACTTACTGCAATGAAGAAATCCACTGTCTCACTCCTACAAAAATAATTCTGAATGAACAATAATGGGCACAATAAAAAAACAATTCTTAGACTGGTTTGACCAACATGGTTTGTTTTCCATAAGTCTTTTTTTATTATTCTTTATTCCTCTTTATCCAAAAATTCCTCTTGCTGAGGCTATTCCTGGATACCTAGTAAGAATTAGATTGGAAGACTTATTAGTTTTAACAACAAGTTTAATTTGGTTTGTTCAATTGCTGAGAAAAAAGATAAAGTGGAAGACTAGTTTTCATTTTTTGATTATTGCTTACTCGGTTATAGGACTAATATCTTTGACTATAGCCATTGGTCTTCAGCAAACCATTACACCTCACTTCGTGCATCTTAGTAAAAGCATTCTTCATTACTTTAGATATTTAGAATATTTCTCCTTATTTGTCATTTTCCACTCAGCAATAAAGAATAAAAAACACACTCAAATAGCTTTAACATCATTAGTTGTGGTCCTTAATCTCATTTTTATCTATGGAGTTGGTCAGCGATATTTTGAGTTTCCAGCATTCTCCACAATGAACAGAGAGTTCAGTAAGGGAGAAGCGATAGTATTGGCGCCAACAACTAAACTTCACTCTACATTTGGTGGACATTATGATTTAGCGGCCTACTTAGTAATAATCTTACCAATTATTTCATCCTGGGCTCTAAGATCAAAAAAAAGAATGGTTCAAGTTTGGCTTGGCATTAGTATTCTTGGAGGATTTTGGCTACTTAAAGAAAGCGCTTCAAAAATGTCTTTGGCAGCCACTATGATTTCAATTGCTGGAGTCGTTTGGTTTAGTCTTTATCAGCGCTGGGGTGCATTAAAATCATTTTTAATTAGCTTGATTGGAGGAACAATAGTTGCAGGCTCTGTCATCGGAATACTATTGATGTGGCAGAAACCAACTCTATACAAGCTTGCTCCTTTTCTAAGACCAGCAGGTTATCAAACACCCGTTGACGTAGTGGGAGAGCTAGATGAAACATGGTCAGAAAATGCCCGTAAATATGGATTGTCCATGGGAATTAGATTGGATACTCTTTGGCCTAATGCGCTAAATAGTTTTAGTACTAATCCATTTACTGGAAAAGGTTATGCCACTTTGAATAAAGTAGGTGATGAGTTTACAGAAGCTGATAGTACAGATAATAATTTTCTTCGTGTATTAGGTGAGACAGGAATCCTTGGATTCATAGCCTTCTTTAGCTTAATAGTTTTGATTATAAAAACATTGTTATTAAAACTACCAAAAAATGAAATTGATCAAGCTCTCACAATTGGTTTTATCGCCAGCACTGCTGGACTATTTATTAACGCATTTATTATTGATGTTTTTTCTGCTTCCAAAGTTGCATTCACTTACTGGGCTCTAGCCGGATTAATAGTTAAAAACTATTTACTCCAGAATGAAAAACTTGTTCTCCAAAAAGAATTGGATAGATTTAAAAACTTTTCCAATTGGTTAAAAAATAAGTGGCCAATTTTATTAACTGGAATATTTTTAATTCTTTTGGTTCATAAACAGCCATTCACTGAATACAGTTTGGTAAAAAGTTTCGATACTAGTCCAAAGCAAGCTAGATATGTGGCCGTCACCAAATGTCTATTTGAAAGTAATTCATGGCAAAGCTGTATAAATAAATATGAGCCAAGTATCGGCGTTATTTACAGCATTTATCTCTTGCCTTTTTATGCCATATATCATGAGCCAGCAATTTATTATTTTGCCAACTTGATATTAATCATCGGCTCATTAATTATTCTTGACTCTATTATTAAAAAGTTCACCGACAACTCTGCTTTTAGATTTTTATTACTCACAATTATTACAACTACTCCAAATATTTATACATTGCCAACAAAATCTAGCCCAATAAACTTATTACTATTCTTGATCTTACTCTTTGTTAATAATTTTTCATTCAAAATTAAACCCAAGGGTATTTCAAGGCAATTTATTTATGGCTTATTATTTATCACTCTAGTGCACCTCATATTGGTTCAATATTTTATGAACATGACCGGCAGCATATTATCTAGCTACAGAGATACATATAGACCAAACAGTTTTGTCGCTATTAGAAAAGCTAATTCATACTTTCCAACTAAAGTTGACAAAAATGATTATCAATCGCTCTTGCTAACAATAATTGAACCAGAAATATTTGACCTCTACGGACAAAATGGATTTTCAATAGAAAAATTTACAAATGAAAAATTAAATATTCACAAAGATCTTATTATTAAAAATTCAGCACAAAAACTTTTTATCACTAATGCAAATACCGCTCAAAATCTAGAAGCATATGAAGTGTTTGAGAAATATAAGCATGAGTTTGGTATTAAACTCAAAGAGATAGAGTGCAGACATGAGTGCAACTACTATCAATTATTAGTTGATGACATTGTGATTCCAACTCAACCAAAGTCATGGAATGAAAAAGTATTGAAAGTAGTTAGTGATGAGATTAAGTTTTTAGTTGTTGATAATAAAATCATCAACTATCTAAGTCAATCAAGACCATCAGATATTAGTAATTCAATTAAAGAAAATCTCATCTCTCAAAACCCTGACTTAATATTCTTAGTAGGGGATGCTAAAGATAACTTAGAAAAAAATTCTGGTAAATTATTCTTACAAAAAACTAGTTCATATATAAATGAACCAATAGTTTCTGTTTTGAGTAATCTTAACAATTCTGACCAAAACCAAATATTTGAAATAAATAATAATTGGTTTATTACTTTGGATGCAGGAAGTCACCACATGAGCCCAGCTCAAAATATTTTTATTTATAATGCTCTTCTTCAACTAGAAAAACATCCAGATATTAAAAATGTCTTTATCATTAGTGACAATCCAGAATGGTTGGAGAGACATCCTAGTAACTATTGGTTTGTAGAAGACTTTCCAAAACAATTGGAGAAACACCCACAAGCAAGCTTTAAACTTATTTTTGGTGCAACTAAAAGAGAGATTGATTCTCAGTTGCCAAAAAATGTAGAAGTCTTCTTTTATGGTGAAGATAAATTGGATTTCAATTCCTATTTGGAAATAAATGTAAAAGAAGAAAAAGTCTTAATAGAGCAATTGAGATTCGTCTCCGACTAATTACCACCGATATTTGATATAATATGATCTTCTTTAATTATTTTTATTGAAATAATGCTTTTCAAAATAAGAATAATAAAGGTTCTTTCACAAGTCGCATAAAATTCTGATGAGGAAATTTGTTTTTAATTATTTAAAGATAAATCTCCTTGTCAGAAAATCCTTTCTGATGAGAATACCCTCAGTTACTATCTCACTAGTAGCTAGAAAGGAAAGGTAAAAAGCCATGTCAATGGACTGGTTGGAAATACTCATCGGAATCATTCTCGGTTCAATAATAGCAGCTTGTGTAGCTGCCTTCGGATGGATTCCCGTAGCCATTGGAGTAATAGTTGGGCTGATCCTAACGCAAGAATTGCCTGTACTTGGCAAATGGTCTGTCCTCGGATGGACTCTTGTCATCGCATCTGCGTGCTGCTCTATATTGCTCTTTCTATAAAAGGCAAAAGAAGGGGCGGTGTAAGCTTCGCCCCTTTTTACTTTTTTATATATTTATGCGACTTGTTTAATTTTTTCTAAATTCATTTCAAAAATAATAATATGATATAAATAGTATCAATATGGATAGCTCAATCAATATTCGTGGAACAATTAGATCTTCAGAGTTTGCAACTCAATTGGCCGAGATGGAAAGATGGACTGGCTTTCAAGATAAGGAAACTAGGGAAGAGTGGCTTGATTTATTAGGACCAACAGCCATTGTTTTATCTCACCAAGAACACTTCACTGATTTTGTAGAAAAGGGGGGACAAAGCATAGAAAAAGAAATTCTTTCTATTTTATTACTAGCCTCCGCAATTCATGACATGGGTGAGATTAAAGTTGGTGACATCCCAGCGTCAGAAAAAACTACAGCTGATGAAGAAATAGAATCAGTAGCAGCTATCGCTATTATTAATTTACTTGAATTAGACTTAGAAAATCTCGCATTGTTGGAATTTGCCTACAAAGAAGCTATTGCTGGAGAAAATGCTGTTCTAAATTTTCTATTTAAAGCCTTTGAAAAAACAGAATATCTAGATACTGCCATTCATGTTTTCCAAAAACTAAATGAGGGATTAGAAATGACTCATGGAAAGTTTTTAATTGCTAGAGTATTAGCGATTAATCTTCCACAAATTTTGAGCTTTGCAGAACAACTGCCAAATTCGATAGGTGAGTACCTAATGGCCAATCAAGAATTAATTACCAATATGTTTGATTTTAGTGAGGAGGCTGTTACAAAAGATTTTGCTGTAAACTCCAGCGATTCAAAAAAACTATGGACAGAATTTTGTAATCAAAATTAATGGGTCGGTGGTTAGACAATGTTCGAACAGTTTTCAAACACAATTATATTTAGAAATTGCAAAAGCAAATTATTTTTATGAACCTTTAGGTTTTTTATCTATTAAAACATTTTGTTGCCATTTGCTAGGTTTTTTATCAGTGCGATGAATACAGCCTGCCCAACAACATGGACGCTTTTGACCATCTAGTAATTCTTCGACAGTTCTCTCAATACGTTTTGTTCTAGTTTTATCTTGTGTAGCGTTTTCCACCCAACAAATAAATTCATTTCTAGCAATTACTGTCAAATCTTCCCAAAGTTTTGTAATTTGTTTTGTTTTAGTAAGTGCTTTAACTAAGTCGTCTGGTAATTTATGGACGAGACCGCCTTTTAATTTAGGTGTATTCATTATTTGAGTATAACAGCAACGAAGTTGGGTTCAAACTTCCGATTAGGGATAAAGAAATTATCAGAGAAAAAAAGTATGGGTGGCTAACGAGAATCGAACCCGCGACCTCCGCTTCCACAGAGCGGCGCTCTAACCACTGAGCTACAGCCACCATGTGCGCCAAGAAGGACTCGAACCTTCGACCTACTGCTTAGAAGGCAGTTGCTCTATCCAACTGAGCTATTGGCGCAAATATAAAGTTAATGAGCTTGAACCCGTATTTTCTCAAAAAAAGGTGAAATTTACCAGATCAAATAAGAAACCTTCATATTATACTCCCTGCTTGCCATTCCTGATATGATATCTGGATCATGGATTTTAAGCTTCATACACGCTACCAGCCAACCGGAGACCAACCAACTGCAATAAAAAAGTTGGTTGAGAGTGTTGAAAAAGGCAATCAGCACCAAACTCTTCTTGGAGTAACTGGTTCTGGAAAAACATTCACCATGGCCAATGTAATTGAACAAACACAGAAGCCAACTCTCGTTATTGCCCATAATAAAACCCTAGCAGCACAGCTTTACCAAGAGCTTCGAGACTACTTTCCAGAAAATGCCGTCAGCTATTTTGTTTCATACTACGACTACTACCAACCAGAAGCATATATTCCAAGCTCTGATACATACATTGAAAAAGAAGCTGATATTAATGATGAGATAGATAAACTTAGACTAGCAGCCACGACTAACTTACTGACTAGAAAGGACGTAATCGTAGTTGCCTCAGTGTCGTGTATATACAACCTTGGGTCTCCAGTCGAATACGGAAAAAATATTTTCCGATTTGTAGAAGGAGAAGTAATCTCCCAACAAAGTTTTCTTTTAAGACTCTCACAACTGCAATATGAGAGAAGCACTACTGATCTCAAAAGAGGAAGTGTGAGAATTAAAGGAGATACTATCCAGATTTGGCCAGCATATCTAAATGTGGCCATTACTATAGAAACTCTTGAAAACACGATTACCAAAATCACAGAAATTGATCCAATTAGTGGACAAATAATTGCTCCAACGATTAGAGATCCACTAAGTCATCAATACACAATCTATCCAGCCAAACACTACACTATGAATCCTAAAACTCAGGACGAGGGAATTAGAGAAATTGAAAGAGATCTGGCAATTAGAGTAGAGGCCTTAGAAAAAGCTGGTAAAAAACTCGAAAGTTATCGCCTAAAACAAAAGGTTAACTACGATCTTGAAATGATTAGAGAGTTCGGATTTGTAAACGGTATTGAAAACTATTCTAGACACTTTGATGGTAGAAAACCCGGAGAACCTCCATTTACCTTACTTGATTACTTTAATGAGAATACAAAACTATTTAATAAAGATTCATTCCTAACCATTGTTGATGAAAGTCATATGACTGTTTCTCAAATAAGAGGAATGTTCCATGGAGATAGATCTCGTAAAGAAACCCTCATAGATTATGGTTTTAGACTACCAAGTGCTTTGGACAACAGGCCACTTCAGTTACATGAATTTTTAGAAAGAACTCCTCAAAATCTATACATGTCTGCCACTCCCAATGATTGGGAACTACAAGAATCTGGTGAGAATGTAGCAGAACAATTAATTAGACCAACTGGTCTTACTGATCCTGTAATCAAATTAAGACCAACCACTAACCAAATAGAGGATTTAGTTATTGAAGTTATTAGAAGAAAGCAACTTGGGCAAAGAGTGTTGGTAACAACTCTAACCAAAAAAATGGCAGAAGCTTTAACTGATTATCTAAATGATGCAGAAAAAATAAAATCGCTAATTAATGATTTTAGAGAGAAAAGAAAACACATTAATCCAGAAACTCCATATCAACAAAATCAAGATTTATTGCCAATCGATCAAATAGAAGTTGGGCTACTAGCAGAAGATTTTTACATTCAACTAGATGCTCTAGATAACTATGAACTAGAAGAATATCCAAAAGTAGCTTACCTGCACTCAGATATTGAAACCCTAGAAAGATCAGATATTTTAGATGATCTAAGAGAAGGAAAATATGATGTCATTGTTGGAATTAACTTACTACGTGAAGGACTAGACCTTCCAGAAGTTAGTCTTGTTGCCATCTTGGATGCAGACAAAGAAGGATTCTTGAGATCTACTACCTCGATGGTCCAAACTATGGGTAGAGCAGCTAGACATGAAGAAGGAAAAGCAATTCTCTTTGCAGACAAAATGACCAAATCAATGAAAAGAGCTATTGAAGAAACTCAACGTCGTCGTGAAGCACAAGTTGCCTACAACATCCAATACAACATTGCTCCAAAGGGAATTAACAAGCCAATTA
>Ga0066639_10005311_pt1 | contig 10842 bp, 2 predicted proteins | sample CryGeyCG2114_010_2_FD_59504 | JGI IMG/M metagenome (GOLD analysis project Ga0066639, IMG submission 59504) | Groundwater microbial communities from aquifer - Crystal Geyser CG10_big_fil_rev_8/21/14_0.10 | ecosystem: Environmental > Aquatic > Deep subsurface > Groundwater | place: USA: Utah... | reverse complement strand
GCAGATAACGATAACCAACTACGCCACAGGCAGGACTATCCGGGAGCCGATTCTGCCGAGGGGAACCTTCAGGATTTATGTGCCTTTGAGGGTGTTCAGGGCTGTGTATGAGTCGCTTGGCGCGGCAGACTCTCTCCAGAGCAAGCACAGCCAGATTGATGAAATCTACGAAGGATATTGCGGGGATTACGGGGCGGCAAAATGCCCCTCCTGCAGCAGCAACAGCCCCGACAGCCAGGCCAGCCTGACCGGGGAGGCGAGGAACAGGGCGGAAAGCATTGCGGAAAGCGCGGTCAATCCCGGCAGCGCGCTCAGCAACGGCGATTTTGAGGGATTTATCGAAGAGGTACTGCCCGCAACCAGCGCGGTGAAGAACGAGGGGAGCTTTGACGAATATGACGAAGCCTCAAGCCCTGATGAGGCCGAATGCTGCGACTACGAGGGAAGCCATGACATGTACTGCGCGCAGGTAAGGTCGGTTGACATCAAGGCTGAATTCACCGAAAGCAATACTGATTACACAGTTACGGGCCGGGACATAACCTACAATGTCAGGATATCCGACAGCTATGACGTTGCGAATAAGGACGACATAGGGGAATACTACTGCACCTGCTCAAGCGACGGGCACTGCAGGGGATCGGGAGACCACGCAAGCGGAAGCAGGCACAATCCTGACCGCTGCGGGGGATAACCGCCAGCTTTAAATAATTGAGTAGTATATTATTTACAACCCAAAACGCAAGATTAATATAGGGTTAGTGGTTAAATAATATTAATCGAGTAATATTACTTGGTGAATGAATGGCGCTCGGCGATACCCTTAAGGACTATTACAAGAGGCTTGAGGACAAATATTACGGCCTCATGGACTATATTTCCGATAAGGGAATCCCTGTTTACAGGGCGATAGATGCGATTGAGTCAAGGAATATACCATCGTTCCCTGTTTTTGTGCTTTTATGCCTGCTTGTGCTTGGAGGCCTTGTTTGGGCTGTAACAGCGCTTCTTATGCCTGTGTCAATGCTGACATTGGCTGTGCAGGACGAGGGTGGAAATCCTCTTGAGGGAGCAGCAATAACGATATCCGCGGAAGGCATCGAAAGCATCGCCGGGGAAACCGAAACAGGCGGAACTTTCACCAGGCCCGTGCCTATTGGAATTGAGCTCACTGTTCTTGCCTCAAAAATAGGCTATGATTCCGAGACAAAGAATTACACCCTTGAAAATGCGGATGAGAAAAGAAGCATAACGCTCTATGAGGCAATTACCCACCTTTCAAGAAGCGTAAGGCTGATGAAGCCGGGAACATCGGAACTTATCGATGACAGCATCTCTGTTTCATTTTCCTGTTCCGGCGCGGATTACTATGAGACCTTTTACAACAGCACGGGAATGTTCAACCTTGAGGACATCCCAAGCGACTGCGGCATACTTTACGTCGCGCCCGGGGGGGGATATGCGGCGAGCACCGACAGTTTCAATGTCGAGAACGCAAGGGCATATGAGATTTACCTTAGCGCGCCGGACATCGACAAGGGCACTGTGGTCGGGTATGTGAATAACGCGGAACAGAACCCCCTCAATGGCATAGAAGTTGCGCTGAAGACATCTTTGGGGGACGAGCTCCAGAGGAAAACAACATTGAGCTCGGGAAGCGTAACCTTCTCTGATGTTGAGCCCGGCAGGTATTACCTTACCACTTACGACCCTACGGGGGTGTTTGCGGAATATAATACCTCTACTTACGGCGACATAAAGGAGGTTCCCGAGGGGGGCACCTCAACCTTCTATGTTGTCCTTGAAAGGAGGAATGTCGGAACTGTCAAGATACTTGTGAAGGACAGCTCAAGCATGCTCGCTGTCGAGGACGCGATAGTAACGCTTTCGAAGGGCGGCTCCGCCATCGCGCCCAAGAAAACAGGCATGGACGGAAAGGTTGAGTTTGATGTAGGGGAGAATGTGGGCTATGATGTAACCGTTGACCACGCGGAATACCTCCTCGAGAAGAAAACAGCGGTTTTCCCAAGCCTTGATTACAGGGAAGTCCTTGTGACAAAGGCAACAGTCGAGAACAGCCAGAGCTTGACTGTTACAGTTGTTGACGAGAAAGGGAAGCCTGTCGAGGGCACAAGGCTCAAGCTCAAGGACTCCCTTGACGGGAAAGATATCGGAAGCGAAATTGTCACGGGCGTTGACGGGGTTGGGGTATTCCAGAGATTACAGGAAGGGAGCTACTATGTTTACGCATATAAGCCCGGGTTTGGGGAGAAGAGCTCAAACGTTATAGCCGTAACCGCGAGGGAGGAGAACGAGCTCCGGATTACGCTGCCCATAGGGAGCGGCGGTTTGCTTGTCAGTGTTTTGGACGAAAAGAAGCAGGCTTTGGGCGGGGCGACCGTCAAAATTATCGATTACTATACAGGCGTGCGGCTTGACGAGCAGCTGACCGATACCTCGGGGGCGAAGGCGTTTGAGGTAAGGGCTGACAAAACAGTTTACCTTGAGGTAAGCGCCCCGGGAACACTGCCCTACAGAACCATACCAATAAAGATGGTCAAGGACATAACCCAGGAGGCAGAGGTTACGCTTGTGAAAAGCATTGCGAAGCTTGAGGTCGGGCTTGAGGACATCACCGGGAGCGGCTCAATCAACGGGGCTGTTACGGAAGGGCAGGCCTACACCGCGAAACTGCAGTTGAAAGTGCCGGAAAACTCAACCTTTGACGAGGTTGGCATACACTTCAGGACCGGCGCCGAGGAAGAGGGGAAAACAACCACAATGGAAAGCGATTACATTTACATCACGGATGTTGAGGCAGCGGCAACAACCGTCCTTAGGGGCGCAGCCTACACACCCGGCACAGGGTTCGCGATTGACTCGGAGCACTTCACCTCGGGGGAGGCGAAGTGGGTAAACATAATATTTGAGAGCCCTTCCGAAGGTGTTTATGAAGCTGTTGTCAAGTTCAGGATAAGCGAGGTTGCGCCGAAAGGGGAGCTCCTTGACCTGCACTACAGGGGCTGGGGCAAGACAGGGGCATATGTGAGGTTCCCTGCCGATACTGTCCTTGCGAGCGCGGAGCAGACGGGAACAAGGCAGGCATTGTACGCCCAGACAAAGCTCCAGAAGCTGCAGGTTGGCGCAACGGGATTCTGCATGGACAACTTCTGCACAGTGCTTACTATAGAGGACCTCTCGGAGAAGCTTGAGAGCGTTATAATCGATTCCTTCCCCGCAAGCATCTCGGCGAATTACAGGCTTAGCTTTGACATTGTGAATGAGAGCCCGGCGGCATACCCCAATGCCGAGCTGCAGATAACAAATGAGGCAGGCGCGCTCCAGTTCATTGACTATGCGGTTACGGATGTCGGCGGAACACCGAGATCGGGAAGCGCCGAGGGGGCAGGGATTGCCGTGCCGCTCGGCAACATGGGCAAGGACGACGGCATAAAAGGAAATGTCCAGTTCCGCACAATCAAGGAGGGGGCAAGCGACCTTGTCATCGCGATTGTGAGCGAGAAGCAGAAGATAATTGAGAAGAGGGTCAGGATAGAGACAAGCGCAGCCGCGGAGATGGATGTGGAGATACTCCCGAAGATGCTTGTGCCCTACATAAAGAATGTTGTTATGGTCAATGTTGATTCCCCGGGAACAAGCCCTGTGCCCGAGGCAACCGTAACCCTGCTCCTTGACGGAGAGGTAATTGCGCAGGGCGAGACAGATGCCTTGGGTGTTTACAGCTACGAGCTTTCCGCGCCCTCCCCGGGCTCGGTTCTTTCTGTCCAGGTTGAGAAGGAGGGTTTCCGGAGCATAGCCATGGCGCTGCCAATCAGCGAGAACATCCTTGTTTCAGTTCCTTCCGCGATAAATGAGCTTCTTGTCATAGGCACAAACCCGAGCATTGATGTCCCGCTAACAATCAAGAACACAACCGCGATACCATTGACTGTTGTTGAGGCAAGGGACGACGGGGACTTCCCAACATATGTAACCACAAAATGGGACAATGATTATGCCGGCGATGCCCTAAGTGTGGGCGGGGACAAGAACATGTACGTTACCTTCTCCCTCAATTCCAAGGGCGCGAACCTGAACTCGCCAAAAACACTGGAGGGGTCATTGACATTTGTCCTCACAAACCCGGAATTCGGGACTACTTGGGCTGCCGAGATACCCGTGACAATAAGAATCGGCTTCGGGGATTCGGTTGATGACGGGGAATGTTTCCATCTCCAGCCGCTTGCCTGGGAGGTTTACACAGGCACCGAAACAAAGGAGCTTGATATGGTTTTGAAGAACAGCTGCGCAGTTGACGGCGAGGAAATTCCCCTGAACAGGATTGAGGTAAAGCTGCTCGCGACAGCGGAGAGCGGACTGGGGCTGTTTGAGGTCAGCTCAAACATCGAGAACAGCGCAACGATTGAACTCACCGAGAACTACCGGGTTTTGGTTGACGGGATAGCCGCGGGCGAGGAAAAGGCGGTTAAGGTAAAATTCAAGCCCGCGGACATAGACACAGGGAGCGCAAGCCCCACAATTGTTTTCCTCGCAACGCACATGACCGCGGCAGGCAGCGAGGAGCTCAAAAGGGAACTGAAGGTTTCACTTAACATAAACAATTTCGTCGAGTGCATCGAGTTTATCAGGGCGGAGAATATGAAGATAAGCAGCTGCCCCTACAGCATGGGCCTGTCGAATTTGTCCTCATACGGCACCAATTACAGCAGTTACCTCGGAACGCAAAACTACTGGGGAACAACGGACTACAGCTGGATACAGCCCGCAGGCACAACAACCTCGACAACGGATTACAGCAGCCTTTATGGCGCCTCATCATCCTACCCCTACACCGCGACAGGCTATCCCTACCTCTCATACCAAAGCAGCCTTTACAACACAAACTATAATGCCGCGTGGCAGTGCGGCGAGAGGAAATTCACGCTTAGAAACAACTGCGAGAGCCCTGTGGAAATAGAGCTGGCCGCCGCCGATGGCTTGGTTGTCGAAGAGAGCACATTTACAATAGCACCGGAGGAGGAAACAGAGGTTTCCGTGCAGCCTGCCTACCTCGCGGGCCTGTTCAACCTTGATGTTGCGGCAAGGACAGCAGGTTCCAAGGAAAAGGCGAAGAAGCTGAGGACATTGCAGGTGGTTGTGGAGAACCTGCTCGCAACGCCATACGATGAATGCTTCACGCTTGAGCCCAACAGGGTTGTTGACATGAGCGACATCATCCAGAAGCCGAAGGAAATCAAGCTCATCAACACCTGCTACAACCAGGGGGTAAGGATGCTTAATGAGGGAGGCCTGTCTTTCGGAAGCGGCCACGAGCAGATTGTTGAAGGGGTTAAGTTCCTCGAGAGCAACTTCGAGACCGATGCTGCGGGCGGGGTGATACAGGTTAACAGGTATGAAATTTCGCCGAATTACACCTACAGGTATGAGGAGGAGCAGACAGCCGAGTTCCCCAAGAACGAGGGGGCAATAGAAACCCTTGTGGGGTTGAGAAGGTTCGCCACCGCGAATTACTATTACGTCAACCACTATGTGAACGCGCTTGTGAAGTACACCTCGCCGCAGGGCTCGGGGGCAAGCAAGGCGTTCTCGATGATTTTGAGGGACTGGTGGCATTTGGGGGCAGGAGCTTCAGAGCTCATGGCAAGCAGGGGGCATGCGGATGCCGACCCCGCGGACTGCTTTGACGCGAGTTCCGTGAACATCTGCGGGAACATAGGGACAATCCCCACAGGCCTCCTCGCAACGCCATACGAGTTCGAGACGAGCGACGCGTTCGAGTTCACGACAGATACCAAGCCGACAGCGGTTGTGTGCGGAGCAGCGGACAAGATAACGAGGGTTGATGTTTCGCTCCTTAACGGGGTGCTCCCTGAAGGAATGTCAATAAGCGCTGAAACCTTCGACAACGGCCACAACATAAGGTTCACGCTCAATGCAGTCGAATGGTACGAATTTTACAGGCACCTTGAAGGAAAGAGCATAAAGGGCAAGGTAAAGGTTACGGTTACAAGGGCAAACGGCAAGAGGGCAACAATAACAACCGATGCCGAGATTTGCATAGATGCGAAGGACAAGGTAAATCCCGCCATAAATGCGGTTTCCCCCACGACAGAAGGATGGCAAGACACCGAGCTTGTGCTTTCGATTACCGACAAGCTGCCGAGCAGCGGCCTTAACAAGGACACAATCAAGGTGAAGCTGGGTAACGAAAACTACACGATAGGCAGTTCCGAGCTTAAATATGAGGAAACAGGGTTCAACAGCGCGGAAGTCACGGTTAAGCCCAGGAAGAACTTCGACCCGAACAGCAAGGTCAGCGTGAATGTTGAGATAAAGGACAAGGCCGGGAACAAGGGGGAGAGGAACTGGTCCTACGATGTCAAGCCGGGCGTGGAAGAGAATGCGGTTTCGGGCAGCACCACGGCAACCACCCTCGCGCAAGACACTGTGGCTATTCAGACTGACCAGACTGGTGCTCAAGATGGGCGCAATGCCGCAAACAAGAAGGTAACTGCTGCGCAGACCGGAACTACAGGCGAGGTCAAGGGCTGCACACTGCTTGACGGCACAACCAAGATAGGCGAAACAGGAACAGGGGTTTACAACAAGTACGGTTTCGACAAGATAATGTACAACTGGACAGACAAGGTAAACAAGGACTTCTGTGATGCTCCTGATGGTTATTTCTGCGACGCCTCGCAGCTGACGCTTGCGCTCACGCAGAAAGGGGCGATACTTGAGGACTTCCTCAGGGCGCTTGAGAGCAATTACTGCAAAGGAGATTACGACTGCCTCGACTCGAAGCAAGATACCGGAAAGCTCTATCTTGATGCGCTTGAAACTGTTACTGTGAACAACAGCTGCCTCTCCGGCGATGACCGCTCCAGGACATACTTTGTCGCAGATAAGACAGGCGGGATAGTTGAGGCGATGACGCTTGAGGAGTTCTTCAACAAAACTGAAAATGCCTCGGCAAAAAAGATATTGGACAATGCACACAAACTCACTGTTACCCAAGAAAACTCCAACACAATTGTGGGTTATGTCCTGGATGCGATAGGTTCAAGCAACCTCAACCCCAATTACAAGGACTTCGTGGTGCTTGTCAACAAGGCTATTGGGTCCGGGTTTGAAACCAAGTTCAAACTGCAGAAAGGAACAGGCAGCTATTACCTGATGAGTTTCTGCGATTTCCAGGCGCTTAATGAGGGGATAAAGAACAATCCAAAGTGCGCTGATGCAACGGAAAGCGAAACAGGATGCACAGTTAATGGTTTCACCGGGGCAATAAGCAACGCCGACATGGAAACCCTGTACAACAACATGACCATTGCTATAGGGCTGAACGATGACGGCTCGGATGCGGTGAAAGCGAGGGCTATTGCCGAAGGGAAGCTTAAGGACGGCCTGCCGCTGAAGTTCGAGGGCAAGGCGGCAACTTATGCCAGTTTCAATGACTTTTACAACGACATCGTGGAGCCGGAAGTTTACCTGATGGCTGATGGTTACGGCAAGAGCCTCGTAAGGGACTTCATGACGGTTTATTTCGATAAGGGCACAATCAAGGATGTGCTGGTGAAGACATGGACCGCCGCAAAAGAGACCTCAAACACAAGGGACCTAATAAACAGGATGAAGCTGCTCTTCGAGGGCGGCGAATGGGCATACAATATCGGCGGAAAGGTTGACGATGCCATAATTACCGAGCCGGGGCAGTACAAGGTTAAGCTCAACTACAACTGGAGCAAAATCAACTTCGGGGTTTCGGGCAGCCCGTCAATTGCGAAGGAATACCCGGGGAAGAACAGGGTTTATTACCAGGATACAAAGCCCACCATAAAGCTCCTGCTTGAGCAGACAAACCCGAAAGCAACAATCGAGACTTCGAAAATAAGGCTGAAGGTCAACAACACGGATTACACTGTTGACGGAAAAACACTGAAATACACAACGGTTAATGTGCAGAGGGGCCTGCTTGAGTTCACCCCAAGCAGCGCATTTACCGACAAGTCGAAGGTAACCGTGCAGTACAGGTATGTGGGGGACACTGCAGCCACGAGGGACTGGGAGTTCACGGTTGACACCACAGCCACAGATGCGGCAAGAAAAGCAATGGACAAATGGTCGAATTCCAGGTTTGATGGGATATACAATAACTGGACAAGTACAGCCGAGGAGGGAGCATATGTTTCTGGGCTTGATGCGGAGTACCTCCGCGTGAGGGTTGACATGGCGAAGGACAAGGACCTGGGGGCAATTGGCAGCGGCTACCCTGAAAACGTGTTCTTCTGGATGCCTGTCGACGGGGAGCTGATAAGGAACGCGGGCACAACGATAACCGATTATGGAACCTCGACACAGAAAAGCAATGAGCCTGTTTATGTGTCGACAACAGGGGCTGGTGGCGTATTGACAAGCAAGTACGACTACCACATAGGCAACCTTGCGGGCAACCAGACATTCCAGAAGTTTAACCTCTATGAGGAGGGGAACAACAGGCCGCAGGCGATAATGTTCATAGAACTGAAGCCGCAGGGGCAGCTCGGGCAGATAAAGTTCACGCCGAACTATGCGGTGCCGCTGACACTCCAGAACAATTCCGACAAAGGAGTTTCCTATTTTTTCACCACGAATTCAGAAATAAACAAAGCCAAGAGCAATGTGGAAAGCGCGCAGAAGCTTTCATGGGTTAGCGGCAGTACAGCCAAGAAATCCAGTTCAAAGACTCCGCAGGCATGCTGTAACGGCCTTGATATTGGGGGCAGCCAGGATTGTGTCGACACGCAGGGAACAGTAAAAACTATTGCCTATGTGCCGATGGATGGTAAATACTTCTTAAACCTCTGGTGCCCCGTCGAAAAGGCAACCGTCAGCGCGACAACTCCGTTCGATAAAACACTTTCAGAAAAAGGTTCCTTCGAAATTAAGCCTGCCGGAGACGAGGCAAACGGCACAAAGTACTACAATCTTGAGAAGCTAATGCAGCTTGTCAACGCAGACAAGGTCTGTGTGGAAACCGACAGCGCAGAAAGGCAATTGACATTGTACTGGAACGAAAAGGAACTCCTTAAATAGCTGGGGCAAGAATGATGGACTTCCCGAAGGTTCTCACCGCAATGGGCATCGCAAGTTTCATTGCCGGCGTTGGAATTTCATATCTCTTTTCAATCGAGGGAGTTTCATTCGCGTTCGGCCTCGGCCCTGTCTTGGATCTTGTTTTCATAACAGCGGGCATTTTTGTGCTGTCAATGGGCTTTTTCGGGTATGGGGCACCGGTTGTCATGCTGCTCACAGGGCTTGCTTACGGGAATTATGTGATCAGCGAGCCGATTGCGGGGATAGCGACGGTCCTCCCGATGGTGATTGCGCTTTATGCAGGGGCGAACGCCGGAAACCTGATACACCTGGACCTGCAGGGGAAGGCCAACCTCTATGAACATTTGGGGGGCATAGGAAGGCCGCTGGCGGTTGCTGTTGTTCTCGCTGTTGCGGTTGGCTTCCTTGCACCAGGCCTCCCTGCGCTGCCGGAGATTGCGGCGGCGATAGGCCTGTGAAGCGGGCGAAAAATTCCCCGCCCGGCGCAATCCGGCGTCCAGAGCCTGCGCACGGGAAAGGCAAGCAAAAACTATATAAACAAGTAAAGCTTATTCCTACTAATAGTAACTTATATAAAAGCAAACATACAAGGATATTATTGCATACGGTGAACCGGTGATTACTTGGGAGCGCTCGACCCGTTAAAAGACCTGTACTACAAGGGAGAGGACAAATACTACCAGCTCCTCGACAAGATGCCTTGGGCGTATAAGATTGTTGACCCCATAGACAAGGTTGTTCCGAGCTTCGCGCTTTTCCTTGTTTTAGGGGTTCTTATCCTGATTCTCCTGGGTTCGTTGATTCTGGGGGGGCTGCCTTCGTTCGGGCCTGCGCAGGCAACACTGACTATTGTCGCTGTTGACACAGAGGGGGCGCAGCTGCCGAATGTCAATTTGCTTGTTGAGTATGAGGCGGAGGTTGTGAGCAGCCAGACAGATGAACTTGGGGCAGCCGAATTCACCGGAATACCGCTTGACGCCGAGGTTTATGTCACGGCAACGAAGGACGGATACGGCGCAAGGAGCACCTCCTTCACGGTAACGCAAAGCCCCTCACAATCCGAGACAATAACCCTCGAGGAGGAGGAAGAGGCCGCGATAACAAGGACGATAAGATTATTGGGCGAGGACGGCACCGTGATAACGGATTCCGTCTGGCTTACATTCGACTGTGAAAACCCCTACGCGGATGACCCTGCAGCGGACTATGCATATGGGGGAGAATACACTGTTACCCTGCCGAGCACATGCGAAAGGCTCACTGTCTCCGCGAGCGTCAGCGGCGGGAGCTACAAGGATGTTGTGGGGGTTCTGGTTGACAGCGACTACAAGAGCATTTACTTCTCCGCGGATGTTACGGCAAAGGGCTCCGTAACCGCAAGTGTCGTGTCAGGAACAACCCCCCTCAATGGAATTATGGTCGAGCTTTACCTTTACAATGAGATTGCGGCAAACCCCGATGTCGGGCCTGTCTCCCAGTCGAGCTCATACAACGGGCAGGCAAGGTTTTCCAATGTCTCCCCTGGCTATTACATCGTAAAAACCTATGACCCCAACGGCACCTACGGGCCTGTGCAGAGCAATATGGTGAGTGTTGCGCCGGAGCGGGAGGCAATCGTCGAGCTGAGCCTTGACGAGAGGGTTATCGGCAATGTCATGATTAAGGTTGTTGACAGCTCAAGCAAGGCGGGAATTGAAAATGCCGAGGTTACCCTGATGTACTCCG
>Ga0066639_10005310_pt1 | contig 10846 bp, 8 predicted proteins | sample CryGeyCG2114_010_2_FD_59504 | JGI IMG/M metagenome (GOLD analysis project Ga0066639, IMG submission 59504) | Groundwater microbial communities from aquifer - Crystal Geyser CG10_big_fil_rev_8/21/14_0.10 | ecosystem: Environmental > Aquatic > Deep subsurface > Groundwater | place: USA: Utah... | reverse complement strand
ATTTCACCGGACAAACCCACTTCGCCTAAAATTAATATATTTTGACTAATCGGTTTTTCCAAATAAGCCGAAACTATCGCCAAACAAACGGCCAAATCAGTAGCTGTTTCTTTTATTTTTAGGCCACCAGCAACATTTAAATAAATATCATGATTAGTTAAATTAACTTTGGCTGTTTTGGAAATAACCGCAATAATCATCTGCAGACGATTCAAATCAAAACCGGTGGATCTCCTTTGGGGATAACCAAAACTGGTTTTGGAGGCGAGAGCTTGAATTTCTACCAAAAAAGCGCGACTCCCCTCCATAATTATGGAAATAGTGGTGCCCGAGGACGGAGAGCTGTGCTCTTCTATAAAAATGTTAGTTGGATTGATTACTTCTTTTAAGCCGATTTCGGTCATTTCAAAAATGCCAATTTCGCCGGTAGAACCAAAGCGATTTTTAACCCCACGGAGAATTTTATAAAAATCACGACTGTCATTTTCTAAATAGAGAACTGTATCAACTAAATGTTCTAAAGTTTTGGGCCCAGCAACAAATCCTTCTTTGGTCACATGGCCGATAATAATTATCGGGATACCTGATTTTTTGGACAATTCCATTAACTGGCTGGTGCAAGCAGTTATTTGAGTGGCGGAGCCGACACCATTTGATGAATCAGAAGAATTAATAGTCTGAATGGAATCAATGATGACTAATTTTGGTTTTTGATCTAGTATAGTAGCTATTATTTTCTCAATACTAGTTTGAGAAATAAATTTTAAACCTGACAAATTAGATTTTAATCTATCAGCTCGCATTTTTATTTGGTGGGCGGATTCCTCACCGGAAATATAAAGAGTGTCACCAATGCCTTGCGCGATTTGTAAAGCGAGAGTGGATTTGCCAATACCGGGATCGCCACCCAGTAAAACCAAAGAGCCGGCTACCAGGCCGCCTCCTAAAACCCTATCTACCTCGGCAATGCCGATTTTTATTCTTTCTTTTTCTTGAAGATTAATTTGATCAAAATTTATAGGTTGGTCTGGCGATATTTGAATGTCTTTTTTTAAGGTTTCTGAAATCTCGGCAACTTGCGGGATGGTGCCCCAAGACTGGCATTCGGTGCAACGACCCTGCCATTTGGAAAACTGAGCTCCGCATTTGACACATTCGTGAATTGTAGATATTTTGCTCATTTATTTATAAATTGGTAATTTATGGACAATACCTAAAATCTAGGTAGTAATGTTAGGTTATTTCTGACTTCCCAATAATTATTATTTTCCTCAGCGTGTAACCTGAAACTTAAACCACCCCAGTAATAAAACTCTCCATCTCTTGTCCCGCGGTTTATCAATAAAGATCCTAAAGATTCGCCTCTATCTGCTAGTCTGGCTCTTTCTTCGGGTGTGGATGGGGCCGGTATTTGAAAATAAAATTCTCTATCACCATAATCTATATAATTATTAGCGTGACTAAATATAGCATAACATGAATAATTAGTATTTAAATCTTCGTTGGTTTCACATTCTCTATAAATATCACTTAATTCAGACCATGCTAGACTATCTTTTGGTATGACGTTGTCTATTAGTGCGGGGTTGGTTGTTGGGGTAAGATCGACGATAATATTATTACTAGGTAAAACTGGCAAATATAAGTTTACTAATTTAGGATTGATTAAATTTAGCAAAGTATAAGCCAAAAAAACCAAAACCAAACCAATAATCGCCGACCAAATCCGATCTTTAGCGTCAGTTATAGCCGCCGAATTGCCACGAGAAGTCAGCCATTTGAACCCGCCCCACATAATAATAACGGCGGCCAAGATACCAGCTACCCCGGCTACAAATGTATACCAAATTTGAATATATTCTTCCAGACCGGAAACCTCGTAAACATTGCCAATGGGAACATTTAAGCAAAAGCCGTCGCCAGTGCAGGCATTATTAGAAATTACAGGATCAGCTAAATAAGCTACTTTAGGGAATAAAATAATTATTATTAAAATTATAAGTAAACTATATTTTTTAAAAGTCATACTATCTATTTATTATATTTACAGATGTCCCAGGTTTTATGTAGGGAGTAATAAGTTCCAAAACCTCATTATTTAATCTAATACAACCATTTGTTGGTCTTAAGCCATTTTCAAAGCTTCCATGAAATCCAATGCCACGATTTCTTCCATCTGGTGTTGAGGCGCTAGTGTCAATAAATGCTGCCCCCAAATTAGTTTGTCCATTTAGAGTAAATATAGCATCATTTTGCCCACTTGATAATCTTATATTATTTGTTATTTGATAAATTCCTAATGGCGTACTTTGATCACCCTCCATAGGATTACTAGTAAAACCATTCACACCTATTTCAGCTGGAGTTTCAATTTGATTTCCATGCTCATCTATAAAAATTACAGATGATTGACCTCTTGTGTTACTGGCGTTAACGACAATTCTATCAATATTATTTTCATCACTCAGGTTGTTGGAAAAATTTTGAAGATTTTGATTTGGAGTATTACTTTGATAACTACCTAGTCGAGGACTTTCACCATTCTCATTAATTAATCTTCCACCATTTACAGTTGTAGCCGATAATCTTTCATTGTTTATAGTCACATTATTAATTTTTATAGTATTTGATGGTAATTCTGGTAAATAAATATTTAATAACCTTGGATTGATTAAATTTAGCAAAATATAAGATAAAAAAACCAAAACTAAACCAATAATTGCCGACCAAATACGATCTTTAGCGTCAGAAATAGCCGCCGAATTGCCACGAGAAGTCAGCCATTTAAACCCGCCCCACATAATAATAACGGCCGCTAAGATGCCAACTACCCCGACGACAAAATTGTACCAAGACGATATATATTTATATAGTATTTCACTATCAACAGAAATTTTACCCTTGAAATCACCTATAGGAACATTGGGGGTGAAGGTTAATTCGCCAGGATTTATGCCAAGAGGTTGTCCGGCTTGCTGTCTAAGTCCCTCGGCTCTATTAGCTGCTTCTTCTGGTGTTAATAATCTTTGACAATCTATGTGACATTCTTGAAATATTAAAAAATTATCCTCGTCTGATAGATTGCCAGCTGTCCGTCTATTTTCCACATCATCATAACATCTTTGATCACATTGATCAAAAGCGGCTCTATCAGCTAGCACTGGTTCAGGCCATAATAAAGCCGGAGAAAATACAAAAATCACTACCAATATCGGAAGCCAATAAATTTTCAGATTAATAAAATTTATTTTCATCTGCTTAATTCGGCGTTAATTACAATTTCAAAATCTTCTAAAGTCGCCACGCCAAATATTTCTTGGTTATTAACATAAAAATGCGGCGTGCCGGAAATTGACAGTTGCGCCGCCTCACCAATATCGGCGTCTATTAAATTTTGAAAGGTTTTATTATTAATACACTCTGTTAATTGAGGGATATTAAGTTTGATATCTTGACCCAAAGTTTTTAAATTTTTCAGCGAAAAATCAGCTTGATTTTGCCACAATTTTTCTTGGTACTCCCAAAATTTTCCTTGCGTTTGAGCGCAACGAGCGGCCAAGTGAGCCAAATCTGCTTCCGGATAAAGATCGGGGATTGGTAAATCTTTCCAAACCAGTTTGACATCTTGGGGGTATTTATTTAACACCTCTTTTAAGATGGGTTGAATATCACGGCTAGCCGGACAGCCAAAACAAGAAAATTCAAAAATCGTTACCGGAGCATCCACTGGTCCCAAAATTGGTGAAGTCTTAAAAGTGGTGGGCTCGGTGATGATATTTTTTTTGACAAAACTCATCAAATTAGAAGTTTCAATTTGCGGTTGAGCTCGAAATTCATTTAAAATATCGGCTAACGGATCACTGGCAGTTTCCGGTGTTTTGCTAGTCATAGCCAAGATAGTCAAAACTATAAAAATAATCACAAAAACTATTAAAATGAATTTTAAATAATTGGGGTTTTTGGCTTTAGGCATTTTTAGTATTTTAAGTTTATAATTTTTCTTTTGTCATCCTAGATCCTTTCGACTTCGCTCAGGATAAACTCCGCGAAGCAAAGATACGGGATCCAGACTATAATTATCTGACCCTGGATCCCGCATCAAGTGCGGGATGACAAGATCGCAATGACGATTCAGGATATGGGATTGCTTCGTCCCTCGCAATGACGCTTTCTGCACTGTCATTGCGAGCCTGCCTATCGGCAGACAGGCGAAACGGAGTGGAGCGAAGCAATCTTAAGTGAAATGAAAGTGGGATTGCGGAGTTTATCCCGAGTTTACGAGGGATCCCTCGCAATAACGGTGTCAGACATGGGATTGCTTCGCAGACTCGCAATGACGATTTATAGCATGGGGTAGTTTTTATTACCATCCTTTTTAACCCCTCCAACCTCCCCTTCAAAAGGGGAGGATTTTTATTATATTTTTTTTGAATTTCCCCTCCTTTTATTCCCCTCCTTTTGAAGGAGGGGCTAGGGGTGGTTTTAATCCCCTCATTGATATCTCTAATTATAATTTATAAATTAATTTTATATATTTTATTGTTATTTTGATCGGTAAACATCAGATAATTTAAACCTTCGTTGATAATCAAATTGGATATAGTGTGATTGCCGTCGGGATTAGCCAACAAGGTTTTGACGCCAGTTTCTAAATTAATTTCATAGATTTGATCCGGAATGTTATTGGCAATTTGATCATTCATCCCCGCGCCCACCGGTAAACTGGTCGGGACAGCGCAATAGATTTTATTATTGCCGGAAAAAGTACATTTATCAGCCCAGGTATTTAGGCTTAAACTTCGGCGGTTATTGCCAATCGTGTTGGCGGTGGCATCAGAAATCCAAAGTTGAGGTTTAAAATCATTGGCGGAATTATAAACACTGTAAACCATTTTATCACCGGTCGGTGACCACTGACCGCGAAAATCTCGGCCCTCCACCAGCATATATTTGAAGTTTTCATTATTCAAACCAATAAAATAAACTTCCGATCTATCTAAATCTTTGCCCTGAGTAAAAGTCGCCACCATTTGCTTGTTAGGCGACCAATTAACATCAAATTGATTGCCTTGATCACTGATATTTTCTAAAATTATCGGTTGAGAGCCGTCCAACCCAGCCACGGCTAAAAATCTATTTTCCGGATCTAGCGCGTCGCTTTTGAAAGCAATTTGTTGATCGGTGGGGGAAAAAGCAAAATCATACCAATGTTTAGGCAGAGTTAATTGTTCGCCGGTTTTAAAATTATAAACAATATTAGAGCCATCCGGATATTCTAAAATCGCTCGGTCTTTATTTTGTGACCAAGTGGTTTGACTGACATTATGAAAAACCTGACTATTAAATTCTTTAATAGTGCCATCAGCTAATAATATATAAAATTTGCCATCAAAGGGATTATAATAAATCACTTGACCATTTTGGTCGGTAGTGGCAAAAAGTGATGGGGTTTTAGTGAGTTCGGTCACCTGGGTTAAGCCACCCCTGGCTGTATCTGATGACACAGTAGAAACATCAATATCGGTGAGACCACCGGCATTGGTATTGGCCACCGGCAGTCCGGTGTTAGCATCAATAGTATAAATTCGGCCATTGATATTGACAGTGCCAGGCAGTTGACCACCGACCTGGTTGGCATTGGTTGGGGTAGTATCATCTGGAGCCACAAAAGGTTTAAAAAAGAAGTAATAAATAAAAAAACCAAACAAAATCACCGCTCCAACAAACAGAGCTATAACGCCTAATTTTTTCCAGTCTAAATTCATATTATTGTGATTTATTTTTTATAATAAACATCTTTTTATGGCTTCAGATACTGTCGTGTCACCACCCGGTAAAATACCAGCTACCGCAGACATTATCTTATCCCATGTGTCACAACTCACTAGTTTATAAATTATGACTACAAATATGATTATTATTGACAGCACAAACATATTTATAATCATCAGGATAATGATCTCTGTCCATTTGGCCAGATCTTTACTGGGAATCCATTTACCGATTAAATAATCATCACCGAATTGGCAGATAGAATTTGGCAGCAGCAAAGAAAACACCAAAAAAACATTTAGACCTACTAAAGACAATAATGTCCAATCCACCCAGACCGCCCCCCACAGCGTAGTTAGGAGCCACTGGGATCCCACTTGGCCAGCCAGTTTTGTCGCTTCCTCGGCTGAGCCGACAGCATCGCCAGCTAAAGCTTTGTTAGCGATATTTTTGGCTTGGTTAAGTTTTTGAGCGGTACTAGCTCCCTCGCTGTCTTTTTCTTGGGGTTTATTTGTGGCCTCAGTTTTATTAGATTTGCTTTCTGGGATTTTTAAATTATCTTTTTCTGATTTGGGTTCCGGTGCTTCCGGTTTTTTATCTGGTTTAGAGGCGTTATCTTTACCTCCTTCATCTTTTTTGCCATCTTGGTTTTGATTTTTATCACCCTTTTTATCTTTATCCTCGGTTTTATCTTTATCTTTATTTTCGTCCTTTTTACTATCTTCTTTATCTTGGTCTTCTGTTTTGTTTTTATTTTCTTCTTTATCCTTACCTTCTTTTTGGTTTTCATCTTTTTTCTTGTCTTGGTTTTGATTTTTATCACCCTTTTTATCTTTATCCTCGGTTTTATCTTTATCTTTACTTTCCTCTGAGTCTTTTTTCTTGTCTTGGCTTGGATTATTAATAGACTGTGAATCTTCTGTGTTATTGGATCCATTTTCTTCAGGTTGATCCTGTGACTGTCCAATGTCTCCATCTTCATCAGTTTCTTGATAATTATCATTATTTGCTAGAGTTTCGTCTTCTTGTTGGCGGGCTTGATGTCTAAGTCTTCCAAGTTCAAGTTCTTGGCTCATGCTTCGAACTGGTCTGGATTCACCCGCATTCATCTTCCTTTTAACTTTGTTCATTGTCATGCCAGCAATTTTGACCATTTGGGCTGCTTTGTCGAATTTAGTTTTTTTACTACCTTTATTTCTTTGTAATAATGAAGCAACTTTTTCAACTGGTTTGCCCAATTCAGCAAAACCTGAAAATGTGCCAGGCGTCGGGCTGCTTTTATCTAATTTATGGGCTAAATTATCAGACATTACTTAGTTAAAAGTTATAAAGTGATAAAGTTATAAAGTTTAGATAATGACAATATTTTTTGATATTTAAACTAACTCTTTAATTCTATTATCAGATGTTTTACTGTTTTTATTATAACATTTTTCATAATAAGAATCCAAGAGGTAAATTAATAATAAAAAATGAATCGCCCATCAGGCTTGTCTGCCGGTAGGCATGGCAGGCGAAACATTTCCCTTTCCGTCATTGCGAACGAAACGCAGTGGAGTGAAGCAATCTTATATTTATATCACATGGGATTGCCTGCCTACGGCAGACAAGCTTCACTCCGTTCGCAATGACAATGTGTTAACTGTGGGATTGCTTCGTAAACCTGCCTACCGGACAGGCAGGCTCGCAATGACGGTTTAGGACATGGGATTATTCCCCTCCTTTTGAAGCCTGCCTGCCATGCCTACGGCAGACAAGCCGGCAGGCAGGGAGGGGCTAGGGGTGGTTGACGATATTTATAAATTAACCCCTCCAACCTCCCCTTCAAAAGAGGAGGATTATTATAATAATGATTATAAATTATCAAAACAAAAAGTACGGACTATATCCGTACAATGTCCGTACATTATAAAATCAATTATTCCAAATGAGAACTTAAATTCATATTATCTAATTTTTCACCCAGCAGTGGATAGTCCTCTAATTTATAATTATTGAGAAAATCCTCAGCCGCCACCGACGCCGATTTGGCCAAAACTAAATCGTCTAAAGTCGCTATTTTAAAATCAGAAAATCCAGATTGCAGATAACCATAAACCTGACCAGCTCCTCGATATTTTAAATCTTTTTGCGCCAATTCAAAACCATCACTGCATTCGGACATCATTTTTAATCTGGTTATGGTCTTAAGGTCATTATTATCACTGAACAAAAAACAATATGATTGATGTTCACTTCTGCCAACTCGACCCCGAAACTGATGAAGTTGAGCCAGACCAAACCGATCAGCGCCCTCGATCATCATCACACTGGCATTTTTGATGTCCACTCCGACTTCAATCACCGAAGTAGAAACTAATATCTTGGTTTGGCCACTGACAAAATCAGCCATAGCTTTTTCTTTTTCTAATGATTTCATTTTACCGTGTAACAAGCCAATGGTTAAATGAGGGAAAATTTGTTGATCTAATTTCTTAAACTCTTCGGTGACTGATTTAGACCCTGATTTGTCAGAGGGATCAATTAAGGGGCAAACCACAAAAACCTGTCGGCCAGAGTTAATTTGCTGTCCAATAAATTCATAAGCTGATGATCTTTTTTCCGGTGGCACCACTTTAGTAATAATTTTTTTTCGGCCTTCTGGAGCTTGTCGAATAATAGATAAATCCAAATCTCCATAAATAGTTAAAGTTAGTGACCTGGGGATTGGCGTAGCCGTCAAAGATAAAAAATGAGGCAGGTTTTGACTTTTTTGTTTAATCGCTTCTCTTTGGGCCACCCCAAAACGATGCTGTTCATCAACAATCACCAGAGCTAATTTATCAAAATTTATATCTTTTTGAATTAAACTATGTGTCCCAATAATTAAATCTATTTCTCCTTGTTGACATTTTTTCAAAAATTCCGCCTTCGTCACCGCTTGATTATTAATTATTCGCTGAGTGCTAGTCAATAAACCAACGCCTAAAAATTGACCAAATAAATTATTGAGGGTTTCAAAGTGTTGCCGAGCTAATATTTCGGTCGGAGTCAAAAAGGCAGATTGCTTTTTATTTAAAGCTGTATTATAGGCCGCGATAGCCGCCACTATGGTTTTACCGGAGCCCACATCCCCTTCCACCAATCTGTTCATCGGCAAGCCACTCTTCATATCCAAAATTATTTCCCAAGCCGCTTTTCTTTGATCATTAGTCAATTTAAATGGTAAGTTATTCACTAAATTTTTAGTTTCCTGTTCAAAAAAAGTTATAGCAAATGACTGATGTTGATTAAGTTGGCGTCTTAATATTTTTGACCAAAGTTGAATTATAAAAATCTCATCAAAAGCCAACCGCTTTCGAGCTTTAATAATATCTGACTTATTAAGCGGATTATGAATTTTTTTTAGGGCTTGGGACAATGGCCACAAAGATTGTTTTTTAATGATCTCTTCAGGCAAATAATCAATAATTTCCTTGGTTAAATCTAGTACACTTTTTATGGAAAACGCCAGTTGTTTTTGAGTTAGTCCATAAGTGAGTGAATAAATAGGCACAATTCTAGCGGTGGTAGCCGACTGGGTAGTGACTAATTTATATTCCGGGGAATTAAAATAAATATTAGTAAAATCACCAGCCACCTTGCCGGATAAACTGATGTCATCACCAATTTTTAAATTTTTGGCAATCCAGGGCTGATTAAACCAAATAACTTTTACCGAACCAGTATGATCAGTGACAATCGCTTCCACTAAAGATGATTTTCTTCTAAAACTTCGTCGACTCGCCATTAGTTCAATTTTGCCAATAACGGTAGCCAAACTGCCAACAGTTAATTTATTAATCGCCGTAATATTAGAAAAATCCTCATATCGAAATGGATAATAAAAAATGAGATCACGCACGATCTCAATTCCTAATCTTTTTAATTTAGTCGCCGTAGACGAACCCACTCTATTTAATTGACTAATTTTGGTGTTGATATTAATCATGAGTCAATGTGATTATAATTGACAAAATTTACGGTTAAATTAAATTGATATTTTAAATATCTGCCTGCCATCGCCATTGCCCTCAAGAGGAATCGAACCTCTATTTCAGGCTCCGCAAGCCTACGCTCCCCGCCTGCCATAGACTTTGCCTTTGTAAAATTAAACAATGTGTGCTTGAGAGGATTCGAACCTCTGACCCCCACCTCCGCAAGGTGATGCTCTATCCAACTGAGCTACAAGCACAAAATCAAAAGGCATAGCGGGCAGGTATCCGTTGAGCTATGAGAGCGTGCAAGACCCGTGTCACCACCTGTTGGCGAAGCCAATGGCGGACAGGCCAGCCTGCCATAGTCTGAAGGCGAAGCCAATGGCGGGCAGGCCAGCCTGCCATAGTCTGAAGGCGAAGCCAATGGCGGGCAGGTATCCGTTGAGCTATGAGGACAAATTTTAAAAATAATTCTAAAAATTAAATCCTCAACCAACGCCGTAATCTTTCGGATAATGGCTCAGCTTCTCTTTCTAAATCTTCTTTTAAAAACTGAAGCAAAAATTCTCTGATGGCAATAGCATCCAAACCATCCAACTCAACAGTTAATCTTCCCTTTAGAGGATTTTTAAAGTCTATGTATAAATTTTTAATGCCATGATCCTGATAAATAATAAAAAAATTATCAATATCTTTATAAAAAAAGAATTTTGGGCCATGTTTGAGACCATCGGGTGTAATTACACAATCGACTAATTCCGGCTCCTTAAAATCAAACATTATCACTACTAAATAAAACAAAACTAGAAAAATAGCAAATAAGTAGTTGACTGTGTATATCGCCCAGCCAACCATAGCTATTATGACTAAAAATGACACCAAATACCAAACAACATTTTTTTTATATTTAATATAATCATGGCACTGCCAAGAAAAAATAACCTCGCTTAATTGTTGATTTTCTTTTGTATTTTGCATGGGCATATTTTTAGTAAAAATTATTAAAAATATTTTTACTCTAACTATAAATGCGGAGAGGGTGAGATTCGAACTCACGGTCCCCGTAAAGGGACTTCAGTTTTCAAGACTGACGCATTCGTCCACTCTGCCACCTCTCC
>Ga0066639_10005308_pt1 | contig 10849 bp, 10 predicted proteins | sample CryGeyCG2114_010_2_FD_59504 | JGI IMG/M metagenome (GOLD analysis project Ga0066639, IMG submission 59504) | Groundwater microbial communities from aquifer - Crystal Geyser CG10_big_fil_rev_8/21/14_0.10 | ecosystem: Environmental > Aquatic > Deep subsurface > Groundwater | place: USA: Utah... | reverse complement strand
AGAGGACATTATAGGGTAGGTGTTGCGATATATTGAACTATATTTTGATATAGTCCTGAGGGTTGTGTTCCTGGGATATTGATTTTGTATGTTATCTCACCTTCAATGTCCCGTCCGACATTAGTGCCGCTCATCACACTTGCAGCCGGTTCGTTTAATTCTTTATTTGCAAATTGTTTAAAATAAGTAACGTTTGTAAAGTCAGAAGAGCAAGAATTACCGCTTATATCATCGCATCTATACCCAAATCCATAAGTGAGCAGGCCTGTCCATGATGCAGCTGTATTTTGTGTGCATGATCCAGAATCACATGTTGTGTCAGGAATTATATTGCCATCTGCTGTTTTTGGGGAATGATTTTCTATTGCAGTAATCTGAAAGCCGAAGGCGGATCCGTTGGATATCTTGAGCCTATTTGTTCTTGATATTGGCTCTCCTGGATTAAGAGTTCCAAAATTTATTGTTTGGCTTGAGACAGTTAGGGAAAAGGGGATGATTGAGTGAACATATTGAAATCCGGCGCGGACTTTAAAATTTTCGCCTGAATAAAGCCCGAGCGCGAGATCTCCACCCGAAGTAAAACCGAGTTTGTGTTGGTCGCTTGAAACACTACCTGAAATAGAGTTGAAGTTGCCGTAACGTAAAATATAGTCGTTGTTTTTCATTAGGACTGCTGAAGCGGGTGAAGATAGAGTCAAGAAAATTGTTATTAAAAAAAATAAAAGTATGGGTTTTTTCATTATTTCTTGTACTTTCGTATCGGCGAAAGTACCAAAGCCTTTTGTTGCGGTTTTGCTTCAGGTTTTCAAAGTTCGTTTCGCTCAACGGGGGAAGGTTTTCCCCCTCCTTGATCATGATATTCTTCATGCCAAGGACGTCCCCCTGTTTTGCTTCATTCACTTTTCAAAACTTTTGCAAAAAGAGACAAACAAAAACGCGTTTTTATTTCAATACTCACAAGATTTAATTTTCCCTGATTAGATATTAAATTTAAAATACTATACGTCTAATATCTATTTTCTAGCCACTATTTACTAACTTTCTTCTTCTATCTCTTCACGCAGTTCTTCGCTTTTCTCAATAATATCGTTGATTTTTTCGTTTTCTTTAGGCTCCGAATATAATAATTCGTCTGCATCTTCCAAGATATCAGCTGTTGTACTTTCTATTTTTTCCTCCAAAGTTTTTCTTCTTTCAAATTCATTACCAAAGAAAAAAGCAATAGGAGCAAGCAAGATAAGAGAGCTAATTTTTATAACATTTGAAAATACATCACCTTGCAGGACAGGGTTTATAAACACAGCAATTAGGCCAATTAAAAGCAGAAAAACCATAATTGGTCTATATATAAAAACTACGCCAAAAAGAAGGAAGTACATAAGAAAGAATATGCTCGAATTTAGGCCATCTGTTAGAAAAACCATAAGAATTATCCCTGTTGTTACAAAGAAAACTTCATCATGTGAGCCCGAGAGGACATTTCGACTCCCCCTTTTTTTGATAAGAACAAAAATGACAGAAAAAATTATGATCAGAGCAATGATAAATGCAATATAATCATAAAGAGGAGTGTTGACAACCAGAAATATAACAACAAAAGCGAGCACTAGCGTTAATATTTCTTTTATTTTCATATTCTAATAATACCATAAGAGAGGAATGGCGAATAGTGAAGAGATTGGTCTATAATAGTTTCTAGTTTCTAGTTTTGATATACTTAGCCTTATGAAAGACGAAAAAAAATTTAATCCATCCTTGTTCGAGAAGAAATGGCAGGAAGAGTGGAAAAAAAACGGGGTTTTCTCGCCAAATCTTAATAACTCCAAAAATCCATATTACAGCCTGATGATGTTTCCATACCCATCGGCTGAAGGCCTACATGTTGGTAATATGTATGCTTTCACTGGAGCTGATGTACACGCGAGATTTATGAGAATGCAGGGCCGTGATGTCTTTGAACCTATTGGGCTTGATGGATTTGGAATTCACTCTGAAAATTACGCTATGAAAGTTGGACAGCACCCACAAGAGCAAGCGAAAAAATCGGAGAAGAATTTCTATCGCCAGCTTGAGTCGATTGGAAATTCATTTGATTGGAAGCGCACGCTTGAGACTTACGATCCTAAATATTATAAATGGACGCAGTGGCTATTTATTCAGTTGTTTAAAAAGGGATTAGCTTATCGTAAGAAAGCTACAGTTAATTGGTGTCCAAGCGACAAAACAGTTTTGGCTGATGAGCAGGTAATTGACGGAAAATGTGAACGGGACGGCGCAGTTGTCGAAAAGCGCGAACTTGAGCAATGGTTTTTCAAAATTACGGATTATGCAGATAGGCTTCTTGAAGGATTGGAGAAAATAGACTGGCCTGAAAAAGTTAAAACAGCTCAAAGACAGTGGATTGGCAAAAGCGAAGGAGCGCTTATTAAGTTTCAGCTTGTTGATATTTCTGGACAAAAAGACGGGGAGCATTTTGTAGAGGTTTTCACAACTCGTCCAGATACTCTTTTTGGTGCTACTTTTCTTGTAATTTCTCCAGAACTTGCCAAAAAATGGCTCGATGTTGGGTGGAAAGCAAGCGATGAAGTTAAAAAGTATATAAAAACTGCGCTTGAAAATCGAAAGCCACTTTCTAAATCAGAAAACAAAGAAAAATCGGGCGTTTTTGCTGGTATTAATGCTATAAATCCAGTCAATAATGAAAAAATTCCAGTTTGGGTAGCGGATTACGTATTAGCAGACTACGGAACAGGTGCTATTATGGCGGTTCCAGCCCACGACGGGCGCGATTTTGAGTTTGTACACGAGGTGATAAAAGATCCTAAATATATTAAAGAGGTCATATCAAGCTCAGTTGGTAAAAAATTAACAGATACCGACGTTATGCTATATGAAGGCAAGGGTATTATTGTAAATTCTGGTGAGTGGGACGGTTTGGATTCTTCAAAGGATATGCAAAAAGTTCTTGCTTGGCTTGAAGACAAAAATCGTGGTGAGCGTGAAACAAGCTATCATCTTCGCGATTGGCTCATTTCAAGACAAAGATATTGGGGTCCTCCGATTCCTATGATTTATTGTGAAAATTGTGCTGATAAGAGAAAGGGTGAACGAGATGATATGCCTGGTTGGTACAGTGTTGCGGATAAAGATCTTCCTGTTTTGCTTCCTGATGTGCAAGACTGGAGGCCTGAAGGTGAGGGAAAGTCTCCTCTTGATAATCATCCTGAATTTTACAAGACAACTTGCTCTGAATGTGGAGAAGATGCAAAAAGAGAAACCGATGTGTCAGATACTTTTCTTGATAGCGCTTGGTATTACCTTAGATATACATCAGTTGATTATAATAAGATGCTATATGACATAGATATCGTAAAAAAGTGGTATCCTGTAGCAATTTACATTGGCGGAGCAGAGCATTCAGTGCTACATCTTTTGTATGTAAGATTTATAGCGATGGTATTGGCTGATTTGAAAATGCTGCCTCAAGGTGAACCTTTCCCAAAATTCTTTGCGCACGGATTAATAATAAAAGATGGAGCAAAGATGAGCAAAAGTCGAGGAAACGTGGTTATTCCAGATGAATATATCGCAAAATATGGAGCTGATACTTTGCGCATGTATTTGATGTTTATCGGGCAATTTAGCGAGGGAGGAGATTTCCGCGATACTGGAATTGAAGGCATGGGAAGATTTGTTAGGCGCGTTTGGAAGCTGATAAATAATATTGAGGTAAGCGATAAGGAAGATCCGGATGTTGAAAGGTTGCTGCATAAGACAATCAAGGCTGTAACTAAAGACATTGAGCGCTTTTCATACAATACGGCAATAGCTAGAATAATGGAGTTTTATAACGGGGTTTCTGATAAAAAAACTCTTTCAAAGCCAACTATTATCACGCTTTTGAAATTAATTTCACCATTTGCTCCGCATTTTACGGAAGAACTCTGGCGCGAAATGTCATTGGGGGAAGGATCAATTCATAAATCAGCTTGGCCGACTTATAATGAAAAATACCTAATTCAAGAGATGGTAACAGTAGTTGTCCAAGTTAACGGGAAGGTTCGCGAGAATCTTATCCTGGAAGCAGACTTGGCTATTCAAAAAGACGTCGTGGAGGAAAAAGCAAGAGAATCTGAAAAAATTAAATATTATCTTAATGCAAAAAAGGCTGAGAGTGTTGTATTTGTGCCTGGAAAGATAATTAATTTTGTAACATCATAGCTCATAAACGGTTATGGATGAAAATTCTGCCCTAACATCAGAAAAAATTGTAACTTTTCTCAAGAGCAATATTTTAATTCTTGCAATTGGGCTCGTAGGATTGATTTTTATGGGAATAGGATTTTTTCAAATGATCGGGAGTAAGCCCTCAAGTATTGAATTTGAAAGCGTAAATAGTAAAGATCAGCAGAGCGCTGAAATAGCAGTAAATATTTCGGGTGCTGTCATAAATCCTGGTGTCTATAGCCTAAAGAATGATCTGCGGATTCAGGATGCATTGATCGCCGCTGGAGGATTATCACAGGAAGCGGATCGTGAATATATTAATAAGTATGTCAATTTAGCTCAAAAGATGACAGACGGAATGAAACTTTACATTCCAAAAACCTCGGATAATAAGACTCAAGCAATCGCAGGTGCAAATTCCATGGGCAAAATTTCAATAAATAGCGCTTCAGAAAAAGAATTGGAATCGTTACCCGGAGTAGGTCCTGTTACAGCCTCAAAAATAGTAAATGCTAGACCTTATTCTCAAATTGAAGAGCTTTTGGATAAAAAAGTGGTGGGAAAAGCAACTTTTGAGAAGATCAAAGATCTTGTTCAGTTATGAAAAGATCCTTTTATTACGCTACCGCTCCATATAAAGGATCTCGTTGGAATATAAAAGTTAAGAAACTTTTTATTACATATACTCACTGTGTTCGTTATTGCATATAGATGAAGATTTTTATTTATCTATTTTTAGCTTTACTGCTAATTCTTCTAGTTAGACTTTTTATTTATGATAATTTTGAGAAATTTAAAAAAGCTGAGAGTGTAGATTTCAATCATACGCTTCTGGATAATCCAAAAGAAACATACTACGGACAGCAAGTCAGAATTCGGGATCTTTTCGTAAATGTTCCGACAAGCCCAAAGCTTTTTTACGCCGATACAATAAGAGTCAAAGGAGTGGTTGAGGAACGAATTATTTCTGGGAGTCGGGGAGAGCGCAAAATTTTAGTGTTAGAAGTATCAAAAATAGAAAAGCAAAAAAGCGTTAATTTTTTTCTTCCGCTTCTTGGCGCAATACGTACAAAGGTAGAAAAATCTTTTTCAAAATCACTTAGCACAAATTATTCAGGACTGCTAATAGGAATTATTTTGGGAATCAAACAGGTTTTCACAGATGATTTTTCACAAGGTCTTTCGCGCACGGGTTTGCTTCATGTTGTTGCAGCATCTGGGATGAATGTTAGCATTGTTGGAGGATTTCTGCTAACAGTATTTTTAAAATTTTTCAAAAGACAAAACGCCTTGATAATCACAATTATTTTTATTTTTCTATATGCATTACTTGCAGGTTTTCAAGCGTCTATTGTTAGGGCGGCCATTATGGCTTCTATTGCCTATGGAGCTTTGATATTTGGCAGACAGAATTATGCTTTGCTAAGTCTTTTTTTGACCTCGCTTGTTATGCTTCTTATAAGCCCTTTCACGCTTTTTGATGTAGGCTTTCAGCTTTCTTTTGCGGCAACTCTTGGGATTATTACGATAAAACCTTTTCTTGATTTGCTGTTTGATTTCAAGAAACTGTTTTTTCTAGAAGACTTTCCAACAACCATATCAGCTCAAATTACGACCTTTCCGATAATTATGTCCACATTCGGGAATTATTCTCCTGTTTCTATTGTCACAAACATCTTGCTTCTTTGGACAATCCCAATTCTTATGATTTTTGGAGGCATTGGTGCAATTGCATCTTTGATATCGCCAGTTCTGGCTGCCCCTTTTCTTTATCTTTGCTTTCCTTTTCTTTTGTTCTTTGAAAAAATTATTTTATTCTTTTCAAAGAATTCCTTTATGGTAAATATTGAGACCTTTCCAGCTGCTTTGACGATCGGGTATTATATAATCCTATTGGCATTGATTCTAAAACTCAAAAAACATGCGTAGAATAATTTTATCCGCCCTTTTTTCCGCTTTAATCCTTATTGGGATATATCTATATCAAGCCTACGAATTTTCAGGTCAAAATCTTAAAATTGTTTTCTGCGACGTAGGGCAGGGCGACGCTATTTTTATAAGGACACCAGATGGGTCTGATATTTTGGTGGATGCGGGGCCTAATAATGGTAAGGTTTTGGAGTGTTTAAGCCGCAATATGCCGTTTTGGGATCGGGAGCTGGAGCTTGTTTTTGCTACTCATCCGGATGCAGATCATATTGGGGGTTTTATTTCGGTACTCTCAAATTATACAGTCAAGTCTTTTAATTCGGTTGCAGCAGAAAAAGATACAGCTGTTTTTGTGCAAATTCAAGAGACTATAAAGAGGGAAAATGTACCATATCGCGAAATTTCAACTGGAAGCAACTTTAAAAGTCCTGATGGGGTAAGTATTCTGACAAAATGGCCAGATAAAAATTTTGAGTCGAGCGACTCAAATGATTATTCGCTTGTGCAGCTTTTACAATATAAGGATTTCAAACTTCTTTTAACAGGTGATATTCCATATCAAATTTTGGATAAGCTAAACCTTCCGAGTCATATTAGTATTTTTAAAATTCCTCATCATGGGTCAAAAACAGGAGTGGATGATGAAACTTTCAAGAGATTTACCTTTGATCTGGTCGCAATATCTGTTGGTAAGAATAACCGCTATCATCATCCCCACCCAAGCGTAATTACTCTTCTTAAAAAGTATAACCTTTTGTATAAACGCACTGATTTAGTCGGTGCAATAGACGTAATTTCAAACGGCAGCGATTGGAAGTTTAACTAATTGCGTGATTTGAGAAATTCAAGCGTTCCTTGAGAGGCTTCCTGCAATGTCATATTATATCAAGCCAGCTCTTTTCAATGCCTCATTAAATCCTGGAAGGCCTTGTTCTCGAGGAAGATATAGAGCTGAATATCCAGACAGATTTCTCTCGGGCAGAGATTTGATACCATTTCCTCTAGCTTTCTCAATTTCTTCACTTGTTGCATTTGGATGCATTCTCGTATAGGTATTGATGTCATCTTCGATTTTTGATAACTGTCTTTGAGTTGGTTGGTTTATAACGTTTGAATTGTCTTCATAGTATTTTTTTACCATAGAGTCAATTTCTTGAATGTTTTCTTTTATCCCAGCTTCAATTTCTTTCATCCAATTCTGAGCAGCTTTTTTCCCCTCCCTCTCAAGCATAAGATTGTATCCTGCAGCTACAAAAGTTGCTATATGAGTAGGTGGAATAGGGCATTTAACTTCTGTCAAAAGTGTTGAAACTGCTTCAGGTGTTGCTGGAATGAAGACAAATTTTTCGGTGAATTTCTGCTCATGTATGGGAGTATTCTCAAAAGCCTTTTTTCTTATTTGGTCCGCAGTAAGTTTTGATTTTGCGACTAGCGCAAATTCTTCGTGGACACGAATACTTTCATGCATAAGACCTCCTATAACTATTTCTGAAAGATCATCTTCCTCTATTCCTATTTCTTCAGTCATTTCTCTTATTGCGCTGTTTTTTATATCCTTTGTTTCTAGGAAAGGCAGCTCTCCGCCTATTTCTCTGGATTGCGCTCCATTTTGGCCTTTAAACTTAATTTCTAAGTATCCTGCCGCGCTTGCACCAGTCACCCCGGCATAGGAGGCATTTCTTGGGCTTCTGTTCTGAACAATAAGCTTCTTATCAGCCGTTATAATTCCTAATGAGGTTGATGAAGCTTTTGATATTTCAAGAAGTTCTTCAGAAGATTGCGCAACTCCAAAATTATTATACAAAGCAAAGCTAACGGGACGTATATTAGCTCTAATTTCATTACTATCTATTTCAATATCTCTAAGGCCTACTATGGGATGAAATCTGTCAAGGTATTCTTTCCTTCTTTTACTAAATTCGGATTTAGCGTCTTCATTGTCTGGATTGTCTCTATGCCTGTTGAGAGCCTCTTTGGCTACATTTCCTGCGGTATAACTCATTTGTTCGATCATGCTAGATTGAAGTTTTTCCTTTTGGCTATCATCAAGCGGAAGTTCTTCTCCCGCATCTCTTCTTCTTAATACAGCTTTTGTTCTGAAGCTAAATCCTTCTGCGCGGTCTGAAAGAACCATGCTAAGGGTTGGAAGCTTAAATTGGCCCTCTGTTTGTCTAATTGGTGTTTCTTGGGCTTCTGGCATATAAAAATTATACCATTTATTTACCCCCTTGCATTTATTTTTGATACTTGTTAGCCTAGAATATAAGGGATATTTATGGCAAAAACTATACTTCTTGTTGATGACGAAAAAGACACGGCTTCAGTTTTTGAAACAGCGCTAAAATCTGCTGGTTACAATGTAGTTTTGGCTCAAAATGGCAAGGCCGCTTTTGATACTGCTGTTAAAGGTGGCATTGATGGGATTTTACTCGATCAAATGATGCCTGAAATGAACGGTAACGAAACTTTAAAAGTTTTAAAAGCAGATGATATAACCAAAAATATTCCTGTTTCTATGCTTTCAAATTTTGGAGACGAAAAATTTGTAAAAGAAGCAATAGATAATGGCGCAAGTGACTACATTTTTAAATATCAGGTGTCTCCGGAAGACTTGGTTGTAAAAGTTAAGAGATTGGTTGGAGACGAGTAAAATGCAATCACAACAAGATTATCAAAAAATATTTACGGAAATAATCAAAAAACAAATACTTGTTTTGGGTCCAGACATAACTCTCGCAAAAGTTAGAAATGTACAAGGCTTGGAGATTGATTCTTCCGGACAAGTTACAAAAATAATCGGTGATCCACAGGTAATATTGCAAAAATTAATAGACCAATTCGTAGAATTATCAGGAATGATTGTTAAAAAAACTATGGAATCAATTCTTTCGACATATCCAGACGGAATATCAGACGTTTTAAGTGCCCAAAGTGGGCATCAGCCCCAAGAAGCAGTGGCACAGCAGGCGTCAACACAGCCACTTCAGCCACATGATCCTGTTATGCCCCCTCAGAATTCAGTAGTGCCTCCTGTGCAAAATGTTCAGCCTCAGCCCATTCCAGCTTCAGGAGATGGCAGTGCGCAAGATTCGGATATTGACGAATTGAACAAAATGGTGAATGATATAAATAGTACAGCGCAAGCATATCAAGACAATAAAGTAGATGCGCAAAAACAATCATGATAGACAATATTAAGCTTTTCACAATTTTAATACAGGCAATTTCTTTCATAGCTTCTTTTGCTGCTATTGCTGCGGCTGTTATCATGTATCAGGTAACTAAAAAATTTGGAAGCGGAATACTTGCAAATGGTTTTAAAAGTATTGCGGCTGGTGTCCTTTTTTTGGCCTTAGGGATAATTATTGACGCGCTGAATTCATATTTTGCGCTTTCATACAATAATATTTATTCGGTGTTGGTTTTTATCATTAAGGGAGCATGTTTTGTTATAGGGACTTATATAATCGTTATTGGGACAAAGAATACAGCGGATAAGCTTGAGAACCTTACCAAGTAAGATTCGCCAAGTTTTCTTATTCATTTCATATACTCGCTTCGCTCGTTCTTCGCTATGCTCAGATAAGCTCAAAACCTAATTAAATATTTTTCCTTTGTACTTTTGTATCGCCAAAAACTTCCCTGTTCTTTTCGGCAGCGAAAAGAACCAAAAGCTGTCGTCACGATTTTGATTCGTGCCTTTAAAATCTTGTTCGCTCGATAAGCTAAGCTTGCGGTGCTCGTTTCACTGTGCTCCTAGAAGAGCCGGACTTCGCCTTTCCTCTTCCGGGCGCTCACTCACTGCGATTTTTCATGCACTCATCTGCAAAGTGACAAAATTTCTTTATGATTTTGGGCAAAAGCGACAAAGGTGTTGGTAAATGTGAGTGTTCAAGTACTGATTTCCTGCCTGACTGCAGGCAGGTCATGCAATACGCAAAAACCGGCGAAAGAACGCGCTTTGTTTTAAATACTTAGTCTATGAACCAAACAAAACCAGCGAGTTTTAAATAGATAATGCTGTTGCATGCTGCTTAATACTATTCACTAGTCACTATTTTCTACCACCTAATAATTTATAGTAACTAATTACTAGTATCTGTGTTTTTTTTGTTTTACAATACAAATACAGATGACTCTGCCTGTTTTAATACTCATTTTCTTAAGTATAATTTTTGCTCTTGTTGCTGTTGTTTTTTCATTTCGTGAAGAAAGACTAAAAGGAGATCTCAAAAAACAAAAAGAGGAGATGGACAGAAAAGTTTATGAGCTTCTGGTGATTAATAATATTTCAGAAAAGATCGGATACTCTTTGAATATTGAGAGTATTGCGCAAACAATTGCGCTAAGCGTTGAGCAGCTTTTTTCTCTTTCAACTGTGAGCTACGCCTTAATAAAGGAAGGTAAGATAAAAATTGAGAACTTGGCAAAGGATGCTGTAGGCGAAGATTATTTAGATGAAATTTCAAATATTATTATATCTTCACTAATTGCTATTGATGGAAGCATAAAAGAATTACCAATAGAAAAAAGCAACTCGTCTATAAATAGAGATATTAATACGTCTTTTGATGCTGTTAGGTCGCATTCATCTTCACAGGAAAGCTCTGATTATCCGAAGGAAAGCTCTGCTTATCCGCAGGAACGGCCACAGTCGTATCCGCAGGAACGGCCACAGTCGTATCCGCAGGAA
>Ga0066639_10005303_pt1 | contig 10851 bp, 11 predicted proteins | sample CryGeyCG2114_010_2_FD_59504 | JGI IMG/M metagenome (GOLD analysis project Ga0066639, IMG submission 59504) | Groundwater microbial communities from aquifer - Crystal Geyser CG10_big_fil_rev_8/21/14_0.10 | ecosystem: Environmental > Aquatic > Deep subsurface > Groundwater | place: USA: Utah... | reverse complement strand
TGGTAATGAAATCTCTCCTCTTTGAGAAGCCAGAATATCATCGTATGCTTAAGATGAGTTTCGCTGAAATAGCAAAGCTTCTCCAGGAATCGCAGTATAGGAAGGAAATTAATGTGCTAGGCGTAGAGCATGAAGGTGCAGATCTTCTTGAGCTTGCTCTAAATTTAAATCTTGGTAACACCTTCAAAAAACTGCACCAGATTTCTCCGTCTGTACTTGGTGAGGTCATTGAAAGATATGCTGCTCGAAATGATTTTGAAGACATGAAAACTATTTTGAGGGGAAAATCATCCGGAAGTGATCAAAGCGAAATTATTCGCATGCTCACCTGTGCAGGAATCTTGAAGAAGCAGGTACTTCTTGACCTAACCAAAAAAGAAACTGTCGATCAGATATTAAAAGACAATCCCCTAGTCCCTTATAATAAGTTCAAGAAGGCGCTAAAAATATATCAGGCAAAAAAAGACCTGACAGAAATAGAGCATGTACTCGATCAGCAATATTACGCTGGGTTGCTTCAATTAGGTAAACAGATGTCTGATCAGGGAAAATATTTTCTGGAATTTATTGAAAAGGAAATTCAACTCATGAATTTACTTGCAATTCTTCGTGCTAAAGTTGCGCACGAAAATGCAGAGAATATATTGATATCTACAGGGAAACCATTAAAGGATATGAGAATTGAGTCTCTGTCAAAAATATCCAGCCTCAATGATGTTATAAAAAAACTGAGCGCATCCAAACATTTTCCTATCATGAAGGAAGGGATTCAAAAGCTTGAGGAAAATGGAACAGGAACACAATTGGAGAATGCACTGCGAAAGCAGCTCTTAAACTCCTCCATGCTTTTGCTTCATCAGCATCCCATATCTGTTGATGTCATCCTTGGATATATGCTAGCAAAAGATGTTGAAGTTCGAAATTTAAGAATAATTGTCAAAGGTAAACAATTAGGAATATCTGAACAAAATATAGAGGAACAATTGGTATGGTAAACATTGCAGTTATTGGAAATAGTGAATTTGCACTCGGTTTTCAACTTGTCGGTATTCGTGAGATTATTTCACCCTCTTCACAAGTCATAGAAGATTGTAAGAAATTAAAGAAACGATCAGACTTAGGTATTGTGATTGTTGATCAATCGCTCATGGATACATTGCATCCTCATGAAAGAATCGAAATTGATAATTCAATTCAACCTGTGTTCATGTCTGTATCTGCAGAAGCAGAGCAGGGAAATTTAAGGGAATTAATAAAAAAATCAATTGGCATTGATGTGTGGAAATAATGGTTCAAATTGATGTATCAAAATAAAAGCAGGTAAAAAAAATGAAATATCAAAAAATATTAAACTTGAAATTATATGATCTGAATTTTATTGCCATAAACTTTATTGATTTAAATTTGATTGATATAATGATCGCGTAAACTAGGTGAAACAGATGGAAAAAGGAATTTTGTATAGGATTGCAGGACCAGTTGTGGTAGCAAAAGGAATCAAACCAAGAATGTATGATATTTGCAGAGTGGGTAATGAAAAATTGATGGGTGAAGTTATCCAGATTGATGGTGATAAAGTTATTATTCAGGTATATGAAGATACTTCAGGTATCAAACCAGGAGAACCTGTGGTAAATACAGGTATGCCTCTTAGAGTTGAACTTGGACCAGGAATGCTTGGAAACATCTATGATGGTATTCAACGTCCTCTTCCCACCTTACAAAAACAAATGGGTTCTTATATCCGACGGGGAGTTGACGCCTCAGGTCTTCCGGATAAAAAATGGGATTTTAAAGTCACAGTCAAGAAAGGTGATGAAGTTGTTCCTGGAAGTATCCTTGGAACTGTTGAGGAATCTGTCGGAATAATGCATTCCATCATGGTTCCACCAGGTCAATCTGGAAAAATTGTTGAAATAAAATCAGGAAAATTTACTGTTGAAGATTCCATTGGAAAATTAAGTAATGGATATGTGCTTAAACTCAAACAGCAATGGCCTGTACGAGTTCCAAGACCTTTTGCAAAAAAATTGAAACCAAATACTCCACTTCTCACAGGTCAAAGAGTGTTTGATGCACTTTTTCCGCTGGCTAAAGGCGGAGTTGCAGCAATTCCTGGTCCATTTGGTGCAGGAAAAACTGTTTCTCAGCAACAACTTGCTAAATGGTCTGACGCTGATATCATTGTGTATGTTGGATGTGGCGAACGAGGAAACGAAATGACTGAAGTGCTTACTGAATTTCCAGAGTTAATTGATCCAAAAACTGATAAACCGCTTATGAACCGAACAGTGCTTATTGCTAATACTTCTAACATGCCTGTTGCAGCAAGGGAAGCAAGTATCTACACAGGAATTACCATCGCAGAATATTATCGTGACATGGGATTTTCTGTTGCACTCATGGCAGATTCAACCTCGAGATGGGCAGAAGCAATGAGAGAAATTTCATCCAGATTGGAAGAGATGCCAGGTGAAGAAGGATATCCTGCTTATCTCTCTACTCGATTAGCTCAATTCTACGAGCGTGCAGGAAAAGTTCTTACCCTTGGCACAAAAAAAGAAGGGAGTGTAAGCGTCATTGGTGCAGTATCTCCACCAGGAGGAGATTTCTCTGAACCAGTAACACAGAATACTTTGAGAGTCACTAAAGTATTCTGGGCACTTGATGCATCACTTGCACAAAGAAGACATTTTCCCTCAATTAATTGGCTGACCTCTTATAGTCTCTATGCAAATACGCTTGCACCATGGTATGCCAAGCATGTTGCTCAAGATTGGTCAGAAACAGTTAAGGAAATGATGAAAATTTTGCAAGAGGAAGAAAAACTTCTTGAGATTGTGCAATTAGTAGGGTCTGATTCTCTTCCTGATAGGCAGCAGCTAACCCTTCAAGTATCAAAACTCATTCGAGAAGTGGTCTTACAGCAAAACGCTTTCCACGAGATTGATACTTATTGCGAATTGAAAAAAACCTACATGATAATGAAATCCATTTTGCATTTTGGAAAAAATGCTGTCCAGGCACTGGAAATGGGAAAACCAGTCCAACACATTCTTGCCACAAAATCAAAGGACAAGTTGAGTGAAGTCAAGTTCGTAAAAGATTATGAAAAGTTCCTCAATGAAATTAATGACAGTATTGAAAAGGAGTTGAAGGCATGAAAGAATACAAAACTATCTCAAAAATTGCTGGACCATTAATCTTTGTCAACAAGACTGAACCTGTAGGATATGCAGACATGGTAAAGATCTGCCTTCCCAGTGGAGAAATAAAAACAGGGCAGGTATTGGATACAAGTAGCGATCTAGTTGTTGTGCAACTTTTTGAAGGAACGTCAGGTATTGATGTAAACACAAGAGTAAAGTTTCTTGGAGATACCTTAAAATTAAATGTTTCAAAAGACATGTTGGGACGAGTATTAAATGGAAGTGGAAAACCCATTGATGATGGGCCAGAGATCATTCCAGAGAAAAAACTGGATATTACAGGTGCAGCCATTAATCCTTATGCAAGAAGTTCGCCAAGTGATTTTATCCAGACAGGTATTTCAACTATTGACGCGATGAATACTCTAGTTCGTGGCCAAAAACTACCACTCTTTTCAGGTTCTGGTTTACCTCATAATGATCTTGCTCTTCAGATTGCTCGTCAAGCGAAGGTAATTGGAAAGCAGGAAAAGTTTGTAGTAATTTTTGCAGCAATGGGCATTACCAATGAAGAAGCGCAAAATTTTATTTCAGATTTTGAATCAACTGGCGCATTGGAACGCAGTGTTGTATTCCTTAATCTTGCAAGCGACCCTGCAGTAGAAAGACTGGTTACGCCAAGGATGGCACTCACTGCAGCAGAGTATTTTGCATATGAACAGGATGCACATGTTCTTGTCATACTTACTGATATGACAAATTATTGCGAATCACTTCGAGAGATTGGTGCTGCACGTTCCGAGATTCCTGGACGAAGAGGTTTTCCAGGTTACATGTATACTGATCTTGCATCACTCTATGAGCGTGCAGGAGTAATCAAAGGTTGCAAAGGCAGTGTAACGCAAATTCCTATTCTTACCATGATCGGGGATGATATTACACATCCTATTGCGGATTTGACAGGATATATCACTGAAGGTCAGATTGTGCTTTCAAGAGAACTGCACAGAAAAGCAATTTTTCCTCCAGTTGATGTATTGCCATCATTGTCAAGACTTATGAATATGGGTATTGGTGGAAAGAAAACAAGAGAAGATCACAAGCAAGTTTCTGACCAGCTCTATGCAGCATATGCAGAGGGTCGAGAACTGAGAGGATTAGTTGCGATTGTCGGTGAGGAAGCACTTAGTGACAGGGATAAAAAGTTCCTTGCTTTTGCAGCAGAATTTGAGAATACTTTTGTTCGTCAGTCAACTTCTGAAGACAGATCCATTGCTCAGACGCTAGATCTTGGATGGAAATTGCTTTCAGTGCTACCTGAAAATGAACTTACAAGAATAAGCCCTGAACTAAAGAAAAAATATTTGGTTCAGAAATAACTAACATTGTATTTTAAAATTAGGTGATGACAACGATAACACTAGGAAGTAACAAGGTAAATATAATGAATAATGGATTAGTTTCAAGATTAGGAAATTTTAGACTGGAAGGAATGGATATGCCATACAGTTCTTTTGGACCACAACTTTACAATTTATGTTTGTCTGAAGGGTTTACTCGAGAACAAATCATTCCGTCAAGAGCGTTTTGTTCTGATGAAAATGAAATTAATGCAGCAAAAATAGGTAATCATGGCAAAGGAAATTAAAGCAACACGAAGCGAACTCATGAAAGTTAAAAAGCAGATTTCATTAGCTAAATCTGGATACAATCTATTGAAGAAAAAGCGAGATGGACTCATGCTTGAGTTTTTTGAAATTATGAAGAAGGCTAAATCTGCTCGTACTGATCTGATCGTGGTGTACAAAGATGCAATGCAAAAGATGAACATCGCAAGAATGATCGAGGGTGACATGAAAGTAAAATCTATTGCTCTCGCAGTGCATACGCCTCCTGACATACAGATGTCAGTCAGAAACATTATGGGGATTCGCATTCCTAAAGTTGACGGTGTAAAAATGCAGGAAGATGCGACAGTAAAACAATCATTTGCTATCGAAGAAGCAGAACTGGCATACAAAGAAGTTATAAAAAAAATTATTATAGCTGCAGAAGTTGAAACCACAATGAAAAAGCTTCTTCATGAAATTCAGCGAACCATTCGGAGAGTAAACGCACTTGAGTTTGTTGTGTTACCAAGATTGAAACATACAAAATCCTTTATTCAAGTGCGTCTCGAAGAGATGGAGCGGGAGAATGTTTTTGGGATGAAATTGATAAAAGCCCGAACATGAGCTAGATCAAATTAACTAAGCCCGCACATAAATTAGTTCCGACAAAATGCAATCAAACATAAGTTTTGTAGTACAATGAAATTTCAATATCAATACTATAGAAAATTATCGTCAGCAAATCAATTAAAAAGAACAATGTATATTCTTATAGGAATACGGATTCTGATCCTTTTGGTAGTCGCATGGTATGCGTATTTGTTTCTTAGTTATATTCAATAATTTGATCATAAAACAATACAGAGAAATTGACCAGTGAACAATTTTGCCTTATTTTCTACAATTATTCCATTCTTCAGTTTCATATTTTGATTTCATAATGTAATGAGCGCGTGTGAATTCTTCTTTGGAAAGTCGTCCAATCTCTACCTGCTTCCCTTCAGAAAATGCTTCCATAAGTGCATCAATGACTTGTTCTTCCTTAAGTTTCTCATTTTGTTCTAAGAGAGAAGTTACAAGCTTTTTGACAGATTGCACATATTTATCTGAAATCTTTTCTTTGGAGATAGTAAGGAGAGAAAACATTTTTGCGATATTAACATCCAAGAGGATAGTACCATGCTGGAGTAGTACGCCTTTTCTTCTGGTTTGGGCACTACCCGAAATCTTTCGACTGCCTACAACAATATCATTAATAGGTCTGTATTGGGCAGCAATCCCTAGCTTGTCAAGTGCTTCAATAACAACTCCACAAATAATTTGATAACTTTGCTGTATGTGTTTAGGAAAAAATGTTTCAGGTGCAAGGATACTGTAGGTTATCTCATGCTCATGAAATACAGCGCCTCCTCCAGTAATGCGTCTTACCACAGGGACTCCTGCTTCTTTGCATGCATTCATATCTACTTCATCTTCCCTACACTGAAAATTGCCAATAGTAATTGCAGCAGGATTCCATCCATAAAGTCTAACAGTAGGTTTGGCTTTTCCTTCACTAATATGTTCAAGAATACTTTCATCAATTGCCATATTCATGGCCGCAGCGTGCATCTCAAAAGGAAGAAATCTCCATTTCATAATTCAGTCCGCACCTCTTGTAGTAAATTGATAATTGTTGGAACATCCACTCCAATGAGTTGTATGTGGTGGTCTTTTATGTAAACTTTAAGTATTTCTTCAACAGAATGATATTCAGATTCAGTTAGAATTTTTTCAATTGTTCCGATAGCAGTTTCAGGATGAAGAAAAAAATCTCCTTGTAAGGTATAGATAATTTTGTCATTTTTTCGATAAGCTTTGAGAATAGTAAGTTTGCCTCCTTGCTTGGACTTTTTAACAATACATGAGTTCATGGTGTCTATTCCCCTGTGGATGGTTTGAGCTAAACCTTTAGGGATAGTCTGAATTGGACCTCCTATGAAGGTTTGACTGTATCGCATTAGGGATAGTTTAATTTTATATATTAACTTTATATAGTTTCTTGTTCCATTCTTCACTATGGTTAAGCAATGAATAATAGGAAGTTTTATATGTTAACATTCTTGATTTTTACCGTATGCAGGTATATAAACAAGACTTCTCCCAGTGGAAGTCATTTCTTACCTCCCTAAAAAAGGGGTATGAGGTGATTGCACCAGTAAAAGAGGAGGTTATTCGGTTTAAAACAATAGATCACCCTGATGAAATCCACCTAGATAAGAATTCTTTTTTTCCAATTAAGGAGTATTTTTTTAAACAGTCTCAGGTGCTTTTCCAATTTAAAGGACTGAGCATTACGGTTCCAACTCAACCAAAACCAAAAAGGGTATTTTTTGGAATCAGACATTGCGACTTAAATGCCATCAGACATCAGGATATGGTTTTTATGGAAGATTCTCATGATCCATATTACAAAGCTTCAAGAGAGCATAGTTATCTTTTGGGTTATCACTGCGATGAAGCTCCCTCTCCTTACTGTTTTTGTGGTTCACTTGATTTAGTTCAATTTCATGATCTCATGTATTATAAGAAAAAAAATCATTTTCTTGTAGAGGTTGGTTCTGATAAAGGCCAAATGCTCATTAATTCCCACTCGTCACTTTTTCAACAAACTGCAATAAAAATTTCCCAAGATGAGAAAAAAATTAAGAATGCAGATAGGTTGCATAATCCTGATATCTCCAAAATATATGATAACCCCCAATGGAAAGAGGGTGTTGACCTTTGTCTTTCCTGTTCTGCGTGCACAGCTTTATGTCCTACCTGTTATTGTTTTGATATTCATGATGAAGTGAAAATGGCAGATCCAACAGCTGGTGAAAGAAAGCGACAGTGGAGCTCTTGTCAGGTTCAGGAATTTTCAAGAACTGCAGGAAATCACGTTTTTAGAAAAGAACGAGAACATAGATTTAAACACCGTATTTATCACCAACTTGATTACTTTAAGGAAAAATATGGAGTGAACATGTGTGTCGGATGTGGACGATGTATTGAAGGTTGCCCCACGCGAATTGATTTTGTTGATATAATCAACAAGATGGGAAAATAAAATGATAAAAGCTACACTTGAAAAAATGAAATTACATAAATTGCATCCAACAAATCTGAAATCCAATTTGGCCAGCATGAATATGCAATTAAAACAAATAAAACTTCCTAAACTACAATCACCTACAGGGGGACAAAATCCTTATGTGCCATTACCCTATAAAGTGATAGAGTATTACAGGGAAACACCTGATAATTTTACTATTACCATTGATATGGCAGTCGACCATGATCCAGGTCAATTTGTTCAGGTCTCTATTCCAGGAATTGGTGAAGCTCCTATTTCAATTTGTTCTGATAGTAACAAATTCATTAAATTAAATATTCGTGAAGTTGGGAATGTAACCGAGCATCTTGGTAAACTCAAAAAAGGAGATACTATTCTCATACGTGGTCCGTATGGTAAAGGGTATCCTATGAAAGATTTAGTTGGAAATAATTTGCTAGTTATTGGAGGGGGTTGCGGAGTTGCACCGCTAAAAGGTTTGATTGATTATATTGAACATTACAGAGAGGAGTATAAGCAAGTACAGCTTTTCCTCGGATACCGATCTCCGAATGATATCATCTTTAAACGTGAACTTGAAGAGTGGAAGAATATGTATCATTTGCAGGTTACTGTTGATCAAAATCATTCTTCAGAATTCTGTTATAATGCAAAAGAAGGATTCATCACAAATGCGCTTAAAGAAGCATCTATTGATCATGCAAATAAGATTGCTTTTATTTGTGGACCTCCTGTAATGATCAATGCAGTAGTTGATCTCCTAAAACAAAAAGGGTTTCATGATGATCAGATTTTCATGTCAGCAGAACGATTAATGTATTGTGCTTTTGGCGTCTGCTGTCATTGTATGATACGGGGAAAATTTACCTGTGTAGATGGTCCTGTTTTTCGGTATGATGAAGTTAAAGATTTTAAAAATGACTAAGACCCATTAATCAATACAAACTAAAATGATAACTCAAGCTCCAGAATCACAAAAATTGAAAGTAGGTATTTATGGTATTACAGGTTGCGCTGGTTGCCAGTTATCTATTATTTTTAATGAGGATGAACTTCTCCATCTGATAGATCTAATTGATTTACGAGCATTTCCTTTTGTAAAAGAGGTCAATGCAGACGAGTCTTTTGATTATGTTTTTATTGAAGGGCTTGTTGCGGACAAGGAAGATCTGGAAGTCATTAAAAAGCTTAGAAAAAATTCAAAATATGTGGTTTCTCTTGGTGCTTGTGCATGTACGGGTTGCATACCAGCTTACAGGCAGTACACATTAAAAGAAAATTATGAGCACCTCCTCTATAAAAAAATTGAACAGCTTGAGGATGTTCAACCAACTCCCATAGATTTGCATATCAAGGTCGATCATTACATTCCTGGATGTCCTCCAGACAAGAAGGAAATCCTAACTTTTATGAAACGGTTAGTAAAGGGTATGCATCCTACTCCTTTTACAAGTCCCGTGTGCGTGGAATGCAGAAGAAATGGAAATGCTTGTCTTCTCGAGCAGGGAAAACCCTGTCTTGGTCCAATCACCACAGGAGGATGTGATTCTGTTTGCATTAATGGTGGGTTTGAGTGTTGGGGTTGTCGAGGTCCAACTCCTGATATGAATCTGGATCTTATGATTGACATACTTCGTAAAAAAGGATTTGATGATCACTTTATTAAAGATAGAATGAGAACATTTGTTGGATTAAAATTACCTATGCTGGAGCGTATATTTAATGGGAAAAACAATAACTCTTAACCACATTACAAAAATTGAAGGACATGCCAAGCTTAATCTTGGTATCGAAGATGGTAAAATTACTGTCTGCGAGCTCTCTGCTACTGAAGGTGCACGTTATTTTGAAGGAATTGTCCGTGGTCGTAAATATTTTGAAGCTCATGAAATGACTTCAAGAATTTGTGGAGTATGTAGTTGTGCTCACGTTATTGCAGCTATACAAGCTGTAGAAGATGCTATTGGTTTTGCTCCCTCAAAGCAAACAACAGACTTACGCGTTCTTCTCACTCTTGCAGAACGGATTCGCAGCCATGCTACACATCTTTATTTCTTGGCATTACCCGATTATCTTGGTTATGAGTCAGCAATTGCCATGGCTCCAAAATTTAAAAAGCAGTTAACCTGGGCTCTACAGCTTATGAAAATTGGAAACTTTATTATTAAAGTATTGGCTGCACGTGATTTACATCCTGTTTCTGCAGCAGTCGGTGGTTGGTTAAAACTCCCTACACAGCAACAAATTGATGAACTTATCCCTCAGTTAAAGACCATAAAAAAACCAGCAATAGAAACTTGCAAATTATTTTCATCTTTTTCTTATCCTGCATTTGAAAGTAAAGCAGAGTGGTTTTCACTTATTGATGATGCAAAATATGCAGTACTTGAGGGAAGGTTTGCATCTGAAAAAAGTTCCTTTGAAAAAAGGGAGTATCGGAAATTCATTTCTGAATATCATCAGCCTTATTCCACAGCAAACTTTGTAACCAAAGAGGATCATAGATATACAGTTGGCGCACTTTCAAGACTCAACAATAATTCTAAATTTCTAAGTAAAGATGCTCAGAAGATGCTGAAGAGTTCTGGAATGAAATTGCCCTGTCATAACCCATATATGAATAATATTGCACAGGCAATTGATATGGTGCATGCTGTTGACCAAGCAATTGATCTTTGTAGCAAGCTGAAAATTCAGAAGGAAGTATACTCGCTTCCTCCTCCACGAGCAGGTATTGGTGTTGGAGCACTGGAAGTTCCAAGAGGAACATTATGGCATGAATACACACTTGATGACCAAGGAACAATTGTTTCAGCAAATATTATCACTCCAACAGCCCAAAATCTTCTCAATATACAGGAGGATATCAGGGAATTTGTGCTAACAGTTTTGGACAAGGATAAAGATACTATCATCTTAGAGATAGAGAAGCTCATTAGGAATTATGATCCTTGTTTTTCCTGTTCTGCTCATTTCCTTGAAGTAAACTGGGCTAACT